>WNFD01006271.1_pt1 | contig 17449 bp, 13 predicted proteins | sample 5400491 | NCBI WGS metagenome assembly WNFD01 (sample SAMN13153343, study PRJNA577476) | soil metagenome | isolation source: 120 cm saprolite under Douglas fir tree site 2 hole 2 replicate 2 | place: USA:California | collected 2015-04-18 | reverse complement strand
CCATGTTGTGCGTGTTCTCCAATGAGACCAGTCCGGTCTGGGCTTTGTAATAGATTCCCGGCGCAATGCGTTTCTTGATCTCCGCCCATGTCAGCAATCCGTCTTCGCCATAAATAGGCCGCACCAGGCAGCCCGAAAAAGTTGCCAGCGTGGCCATCTCATAATTGAAGATGTGGCCCCGCTCCTCGCAGATAATCTCCTGCCCGTGGTGCGTATGGATATTGATGGCGATGGCGTTGCCCATGCTTCCGGTGGGAACAAAGATGGAGGCCTCACGGCCAAAGATTTGTGCCGCGCGCTCTTCCAGACGATTGATGGTCGGGTCTTCGCCATAGACATCGTCACCGACTTCGGCCTCTGCCATGGCGCGGCGCATCTCCGGCGTGGGTTTGGTGACGGTGTCACTGCGGAAATCGAGCATGGCTTTGATTTTCTTGTCTGACGTTTTTTTATCTAACGTTGGCAAAGTTTCGGGCTGGGCGACTCTGGATTCCATGATTGTCCTGTAAGTAGATTTTAACGCGTCGCAATTTGTTCACCGGCTATAAATCTCTCAAACACCTCATTCGATAGCAAGCGTCCGCGCGGCGTCAATTGAATATTGTCGCCCGTCTGAATGAGCAAGCCCGAAGAAACCAGGTCATCGATCACTGAGCTGTAGGAGTCCACCTGCTCACCGAATTGCGAACGCAACACATTAAGATCAATTCCCCGATTCAACCGCAGCCCCAGAAAGAAACTTTCTTCCAGCGCTTGGGCCGTGGAAACCTGCGTCGTGGCAATCTCTGGCGCGGAAAGAAACCGATCATAAACGTCGATGCTGGAAAACCGCACGCAATCGCGTTCCTGGTCGCGCGACTGCGCCGGCAGCATGGAATGTGCGTCCACGCCGAAGCCAAGATATGGCTGGCGCGTCCAGTATTTATTGTTGTGCCGTGATTCCATTCCCGCCCGGGAGAAATTCGAAATCTCGTACTGCTCAATCCCAGCCGCCTTCAGCTTCGCACACGCGGTTTCATAGAACTCCGCGGTCAGATCGTCATCCGGTACGTGATGCGCGTGATATTTCGTTCCACCGGCGATTAACTCGCGTCCCAGGCGCGAATCCTCATCCACCTCCAGCATGTATATGCTCACGTGGGGAACACCGCTGGCGATGGCCTGATCAACTGAATACTCCCAGCTTGCGCGCGTCTGGTGAGGAAGGCCGGCAATCAGGTCGAGATTGATGTTGCTGATGCCGGCTTTGCGCAGGCGTTCAATGTCGCTCAGGATCTTTTCGCCGGTATGCAATCGTCCGACTGACGCCGCTTCTTTGTCGACAAACGACTGTACGCCCAGGCTTACACGATTCACGCCGCGCGTGACCATGGCCTGGATGATCTCATCGGTCAGCGTGCCAGGAGCGCATTCCACGGTGATCTCAGCTTTGGGCAGAACTTTGAACTCCTGTTTCAGCGTAAAGAAGAGCTTCTTCAACTCATCGGGGGGAAGAAGGCTGGGCGTGCCGCCGCCCAGATAGATCGTGTCCACCGGTTCAGATATTTCCGCCCCCTGCTCCTTGGCGAAGCCACGAATCGCGCGGACGTCCGCCGACAGGCGCTCTATGTAATGCGACATTTGCGACGCAGAAAAAACACCCGACGCAAAATTGCAGTAGGAACACTTTGTCCGGCAAAACGGGACCGAGATGTAGAGACCCAAAGGCATTTTGGCGAAAAATGGTCAAAAATGATCAGCGAAATGTTAAGAACAGCTTTACATTTCAAGTTGGCGTTCGCGTGCGGCAGTTGTTGAAAATTGGTTAAAGCTGCTGCCGTCCAGCCAGAATTCTGCATCAATTATAGAATCACATCTATGCTAAAACGGGCTGTTATCACAGGAATGGGCGTGGTCAGCCCCAACGGAATCGGAAAGACGGCCTTCTGCCGTGCAATTCTCGACGGCAAAAGCGGCGTCAAACAAATCACGCGCTTTGACGCCAGCGACCTCCCTGTCCAAATCGCAGGCGAGATTCAGGACTTCAAAGAACTGGATTGGATTGAAGCCAAAGAGCGCAAGCATGTATCACGCTCCGTGCCGCTGGCCATCGCGGCCGCCAGTGAGGCCCTCGAAGACTCGGGTATTGACCACACCAGGCTCTCGCTTGACCAGCAACGTGAGATCGGGGTGGTCCTCGGCTCGGGCGGTGGCGCCAATGATTTCACTGACCAGCAGTACCAGCTTTATTTCAGCGGCAAGATCAAGCAGGTAAGCATCTTCACCATTCCCAGCGCCACCATGGGCACCATGGCCAGTGAAGTGAGCATGCGTTACGGGCTCCGTGGCCTCAGTCACGTGATCACTACCGGCTGCACTTCATCCACGGATGCCATTGCTTACGCCATGCGCCAGATACAGCTAGGCGTGCAACCCATGATGATGGTGGGCGGTGTAGATACTCCGCTGTCATGGGGCATTCTGAAGGCCTTCACGCTGATGAGAATCATGACGGAGAAATGGAATGCCGAACCGCAGCGCGCGTCGCGTCCGTTTAACGCTGACCGCTCCGGTTTTGTGGTGGCGGAAGGCGCGTGGATCTTCATGCTGGAAGACTACGATCATGCCGTAGCCCGCGGCGCCCACATGTATGCCGAAGTCGCCGGCTATGGTTCCACCTGTGAAGCTTTTCACCGCGTGCGATTGCAGGAATGCGGCGAAGAGCCGGCACGCGCCATCGGCCTGGCGATGAAGGAAGCCGGCGTCGCTGCACAAAACATTCAATACGTAAATCTGCACGGCACCTCGACTGACTTGAACGATCGCATCGAAACCCGCGCACTCAAGCTGGCCCTGGGTGATCATGCTTACAAGGTGCCGATGTCGGCGTTGAAGTCGCAGATCGGTCATCCGCAGGGAGCCTGCGGAGCTGCCGGCGTGGCGGCGACGTTGATCGCCATGCAGCACAGCCAGCTTCCGCCCACCATCAACCTGGAAAAACCCGACCCCGATTGCGACCTGGACTACGTGCCTGATCTTGGCCGGAAGGTTGAGATCGAACATGCCATCTGCAATTGCATTGCCTTCGGGTCGAAGAACTCGGCGCTGGTGTTGAGGAAGATATAGGCTTTTTTGTTTTTTATCCCGAGTGGAACGAGGGATCCCTACGGTCTTCAGTTATTGTCGCTTCGCTCCAAACCGCTTTAAGAGTATTTCTCGTGGTGTCTCTGACGGGCCCTGTTGCGGCGGGCTCGGCGCGTGGTCGGCCTCGCCCTGATTGCCCGACCTATCTGCACCCGAAGATTTTCATAGAACCATCAATTGCTTTTACTCCGACCCAGGCGGGACTCGTTTCTTCTATGCAGGACTAGCGTGACCTTCTCTGAATTTTTGTTATCAAGCGCTGAAGACGTGGCATGCTACGTCACTACGCGGTGATCGACGACCACCAAACGTTCGCTCAGATTGTAGGGTCCCTCGTTGCACTCGGGATGAAGAACAATTCGCACAGCCGGGGGCGGCGGCTGTGCCACACAAGTATGTTTGGCCAGCAAAGCACAGCACGTGCGATTGGAATCGGGGAACATTCTGCGTCCTCACGTCTCCCTTAAACATCTGATGCTAAGGTGCATATTCGAACTCACGGTGCCATCCCGCAAGGCACTGTAAAATAGAACTCTATTCATGGCGCAGGAAGAAGAAGTACTAGGCAAAGCATATGACAGCCGGCTGATGAAGCGGCTGCTGGTGTATTTGCGTCCCTACTGGTGGCAGACGGCCGTCGCTCTAATCTCCATTTTGCTCAAGGTTGTCCTTGGCCCGGACGTGATTGGACCGTTCCTCACGGCCACGGTTATTGATCGCTATCTTACGTTTGCTCACGGCACGCGTCACAGCTTCCTGGATCGCTGGTTGAGTCCCAACCCACTGATAGGCGTCGGCCAGATTGCCCTGGTTTACTTCACTGCCTTGTTGTTCAACTTCGTGCTGGAATTCGTGCAGACCTACCTGATGCAATGGACCGGGCAGAAGGTCATGTTTGATCTGCGCAGCCAGATCTTCCGCCATCTCCAGCACATGCACGTCGGGTTCTATGACAAGAATCCGGTCGGCCGCCTGGTCACGCGCGTCACCACTGACGTGGATGCACTGAATGAAATGTTCACCGCCGGCGTGGTCTCCATCTTTGAAGACATCTTCATCCTGGGCGGCATTGTGTTTGTCATGCTGCGGATGCAGTGGTGGCTGGCGCTGATCACTTTTTCTGTGCTGCCGCTGATCTTCTGGGTCACCATGATTTTTCGCAAGTCAGTGCGGGAATCCTACCGGCGTATACGCGTGGCCATTGCCCGCATCAACTCCTATCTCCAGGAACACGTGTCGGGAATGGTGGTGCTGCAACTCTTCAACCGGGAGAAGCGCGCTTACAAACAATTTGCCGGCATCAACTGGCAGCACATGGAGGCGTTCAAAGACGCCATCATGGCCTACGCGGTTTATTACCCCGTGGTGGAAGTTCTTTCCACCTTTGCCATTGCGGCGGCGTTGTGGTTCGGCGGCTTAAAAGTCCTTGCCGGCGGCGCAGTCACATTGGGAACAGTGACGGCGTTCATGCAGTACGCGCAGAGATTCTTCCGTCCTATTCAGGACCTGAGCGAAAAGTACAACATCCTGCAATCGGCCATGGCGTCAAGCGAGCGCGTTTTCAAACTGCTGGATACGCCCGCGGAAGTGGTATCACCCGCTCATCCGGTGAAAGCCGAAGGCAAGGGACGCGTGGAGTTTGACCACGTCTGGTTCGCCTATCGCAAGCTGGATCCGGCGGAAGCGAAAGAGACGGTCATTCCGGCCTCGACGAATGGTTATGTGACATGGTAGAGGCGCGCGAGGTTATCCATGACGGCTCCGGCTATGACTGGATTCTGCGCGACGTATCTTTCACCATCGAACCGGGCGAGAGCGTCGCCATTGTGGGACACACCGGGGCGGGGAAGACCACCATCATCTCGCTGCTTATGCGCTTTTACGATATCCAGAAAGGCGCGATCCGCATTGATGGAGTCGATGTCCGGCAGATGGATCTGGCCGAACTCCGGCGCCGTTTCGGCGTGGTGCTGCAAGATCCCTTTTTGTTCAGCGGCACCATTGAAAATAACATCCGTCTTGGGTCAAGCTGGATTACTGACGAGCAGGTGGAAACCGCAGCGGCCAATGTGAACGTGGCCGATTTCATCCGCACGCTCCCACACGGATTCAAGGAGCCGGTTCTGGAGCGCGGTAGCACGCTCAGCACCGGCCAGAAGCAGCTCATCTCGTTTGCACGGGCATTGGCACACAATCCGCGCATTCTCGTTCTGGACGAAGCCACCTCGAGCGTGGATACCGAGACTGAGATCCGCGTACGTGAGGCGCTGGGCCGCATGGTGGAAGGGCGCACGTCGGTGATCATCGCGCACAGGCTCTCGACCATTCAGCGTGCGGATAAGATCATTGTCATGCACAAAGGCCAAGTGCGTGAGATCGGTACCCATCAGGAACTGCTGGCCGAACGCGGCATTTACAGCAGAGCGAGGGAACAAGGTTTACATCCCGAGCAGAGCGAGGGAGCCCTACGATCTCGAAGCTGCCAGCCAGAAAAAGCTATTTAGCCGCGAATCAGTGCAAATTTTATAACTGCACGAACTCAGTGACATCTTCTACATGGTAGCGCTCCCTCGCTCTGCTCGGGATGAAAAGCCAAAATCCTAATCCCCGATCACCGCTTCCGGCACCATCGCTTTTGGCCTTCCGGCGACTGCGTAATACACCACTCCCAGCGCCATCAGTCCCAATCCAAGCGTGAGAGTGCTAATGGTTCCGAACCGGCCCAGTTCAATCTGCTCAGAGCGATTGCGGAACAGGGCGAATACCAGCAGTGCGGCCGGGCCGACACTGGCCAGAATCGCGCCAACGATTCCGCCAGGCACGCGGAACGGACGCGGCATATTGGGCTCGCGCAGACGCAGCATGACCAGCGCGGCAAACTCCAGCATCAGGCTAGCGCCGTAGAGCAGAATGTCCAGCATCACCAGGCGATCAAACTTCAGCCCCAGTGACAGCGCCCATGCAGACCCCAACACCAGGATCGCCACCCACGGCGCGCCATTGCTCAGCTTGCGCGTGAAGATTTTCGGGAGATGGCCATCATGGGCCATCGCCACGGGGATATGCGAGTAGGACATCACCAGCGAATTGAACGAGCTGAACTCGGTCATCATGGCGCCGCAAACCAGCACCACGCCCAGCCACGGTCCCACAACCATGGAGGCGATGCTGGCCCAGCTCCCGTTATTCCAGACATCTTGTGGGATGTGCGTATGCCACACCGCCGCAACCGGGATTGCGTAGGAAAGTATGATGGCCAGCAGCGTGACCATCATCACGCGCGGATAAGTCTTCTGCGGATTGTCCACTTCATTGGCGATGGTGGCGGCGTTGTCCCATCCCATGTAGTTCCACATTGCCACCAGAACTCCGGTCAGGAAGTTACCGTCAGACGTGGTGGCTGCAACCGGAGTGATGTGGCGCAACAGGGCGAAGATCGTCACGGCGGCAAAGGGGCTCAGCAGCAATACGCCGACGACAACTGAGCTATCGCCCACCGCTTTAGCACCCAGCATGTTCCAGAGCAGACAAACTACGATCAGGCCTGCAGCAATGGCGACCCCGCGGCCGCCGACTGTTACGGCAGGGAAGAGCTTGCCAAGATATGCGACGAACAGGCTGGGATAGATGGCCATATCAAAGATGCTGGCCACCAGTGACAGCCAAGCCTCTTGGAAGCCCCAGAATGGTCCCATGGCGCGCCGCACCCAGACATAAAAGCCGCCTTCCTGGGGCATGGCGGCAGAGAGCTCGCCAACCATCAGGCCGGTGGGCAGCGCCCAGAAAATAGGAATGATGAATAGGACAATGAGCGCGAGCTTGTAGCCGGAGTCCTGGACCAGTTCTTCAACCCCATAAGGGCCGCCTGAGACCATGAAGTAGGTTGCCGCAGCCAATGAGATCAGACTCAGCTTGCGGCGCGAACCAACCTGAGTTTTCTGCATCGTCGTGAAGCGAAATATAGCACGTGGAGGAGCGGACACTCAGGTTTTTGAAATTGGACAACTGGCCTCCCAGGAGTATTCATGGAAGAATCGGCCAAACTGTAGGCAAACCTGAATCTTTCAGGCAAAATTGGTGGATATATGACCGACGACCTGCTTCGTTTTCGCTCCGAATTTCCCATTCTGGAGCGCTCCACCTACATGATCAGCAATTCGCTCGGCGCCATGCCTCGCGGCGTCTATGACTCAGTGCATTCTTACTGTGACATATGGGCCAGCCGCGGCGTGCGCGCCTGGGAAGAACACTGGTGGATGCTGGCCCGCGAAGTTGGAGATTCCATTGGCGCCATCATGAATGCGCCTTCGGGTTCGGTCAGCCTTCATCTCAACGTCACCAGTTGCCAGGCGGTGGTGGCCAGCTGCTTTGATTTCACCGGCAAGCGCAACAAAGTTGTTTACAGTGACATGAATTTCCCTTCGGTCATGTATTTCTGGGAAGCGCAACGCCCTCGTGGTGCGCGTGTGCAGATGGTGAAGACCGATGACGGAATCCATGTGCCGGTTGAGCGCATTATCGATGCTATCGACGAGCAGACGCTTCTGGTGCCTATTTCTCATGTCGTTTTTCGCAGCTCGTATATCAAGGACGTTAAGGCGATCATCGAAAAGGCGCACCGAGTTGGCGCTCACGTGGTCATGGATACTTTTCAATCCCTGGGCAATGTCCCTGTAGATGTACAAGCTCTGAACGTTGATTTTGTTGTTGGCGGCGTGTTGAAGTGGCTCTGCGGAGGCGCGGGAACGTCTTACCTGTATGTGCGGCCTGATCTGGGATCCAAGCTTGAGCCCAGCATTACCGGATGGTTTGCGCACGAAGATCCCTTTGATTTCGAAATCGGCCCCACCCGCTACGCCGAACCGCCCTTCCGGTTCATGCAGGGGACATCCAATGTTCCCGGGTTTTACACGGCCATGCCGGGCCTCAAGATTATTCGGGAAGCCGGTGTGGAGCGCATTCGCGCCAAATCCAAAAAGATGACCTCGCGGCTGATCGAACTGGCTGACCAGCGTGGCTGGAAAGTGAATGCGCCGCGGGATCCGGAACAGCGTGGCGGGACTGTGGCCATCGATATGCCGAATTCGAAAGAGGTCTGCGCTGAGCTGCTGCGGCGTGATGTGCTGGTGGACTTCCGTCCGAAGGCCGGTGTCCGCTTCTCACCTCACTTCTACAACACCATGGAAGAGATTGATCGGGCGATCGGTACGGTGGACGAAATCCTGAGCGGCATGAGCGTGCCGGCAGGTAGGTGATACCTTCATTGATTGTGGAGCACGGGGGTTTCTTCATCCCCGAGCGGAGCGAGGGATCCCTACATGCTCCAGGCTTTCGATTGCGCTGATTCCGAAGCTAACGGCTAATCGCTATTTTGCTATTTGCTGAAGCCGAACCTTACTTGTCACTCTGCACAGGAAATTTTGCACATTTTTCTTGACAGTTCGCCTTTTATTCGTGAATACTTCGCCTGATGGCTATTACAAAACGGCAACGTCAGGTTTACGACTTTATCCATGGCTTTGTGCAGAAGAACGGCTATTCGCCGTCTTTTGAAGAGATCGGCAACGGCATGGGCCTCAGCTCGCTGGCCACCGTGCACAAGCACATTTCCAATTTGGAGAAAAAAGGGCTGATTAAGCGCGACTACAATCGCAGCCGCTCCATTGATGTTCTCCCTGTGCGTGGCCTGTTCAAGCGGCAGGTGCAAAAAGCTCCGACCGAAATTGCCCTGCCGCTGCTTGGCCGCATCGCTGCTGGCCAGCCCATTGAGGCCATCGAAAACCCGGAAACCATCTCTCTGGGTGACATCACCCGCTCCAAAGATGTTTTTGTCCTGCAGGTCAAAGGCGAAAGTATGAAGGACGAACACATTGTGGATGGCGACTACGTTCTTGTGGAGAAGACCAATACCTCGCGCGATGGCGAAATCATCGTCGCTCTGGTGGACGGTACGGACGCCACCTTGAAGCGCCTCTACCGTGAAGGCGCCAACATTCGGCTACAGCCATCCAACGCCGCCATGAAACCCATCATCGTCCCTGCCAGGTCCGTCCAAATCCAGGGGCGCGTGATTGGCGTGCTGCGCAAGTACTAGTCGGGTGCGAAAAAGGCCGCAGAGGTAACCCTCGGCCCTTCAGCCCGAAAATAAAAAAGGCCCGACTCAGCGGGCCTTTTCACGAAATATTGCGTTATCGTACGTTGGTTTTCTCCACAGCTGTCGACTTCGGCATCTCGACCACATTCACCTGTTTGTTGAGCGCCTTTTCAATTACGTCGCGTCCAACGTAGCCAACAATCTGCTCCTGGACCTGGCCATTCTTGAAAATAAGCAGCGTAGGAATACCGCGTACGCCATACCGCTGCGGAGTCACCGGGCTGGTGTCCACGTTCATTTTGCCGACACGTACTTTCCCCTGATAGGCTGCCGCGACTTCATCTACAACCGGTCCCAGCGCCTTGCATGGGCCGCACCATGCTGCCCAGAAATCGATCAAAATCGGTTGGTCGCTCTTCAGTACTACCTGATCAAAATTTCCGTCAGTTATTTCCAAAACGCTCTCGCTCGCCATTCAGCCCTGCCTTTTTAAAAAGTTCGTCGTCCTTTAAGTTTAGGTGTTCTTCGCTCACCTATCGTAACAAATCATTAGATGTGGACGGCGCAACACAAGGTTCATCTTTCAGTAAGTGCTTGTTGCTAAAGAGGATAGTCATCACAACTTCCGCGCTGCTGACCAACTGGGAAAAACGAGATTTTACATTACCAAAGTGACATGGACGAGGGGCCAGTGCGGAGCTATTCTCCTTCTCGGTGGTAAGGCAGTTCTGGGGGAGGGCTGCCTGGCGTCCTGCGATTCACTTCGCAGGGCGCTTACTTTTTGGGCCTTAAAAGTCAGCACAGAAGCTGCCTGATGCTCCAAGGATCCCGGTCCACAAAATCATTCCTGTGGTCCACTCAACAACAAGTGGACTGAACTCTTGCTATCGCACCGTTTTCGCCACGCGAAACCCAACGATCTCTAGAACCTAGAACAACGACCTCTAGAACGATTACTACGGAGTCCGCCAGCAGTGTCGCTGCAAGTCCGTCTCTACACTCCATCTTCGCGACTCAACTTGGAGAGGCCTCGCCGGTGGTATCCTCAATAAGTAGGATTCGAGTGCGTCCGGGAGCAAAATTTCCTCCGGACAAAACTTTGTCCGGGACCAACTAACTATGAGTACAAGCGCAGAACTGACCAGAACTGAGCAGCAGTCCCTGGAGCGGGAGCGTCTTCTGGACGCGTTTCGCCGCTGGGGATATCTCAACGCCAACCTCAATCCTTTTGGAGGGCCGGTTGGTGACGGCTATCCTGACCTTCCCACGCAAGGTGAAGGCATTGCGGAATTGAAAAAGGCCTATTGCGGCTCCATTGGCGCCGAGTTCTTGCACCTGCCCCAGCGTGATCGCCGTGAGTGGATCCAGCAGCAAATGGAAAATCCGGAGAAGCAGGCGCAGACTGTCGATCGTCTCTGGCTGTCCGATCGCCTCATGCAGGCCGACCTTTTCGAGCAGATCCTCCAGACGCGCTACCTCGGCACCAAGCGATATTCGGGTGAAGGCGCAACCGCGCTGATTCCTCTACTAGACACTCTTCTGGAGGCCAGTGCTGACCTGGGCGCCACCACTTCAGTCATGGCCATGAGCCATCGCGGACGTCTCACCGTGATGAACCTCACCGTCGGCATTCCTGCGGAGAATGTCTTTGCCGGTTTTGAAGACGTTGATCCTCGCAGCGTTCTCGGCGGCGGAGACGTGAAATATCACCAGGGTGCCACCGGGGAATATACCACCCGCAACGGCAAGAACTTGCGCATGCATCTGGTGTCAAACCCCAGCCATCTTGAAGCTGTGGATCCTGTGGCCCTGGGCCGTACTTATGCCAAGCAGCGCCATTCCGGCCCTGACGGCGTCAGGCAGGTGATGCCCATCATCATGCACGGCGACGCTGCCTTCGCCGGCCAGGGCATATGGGCGGAGACGCTCAACTTTGCCGGACTGAAAGGCTTTAACGTCGGCGGCGCCATGCAGATCATCGTCAATAATCTGATCGGCTTCACCACCAACCCCAAAGAGCTGCATACCTCGCGCTTCTCCTCTGATCTGGCCAAGCGCCAGCCAATTCCAATCTTCCACGTGAATGCGGAAGATCCTGAAGCAGTCCTGCGTGTGGGCAAGATGGCGGTTGAATACCGTTACCGTTTCGGTAGTGATGTGGTGATTGACCTGATCGGATATCGCCGGCACGGCCATAGTGAAGTGGACGATCCCACCATCACCCAGCCGTTGCTCTACAAAAAGATCAACGAGCACGCGCCGCTTTACAAGATTTACGCAGAGAAGAACCAGATTGATACCAGCGAGATGGCGGCACGGTTCCGGCAGCGCATTGACACGGCGTATGACAAAGCCGCGAGCATGCAGAAGTCTCCCGTGCTGCGCGTGCTTCCCAAGTATTGGGACAAGTACGTTGGCGGACGCTACAACCCTGACTTTGAAGTTCCCACGAATGTGGCGGAAGACCAACTGAAGCACGTCGCCGGAAAGCTCACCAGCTACCCCAAGGGTTTCGCCATTCATCCCAAGATCAAGAAGCTTCTGGAGCAGCGCGAAAAGATGGGTTCCGGCGCGCTTCCGCTCGATTACGGCATGGCGGAAGCATTGGCTTTCGGATCGTTACTGGTGGAGGGTATTCCGGTCCGACTTTCCGGACAGGATTCGCGTCGCGGCACTTTCAATCAACGGCACTCAGTGCTGATTGATACGGAGAACGAGGAGGAATTTGTTCCGCTCTCAAATATCGCGCCGAACCAGGCGTGGTTCGAAGCCTACAACTCAATCCTTTCCGAAGCCGCCGTACTCGGCTTTGAATACGGATTCAGCCGCGACTATCCTGACGGTCTCACTCTGTGGGAAGCACAGTTCGGCGACTTCGCCAATGGCGCCCAGGTCATCATCGACCAATTTCTGGTTGCCGGCGAAGACAAATGGGGACTGCTTTCAGGTCTGGTTATGCTGCTGCCGCACGGCTATGAAGGGCAAGGCCCGGAGCACTCCAGCGGACGCATTGAACGTTACCTGCAACTCGCCGCCAAAGACAACATACAAATCTGCCAGCCATCGAATGCCGCGCAGTACTTTCACATGCTCCGCCGTCAAGCGCTGCGTAACTGGCGCAAGCCCCTGATTGTGTTCACGCCCAAAGGTATGCTGCGCCATCCTGACGCCGCCAGCCCGCTGAGCGAACTGAGCAACGGCCGCTTCCAGCCTGTGATTCAAGACAACCAGATCAGCCATGCTGAGCGCGTGATTCTATGTTGCGGCAAGATCGGCCATGAGCTCATTCGCGAACGCAAGCGCCGCAATGACAGTAAGACGGCCATCCTGTTTCTGGAGCAGCTCTATCCCGTTCCGGAAGCTGATCTGGAAGCCGCCATTGCGAAACACACGAATGCTCGTGAATTCCTGTGGGTGCAGGAAGAGCCGGCCAACATGGGTGCATTGAATTTTCTGGCGCCGCAGCTTGAGCGACTCACGCGCGGGTTGCCGCTCCGGTCAGTCAAACGTTCGCCGTCGTCCAGCCCCTCTACGGGATCGCACACGGCGCATGAAATGGAGCAAAAGACTTTGCTGGAACTGGCGTTTAAGGCGTTCTGATCGCTCGATGATGGCGATGTAGAGACGTAGCTTGATGATAGCTTGATGCGTCTCGATTTTTTGCCTCGATGGAATGGTCTTTACGGCCCTGCAGCTCCGCATCGCCGCCAAATTGATAAAATGCTTTGCGACGCCCATTTCAGGCCGGACATCATAACTTTCTAAGAAAGGTGATTTAAAAATGGCACAAGGAACCGTAACGGCCCATGAAGTCCCCGCGCTGCCTTATGCGTACAACGCATTGGAGCCGCATATCGATGACCAAACCATGCATCTTCACCATGACAAGCACCACGCTGCTTATGTCACCAAGTTGAACGGTGCAATTGAGAAACACCCTGAGCTGGGCAGCAAGAGCCCGGAAGAGCTGATCCGCAATTTGAATTCGCTGCCTGAAGATGTTCGCGGCGTTATCCGCAACAACGGTGGCGGACACGTGAACCACACCATGTTCTGGCAGATCATGGGGCCCGGCAAAGGTGGCAATCCAACCGGTGCGATTGGCGACGTCATCACCAAGACTTTCGGCAGCTTTGATGCTTTCAAGGAAAAGTTTGAGGCCGCCGGCGTCAATCAGTTTGGCAGCGGCTGGGCCTGGCTGGTGAAGACGAAGTCTGGTGAATTCAAAATTACCTCCACTCCAAATCAGGACAATCCCATCAGCAACGGCGAATTCCCGATTTTTGGCAATGATGTCTGGGAGCACGCCTATTACCTGAAGTATCAGAACCGCCGACCCGACTACCTGAAAGCGTGGTGGAACGTGGTCAACTGGGACGAAGTCAACAAACGCCTCACGCAAGCTGATAGCTTCCTGAAATAAGCTGACTCACTAAAAATTGCAGAAGCCGCTCTTCGGGGGCGGCTTTTTTGTGCCCAATTCGCTTCTTGCTTCGTATAATTCACCGGAACCGGAAACTCCCCAATCGAAGCGATTGATTTCTATGGTTGGTGCAAAAACGAAGACGGCAATTGCTCCCATGCTTTCTGTCCGGCGCGGATCGCAGGCAGTTGAGTTCTACAAAGCGGCGTTCGGCGCCAAGGAGTTGTTCCGCATCGACTCTCCGGATGGTGCCGTTGTAGCCCAATTGTCTGTGGATGGCGCTGTCTTCTGGGTGGCCGACGAATCGCCGGAGCACCTCAACTTCAGTCCAGAATCGCTCAATGGTGGCACGGTCCGTATGATTCTGGTCGTGGAAGATCCTGATGCCGCATTTCAACGCGCGATCAGCGCTGGTGCCAAATCCATCACTCCGATTGCCGAACAGTATGGCTGGCGCGTGGGAAGAGTCGTCGATCCATTCGGACATCATTGGGAGATCGGGAAGCCGTTGAAATAAGTGGCGCCCGTTCGCGCATGAACCTCTGGTAACCTGCGTTCTCTGAAAAATCTGCGAAACTTGATTTACGGAGAGACCATGTTCAGCCACTTTTTCCAGGATTTCCGTTATAGCGTCCGCGCCCTGCGCAAAAATCCGGGATTCACCGCCATCGCGGTAGTCACGCTGGCTCTCGGCATTGGCGCGAACACAGCAATCTTCAGCATGGTTGATAAGGTCATCTTCCGGCCATTGCCCATTGCGCATCCAGAAGAACTGGTGCGCGTATTCAACGGCCAAGCTCGTGGCAATGCTGTTTCGGCTTTCGTCTCGCTTCCGAACTATCTCGAGTATCGCGATGGTATGGGCGCATTTTCCGGATTGGCTGCGTATTGTGATCGTTTTCCAGCCAATGTCTCTGCCGGCAGATTTGGTACCGAGCGCTTGGACGCTGGTTTTGTCACCGCCAACTATTTCAGCGTGGTGGGCACGAAGGCGGAACTCGGCCGGACGATGATTCCAGCCGACGACGCGGCGAATGCTCCGCCGGTCGTCATGCTCAGCTACGGCTTCTGGCAAAGGCATTTTGCTCACGATGCCAGCGTACTCAACACTCAGGTACTGGTGGATGGCCAATCCTTCACCGTTGTTGGCGTCACCCCGGCAGGCTTCGGCGGCATTGATTTCACCAACTTTCCCGAAATTTGGGTACCGCTCAGCCATGCCGTGAAGGTCGATCCGCTTCTCAAGTCCCAGATCCCGATAAAGCATCAATCGTTCTCTCCGTTTGGAGTTGTGGGCCGTTTAAAACCTGGCGTCACTCTTGCCCAGGCACAGGCTCAACTCGATGCACTGGCAACCACCATGGGAGCAGGGAAGCCAGTCCCCGAGGAAGGAGACTTCCGTAGGCCATGGCCCACACTGGTCAACGCTACGCAAGCAGCCCGCCAGCCGAACAGCCGGCTTTCACTGCTGCTGGTAGGCGTGGTCTTTCTGGTTCTGCTCATCGCGTGCGCGGATGTGGCCGGTTTGATGCTTGCGCGTTCAGAAGCCAGACAGAGAGAGGTCGCCGTGCGTCTCGCCTTGGGCGGGCCGCGTCATCGCATCATTGCTCTTCATGTGAGTGAGGGCCTGATCGTCTCCACTCTGGGCGCGACGCTCGGTTGTGGTTTAGCTGCCGCGGGACTTCGCGTTCTGGTGCACTATTCGCCGGTATCGTTGTCATTTCCTCTGGAGCATGTAAGTTCTATTCTCGATCTTCGCGTTCTGTTATTTACTGCGTTGATGTCCGTTTTCGCCGGTCTGATCAGTACCTTTGCGCCGGCTCTCAAGTATTCAAAATCGGGGATCGTGCAGGCGATTCACGGCGCAACCAGCAGCGGTTCCACTGCGTTTGCGCGCAGATTGTCCCCCCAGTCCGCTGTGGTGGTCTTGCAACTGGCAGCTTCTGTGTTGCTTCTGGTGGGAGCGGGCGTGATGGCCCGTACGTTATGGAACGCGTCGCAGATCAAATTCGGGTTTAATCCCAATCACGCGGCGGGAGCATCTACGGACCTTATCCGGCAGGGATACGATAAAAATGCCGCTGCCGCCATGCTGGATCCATTATTGGATTCCCTGCGAGCACAACCCGGCGTGGAAGCATGCGCGATCGGCCCCTTGCCGCTTCAGGGCGCACAGACCACCGTTGTGAAGCTTGAAGGATACGAATCCGCTGATGCCAAGAAAGATTCTGTGCAGATCCCGCGAGTGACACCCGGATACTTCTCTACGCTCGGCATCCCTCTGTTTGCCGGACGCGACTTCAAACGCGCAGACAATGCTGGAGCTCCAGGCGTGGCGATTATCAATCGCACCATGGCCAATCAATACTGGCCGAATCAAAGCCCGCTGGGTAAACACATAGATCACGTTGGAACGCACGATCAGAGTTTTGAAATCGTTGGGGTGGTGGCTGACACGGCCGGCTATGACGTTCGTCAGACCCCCGGCCCTGTTGTGTATCTGCCTCTGGCCCAGGCTTACCTGATGTTCCCCTGGCAGCCCGATGTTACTTTACTCGCACGCGGTTCAGGCGATTCCCACCTGATGCTGTCTGCCATCCGTGCTGCGGTGTCCAAAGTCGATTCCGGTCTGCCAGTCTTTCGTGAGCGCACCTTCGCACAGCAGATCGAGAACACGCTGGAGGATGAGAAATTCATGGGCCGTCTGCTTATGTTGTTCGCACTCGTCGCTGTTACCCTCGCCGCTGCCGGGGTTTTCGGATTGATCTCTTACAGCACCGCGCGTGCCACCCGCGCTTTCGGCATTCGAATAGCTCTTGGCGCCACACGTGAACACATTCTCTGGCTCGTTTTGCGCAGAGGACTTTCACTGGTGATTGCCGGTCTGGTAATTGGAATTGGATCTGCTCTGTGGCTCACGAAGATTATCGCCAGTCAATTGTTCGGCGTAAGTCCAACTGACCCGCTGACCTTTGTGGCCGTCGCATTGGCGCTGACGATGGTTTCACTGGCTGCTTGCTTTATTCCTGCACGACGCGCCACTCGCGTTGATCCCATGATCGCGTTAAGGAGCGAATAGCCTCTTCGCTCCTGGGTCACATCCATTGCCCGTCATTACTCCCCGTTGATACACTTAAGGGTTTGCCCCTGCTTGATCAGACTCTCATATAAGGTTCTCTTATGGCACAAGCTACAGATATTGCAATCGTAAGTGGCGCACGCACGCCCATGGGCCGCTATTGCGGCAAATTGCGTGATTTTACCGCGATGGACCTGGCCGCTGTCGCCAGCCAGGAAGCTATTCGCCGCGCTGGCGTTGACCCTAAAGAGTTCGACCATGCTGTCTTCGGGAACGCCCAGCAGACATCTGGCGATTCGCTTTACGGCGCACGCCACGTGGCCCTGAAAGCCGGCTTGCCCATTGAGGCGCCTGCGCTGACCGTGAATCGCCTCTGCGGTTCCGGAATGCAGTCACTGGTCAATGCTGCGCAGATGATCCAGCTTGGCGAAGCCAGCACCGTTCTGGCCGGAGGCATGGAATCCATGTCACAGGCGCCGCATGTCATTCGTGGTGCGCGCTGGGGACTGGGCCTGGGTGAAGGCAAGATGGAAGACTCTTTGATGGTCGCACTGCTTGATACCTATTGCGGCCTCTACATGGCGAATACTGCTGAGCTCTACGCTGAGCAGCAGGGAATTACCCGCGAGAAGATGGATGAATTCTCTTTGCAATCGCAGCAGAAGGCCGGCGCCGCTCAGCAAGCCTGCCGCCTCTCGGATGAGATCACGCCTGTCGCACTCAAGAATCG
>WNFD01008178.1_pt1 | contig 17453 bp, 16 predicted proteins | sample 5400491 | NCBI WGS metagenome assembly WNFD01 (sample SAMN13153343, study PRJNA577476) | soil metagenome | isolation source: 120 cm saprolite under Douglas fir tree site 2 hole 2 replicate 2 | place: USA:California | collected 2015-04-18 | reverse complement strand
GTATTTACTTTGCTTCCACAACTGGCAATGACAATACAGGTACCGGAAGTTTCGCCAGTCCGTGGGCCAGTATCCGCAAAGGCGTGGACTCGCTTACTGCCGGAGATACGGTCTACGCGATGAACGGCCTTAACCAGACGGGAACCGGGGCATATTCGGATGTTATGGATTGGAGCGCGCAAGGCACAGCAGGGAATCCCGTTGCGCTGGTGGCCTATCCGGGGGCCACGGCTTCCGTCACCGCCACCTCCACCGATCACGCTATACGTTGCGCCGCGGGTTACACTACTTCGCTTTGCCAATATTCCACGATTGCTGGAATGAAATTGTTGAACGTGAACGGGACTTTCACATTATCGATTCAGTATAACAATGCGAACAACTGGCGCATCATCGCCAACGACATAAGTTGTCCGCATGAGAACGGTCAGGATGGCTGCTTCCACGCGAGTCAAGGTGGTCCGTGGTATTTCTACGGCAACTACATTCACGATATGTCGACTTTGAACGCGGGATCAACTTCCAGCAAACAATCCCACTCGGTTTATTTCACCACCGACGCCAACCATGTTTGGGTAGGATGGAATAAATGGTACAACAATTATACTTGCCGCGATTTGCAGTTTCACTCTTCACCTACGGGCGGCGGTGATGGACAGAATCAGTACGACCTCCACGTCCACGACAATTTCTTTGATGGACAGCGCTGTAATGCAATCAACTTCGCCACCATCGACCCCTCGAAAGGTCCGGTGGAAGCCTACAACAATCTGATTATCAACGTTGGGCGCGGTCCGGCATCCAATGACGGCGATTCCGAGGCTTACGCGGCGATCTACTCGCCGAACATAACAAACACCGGGTCGCCCGGCAGTGGAACGTTTCAGATTTACAACAACACGTTCTGGAACACTTCCACGAGCAATCCGTTTGGCACTACTGGAATACTGGAAACACAAGGCTCAAACATGACGATGAACGCCGTGAATAACGTCGTCTACGCCCCTTCCGGAGTCGCTTATATTTCTAAAGGCGGAGGCGGCATCATAACGGGGAGCAACAATCTGTGGTTCGGCAACGGCACTTCACCTTCCGGACTTACCGGCAACATAAATCTCGATCCTTTGTTTGTGAATGCTTCCAACAAGGACTTCCATCTTCAGGCTTTAAGCCTCGCAATTGGAGCTGGTTCTATAACCACGGTTCCTACTCGTGACAATGATGGCTTGATTCGTCCAGTGCCGCCGTCAATCGGAGCCTACGAGTATTTTTCAGGCACAGTAGTTCAAAGACCGAATCCGCCGACGAATCTGTTGGTTTCCGTCCAGTAACCTCGATTCGGTATGTAGAACAGTTTCATTCAAATAAAGGTCTCGCCGGCGTGAGCTGGGCGAGGCCGTTGCCATATCGGCGGTTTCAAGGCGTCTAAACTTTAAGATTCCCATAGCGACGGTGGTCGCCAACATTAAGCGAGGGCGCACGATTGTTGAGTTCTAAACGATTCCACAACCGGAGCGAATAGCAACGACTCCTTTCAACTGCTTGGTAACTTGCCCGCTACTGTTGTTGGCTTCACGTCGATGGACGCGGTTCTCATCCCGCGGTTCTCAGTTGCTACCCCCCATTTTTTTGTAGGTATTGCTGATAAAGGACTTAGCGTTGGTGTAAGCCGTTTAGAATCAACAGTTGCGGGCAGGTGTGTAAGTGTTGGGCTCTGTTGACATGCTCGATAGAGAGGGGATGCCTCAGGCGGTAAATGTTGTAGGCAAGGCCGAGCAGGAGCGCTTGGCGAATCTGCGTGGGCAGGCTGCGTCCGGGAGCGCGCGAGGAGAGTTTGCGTTTGACCGCCGAGAAAATGCTTTCGATCTTGGAGCGTTGGCGGTACGGTTTTTTCGGAAAGGCGCGGAACATCTGATTCCGAATGGCGCCATTGGGGACACCCCGGCGCCTCGCGGGAATGATGCTCTTGGCTCCCAGGCGTTGCCGAATGTGCTCGTGGTTGGCTTCCGAGTCAAACTCCGCATCCGCCAGCACCACACCGAGGGGAGCGCCTCGCGCTGCCACATCGAGCAACCCCGGCAGAGAACGTGCGTCGCACCCGGGCCCTTGACGAGCCCGCTGCGCCAACAAAATCTGCTGCTGCACATCCACTACAATCAACCACTTCAACCAAGGGCGACGAGGCCTGGTCCCGTGGGAATGCTGCTCCAGGCGCTTGAGAAAGAAGGTGCTGACGGAAGTATCGGAGAGCCCCGTGCCGTCGATGGCTGCAGAAACGGGCCGGCGCCGGCGTCGCCGCAGCCGACGCACGGTTTCCTGCAATCCGCGATCGACGGTGTCGTCCTCCAGCCGTCGCAGAAAACGATACAGCGTGGTGTAGTCGGGCACCGCCTGCAATTTCAATGCGGCGCGCAATTCTTGGTGCTCCTTCAGGCGTACTTCGGCTTCGCGAAAAGTCCAGTCTTCAAAGCGCATCAGGCACAGCACCGCCAGCAACTGTGGCTGGGTGAACTGATGTTTGCTGAAGCGCGTGAGCGCGTGCGGTAGGGCGGCAAAACCTGCGTGGCCACTTGCAGTGCCACGCGAGCAAAGGGCAGGAGTCCAACCTCGGCCATCGTCCCTCCTGCCCCATCAGAAAACACTGTAAGCCTCCCCTTGTCGATCCCTCGCAACGAAAAGCGTGTCGAGGAAGTCAACAGAGCCTAAGTGTTGATTCTAAAAGGGTTTCCCGTCTATGCGGAGGCGGCAGTTGTGGTCGAAGTGGAGCGCGTAGGCGCCCCTGTTTGCGGTGGGTTGCGGAGTGGATGGGCCGGTCCGCGGTGGGTTGTTCGGCCGAGCGGGAGATGAAATTGGAGATTGGGCGGGGCCCAGAGCAGGAGGGGGTTTGTTTTGGAATGGGCAAGGGGGGCTGTTGTGGAGCGGGGATAATTTGTGAGGGGCCTGCCGGTGATTCGGAAAAAGCAGATTCCTCGCTGCGCTCGGAATGACAATTCGTGGGGGTTTCGGCGGGCTGTGAAGCGAGGGGTTGGGCTTGGGGTGGGGTGGTGGAGGGCTGCGGCGCGGGTGGCGATGATTTCTGACCGGTCTGAAGACCGGCCACTACATGCTGAACGAATTCGGAGCTAGTGGGAGGCATTGGAGCGCGCGACGATGGGCCCGGTTGTTGGGCTTGTGGTTGTGGCTGTTTGGGTTCGGGTTTGGGCGGGAAGAGGTAGTCGTGGTTGGAGTTGACGGAATTGTGGATGGATTTGCGCCAGCCGTCTGTGCCGAACGCGTTGATGTATTCGTGCTGCCCGATGTGGATGGCTTGCATGAGAGTTTGGGCCAGGTAGGGGACGGTGCGGGCGGTTCTGGGTTTTACATCGCCGCGGACAACGGCGGGGATGAGGCGTGACAGGGCGGTGCTGAGATCGCAGGCGGAGAGGTAGTCGCCGGAGAAGAAGTAGGCCAGGTCTTTGCCGAGTTTTTCTGCGGCGCGGGCTTGGGCTTCTTTTTGGACGTGGTAGAAGCAGAAGTGGGGATTTTTGACGGCGCGCGGACTGAGGCAACGGCGGCCATCCGAGAAAGTAAACGAACACAAGGACACGCGGTCCTTTCGACTGAGAGAGGGCATAACTGTCTCCTTAGATCTGAGTTTCGGGATTTCCTGACAAAAAAAGAGCCGGCCCTTCAAGGCTCCCTTCGGCCCTCAGGGTAAACAGGGCAAGCAAAGACGCCCTTCGGAAGGACTCAGGGCAAGCCGGCGGTACAACATGGCTCTAAAACAGAAACGCCCCGGCTGGTGCCGGGGCGCAATGGTCAACAGGAGATATTGTATCACGACGGTAATGGTGGTCAAATTAAAAGAAAAAGGGGACCGTTCAAGTTGCAGGGTCTCGTATGGTCTTGTGCGCGGAACTAGGGGACAGGTCAAGGTAGCATCGAGGAGTTGCCTAATGAATCGTGGCTTACTCTACCGAATCTACGGCAAGATCGAGCGGCAAATTGCTCCAAGTCTGAAATACTCTCAGTATTGCTATGAAGATACGCTGATGGAAATGGTTCGTAAGGAGACACAGTGGCTCGACCTTGGCTGCGGCCATCAAGTTCTTCCACCTTGGAGGGAGAAGGAAGAAAGGGACCTTGTTCAAAAGGCTAAAGTCGTCGTCGGATTTGATTATGACCTGCCGTCCTTGCTAAAACACAGATCAATCCGGTGCAAGGTGCGCGGTGACATCAGTGCTTTACCGTTCGGGGATGACACGTTTGACCTTGTTACGGCAAACATGGTCGTGGAGCACTTGGCTAATCCAGATGTTCAGTTCCGCGAAGTGCATCGCATCCTTAAGCCAGGGGGCGTCTTTGTCTTTCACACGCCGAACGCTAACGGCTACACGACTGTTGCTGCCCGCATTGTCCCGGAATTCATGAAGGTGGGTCTCATTCAAGTACTCGACGGGCGTCCCGCGGAGGACGTATTTAAGACGCATTATCGGACGAACAGAGAATCTCAGATTCGCCGCGTGGCTAGGGAAACGGGTTTCGAAATCGTGAAGATTCGGTTTATCGTTTCGACTGCTAAATTCGCTGTAGTCGCACCCTTGGCGATCTTCGAGTTGTTCTGGATTCGACTGCTCATGACACGTCCGTTCCGCAGTCTTCGTACGAACCTCATTGTGACTTTGGCAAAACCCTCGCCAGGCGCCCAAGTACGTGGTTAGTATGAGCCCCGGGCGAAAGGAAATTATTTCGTCCCAATCAAGAATTCACTCATTTGAATCCGAGCAATTTAGGAACAGCGCGCGCGATACGGCGAAAATGATCTGCGACCTGGTGAGGTGCCAAGTTTTCAACTTCCAAGAGTAATACCAGTGGATTGAGGTCTCCATTTGCGCCGAGGCGAGGTATGTCATAGGGATCCGTTCTCAAGGTCACAAAACCACCGTGCGCTGAAAAGAGGCCGAGGTAGCCGGATGTTCGAATACAATCGACCACCTCTGGACGAATATTCTTGACATCTCCGAAAGGAAACGAAAAAAGATTGATAGGCCGCCCAGTTAGTCTTTGCAGATACGTCTCGCAATCTCTAATCTCATGCTTCGCTTCATCGAGGGGATGAACTCCAAGATCAACGTGGTTCACGGTGTGATTCCCAACTTCGAAACCCAACTGCACCCACTCGCGCACTTCTTTACTACTGAGGTTTGGAAAGACAAAGGGGTATTTTTCGGCGTCGTGCGGATAAACGCGGCACGTATCAACAAATCCGGAGTTAACAAAGGCCGTTGCCGAAATATCCGTGGCAGTTAATAGCGGCGCACCATTGGTAAACACGTCTTCATAGCAGTCGTCGAAATGAATCGTCACAGTGGTGGGTGGTATAGGTAGCTTTTCGCGGATTCGTCGTACGAGCTCGCATGAGGCCATCGTAGAGTAGCGTTTAGAAAGAGTGATAAGCTGCGCGGCAAAGATTTGCGTGTCCGCAGTTAAAGGATCGCCGGCGTAGTTGTTGATTCGATGGTAAAGAAAAATTACGCCCCGGGCCAAATAAAATCGATGGACCGCCCGTACGATTGCGTAAACACCCAAATAATAAAGGGCCAAGGCATACAGGTTCTTGAAGATGCCATAGGCATCACTGCTACTTCGCCAATGGAGCAGCCGGGTCCTGAGTGCCAGAACATCTTTATGGGAGGGCTTGGATCGAGGTTTGTTCGCTGTCGGGAGTTGAGGCCTTCGAACCGCTGACCCGGCATGCACTCTACTGACAGCCTCACATATCGCGACAGTGCCCTCTTTGTGTAGCTTTTCCAGAAGACTATCTGGTGTCTCTTTTGGAGATATTGGAATTTCTCTCTCGACGAGCACATCACCAGTATCTAGACCGCTATCCACAAAGTGGACCGTTACACCCGCAGTCGCGGCGCCGTCAAATAGCTCCCAAAATCCTGGAGGCATTCCCCGGTACTGAGGAACTTTGCCTTTATGAAGATTGAGGCATCCTAAGCGCGGGACATTATAGGTTGTTGCCTTAAGAATTCTCGTTCCAAGCACAATTCCCAAATCCGCCTTGCTTGCCAACAAGTGTTCTACTGCAATTGTGCCGTTTAAATTGCCGACGGCGTGGACAGCGAAACCATAGTAATTACCGAGCTGCGAAATACTGAAGAAGCGCTGTGGAAAAGCTCGTCGCAGCAAATTCTGAACGGCATCTTCCGGGACCGCAGTTCGATAGGCCAACCGCTCGGTGAAATTCCGCAGTGCACCTAAAGTCCGCCGCAGGGGGTAGCCCCAACCCTCTTTACTAATATTTCGTCTGAGGTTTCTTAGGCGCCGAGATAATGGCGCACGCTCGGTGTCCATCAATACGGCAACGGGCTTAATGTGAGGCAACGCACAGATTGCTTCGATAGAGTCCCGCGTATTCTGGGTGTCGGAACCGATTAGAAAGGCAATCCTGAGGGCCGGCGGACCCTCACCATGACTTTCTGGAGCCATTCCTTCCTCCAAACTTCATCCTCGGTCGAGAACCAGAACACAGTTGTGGACCTTTAGAGAACATGCAGACCTCGGAGAGCATCAGTGTAACCGCGGAGCCCGAGATTATCCTTTCTTCGCCATGACGCTGAGATAGCACTCGCCCGTGGCCCGCGCAATTCCAGCCCAAGAGCTTACCAGTGCCTTGCTTTGCTTAACGTTGTGTGCGAGCCGGGTTCGCCGCCCACTATCCTCGGCAAGAGTTCTTAGAGCCTGGGCCCATCCTTCCACGTCTCCGTACCCGATTAGCAGGGCATCCCTATCATGAGTCAGCAGCTCACAAAAAAATGGTAAGGTGGTGGTCACCATCGCTTTGCTGTAGTTCATTCCGGTTAGGAGAGCGCCGCTCGTAGTGCCAGCTTTGTAGGGGTATACAAGCACGTCGGCGGCCTGGTAGAGAACTGGTAGCAGCTCTACGCGGATAAACTGGAGCATGAGTTCCACCGATCCCTCGAGACGTTCCCTAGAGACTTTGGCACGAATCCTTGACAGCAGCTCAGCATCGCCGTTACCAGCAACGATGAGCCTTCCGTTCATCCCTGCATCGACCGCGGCCTTCCATGCATCAAGTAGAAATGGGATCCCCTTATACTCACTAATTACTCCCAGGGACAGCACCACCGGCATTTCTGGGAACTCCGAAGTTCTCCACTATTTCCGCGCGAGCTTCTTCGCCGTGGCAGATCAATGCATCGGCGATCGCGTAGACCTTCTTGTACAGGAGCAGATACTGCCCTGGATTGTCCTGCGGCGTCGTGTTGTGGGCTGTATACACGATCGGTATGCCGAGGCGCTTAATCCACTGCAGAAACCATACCTCAATCGCCCATCCACGCTCCAGAAACGGCAGAAACTGGACGTGCAAGACTCCCGGATTCGCTATGGCAAACCTTACGCTCAGTACGAGCAGATTGATGAAATATTCGAATGATTTTACGATACGTCTGAAAAAAGAATTTGTGATCCCGCCGCCGAAGTCCAATAGCCATGGATCCGTTTCGAGCCGCTGATTGGCGAAATACTTTCGATCCAGATGGTAGCGCACGGAGCCTAGCCGCACATCAATGCATTCATCTCGCAAGCTTTTACACAGTCGCGCCATGTAATAAGGAATGAAGCACCAAAGGTCCATCAGGAAGACCGGAGCGTTCAACGATAGATTAGAGGATGTGTTGCACTCTGCGCTGCTTTCCTCCGGACGGCGAGTGGAATCCGGCCGCAATCTAGTTCTCGGCATGCTGTTCCGAGGGAGCCTGATTCGCCATTCGCGCGTGGTTTTGGCGGACAACCTGATTGTACATTGCGACGTAAGACGTAGCCATGGCGTCGGCGGAGAAGTGTCTATGAACTTTTTCTCTTCCCATCTTTCCCATTCTATCGCGAAGATCTGTGTCGCCTAGCAACTGAGCTAGCGCATTGCTGAGCTCCGCAACACTTCCGGGGCGAATCAAGATTCCTTCCACTCCAGTGTTAACGACGTTCGGAATTTCGCCCACAGCCGTGCAGACGACCGGCTTGCCAGCTCCCATTGCTTCCAGGATACTCATCGGCATTCCTTCCTTGAGCGAAGGTAACACGCAGATGTCCAGTGATGCGTACAGATTTGGCATGTCGTTCAAGTGCCCCGTGAAAATTACGTGCCCACTGATTCCCAATTTTCGGGCCAACGACTCCAAGTTGGATCTTTCCGGTCCTTCTCCTATTAGCAGGAATCGAGTCCGGGGAAATTGCGGAAGGAGCGCTGCCGCAGCCCGCAGAAAGCAATCCCCCCCTTTTTCCTCGACAAGGCGGCCCACGAGTCCGATACTCACTAATGTTCCATTCTTGGGTGCTCCCGCGAGGCCGGCTTCAGTCCTGTCCGAGTACTCTGTGTCGATGCCGTTCGCAATCTGTACGACCCTATTTGAAGGGATGCCAGAATTCCTCAATATCTCTGCCACGCCACTGGATACAGCCACGATTCGGTCAAACCGACGCAACGCAACCCGATCCAATTTATTATAGATTTGCGGAACCTCAGACTTTCCAGTCCAATTGTGTGCCGTAGATATGAGCCGAGTAGAAGTAAATAGACTTGCAATGCAAGCGTAGATGTCAGCCTTATATCCATGGGAATGCACCACGTCGGCTTGCTCCGATTCAATCAACTTCCGAACTGCGCGAATGGCCCTCAGATCTAGTCGCCCGCTACAGGGGATCTCTGTGACCGCAAGTCCTATGTTTCTGAGGCAAACTGCAATCTCCAGGTGTGGACGATGTCGATTCCTAAACACGACAATTCGGATCTTATGCTTCAATTTGTCCAAAGACTTGCAGAGATTCAGCAACATCGTTTCCGCGCCGTACATTCCCCCGCTGCTGATGAGGTGCAGTACCTTCATACGCGATTACCCTCGATCCTCTGGCTGACTTGGACTTCCGTCTCTTCTCCGGATTTCCAATTCGCCAGCTGGCACCAGATGCGGTGGTACAAACTGTCTCCGAGCAAACGCCTGGCCCCGTCCTTCGCCATATATTTGCTGCGCATCGCAAATCTTCGTATCTCGCCGGCATCGAGGTTCTTGCGCAGGTCGGCGGAGCTCATCGATGACGAAGCCATCAGCCTGCCAGCGATCCGAACGGTCCCACAGGCTCTTTCGAGCTCCCAGGGATTTGAATGAAAAAACTCCATTAAACCGAAGCGCTCACACGATTCCACAATCCGCTCGCTCCACCGCCCTCCCGGCGCGGACATCGCAACAACCCGCGAACCCAGATGATCCTCCAGTGTTTTCTTCGATCGCTCGACCTCTTCGGTTAACGCAAGATCACTACATTGCGTCAACAAGCGGTGCGACCAACCATGCGATTCGATCCTGTGCCCGGCCGCTGCCATTTTCCTCAACTGCTCCCACGAAACAAAACCGGCAGTCCCTACCTTCCCAGTTAGAACAAAGAAAATCGCCTTGCAGCTGAATTTCTCCAGCAGCGGAAACGCAACTTCGTAGTTTGACCGGTGGCCGTCATCAAATGTAATCACTGGTCTCGATCGCTTCGATCCGTGTTGGCGCGCGTACTCCGAAAAAAAGATCAAGTGAGTTTCAAACTGCTTTGCGCTCAACTGATAAAAATACTCGGAGGGTTCTTCCTGAACTTCGTGGTATCCAAAAACGAAATCGCGCCGTGAGCGGTCCGCGGTGAACGTTTGGCCAGCCCCACTAGGAAGTTCGCTGCCCGTGTGACTTCCGAGCGAGCCACTTTCCGCATCGCCTCGCGGCCGTGGATTAAGCACCAGCGTGAGTCCCTGTTAACGTCTTTTCCGTCATGTTGCGCAATCCGTTCGCATCCATTAAATCCCGGAATGGTTGAAACCGGAATGTTTTCACTAGAAACTCCAGCCGGGACTCCATCTTGTCCAGATTTGTGTAATGCCTCAGCCGTGATCTCAGGCTGTCCTCTATCCTTGGTTGCTCGGGATCAACTTCCCACGGATGCATGTACACCACCACGCGTTGCCGGTATTTTTTTTCGAACACGCGAAACAACCACTTCGTGTACGCCAAAGGGAACATCCGCAAATATCCTCCGCCGGCTCCAGGCAGCGTCGCGCCCATCAGCTTCACAGTCGTTGGCGGAAATTCCTCCAGCGTGTTGCCATCGGCACAAATGTGAGTGTGAGGAAACCGCTGCGCTCCCGGGACGCCGTATATGTCGTGATGAATCGGGTAGATACTCGAATCGTACGCGAAGCCTTCTTCCGCCAGAATATCCAGCGCCCACATGCTATCTTTCCTAATGGACCAGCTCGGCGCCCGATAACCCACGACTCTGACGCCTGCGGCGTCCTCGATTGCGCGCACCGCCGCCCGAGTATCGTCTCTGAACGTATCCGGAGAAAGCGAGTAAACCGGTTTGTGCCAATAGCTGTGGCACGCCAGCTCATGACCGCGTGCCTGTACGTCACGTACAAGATATGGAAACCTGCTCGCCACCCACCCTACGAAGAAGAAAGTCGCTTTCGCATTATACTTGTCGAAAAGATCCAATATGCGACGCGTGTTGTCTACTACGCGGGATGGGCGCTCGTCCCAGCTTTTTTTCGTCACGGACTTAGCGAATGCCTCGACCATGAAGTAGTCTTCCACATCCACGCTCAAGATGTGTGTGCAATTCAGCTCGCGCGGAGCCTTCTTCTCCGGGTTAGTTGAAACGTCGTATTCGACATTCATATCGCCGCGACCTTCAGCGCGGTAACGCGCGGTCCAGCACTGGCAAGAATGACTGTTGAAAATCCATCAGCGCCTGTCTCGCCTTGTCCTCTTCACCCGCCACAAACGGCGCTTCGAATCGCACCATTGAGCCATCTGAGCGGCCCGTCACCGCTGCATAGGCAGGGAGCGCCCACAAGAACCGGATCCGGTTTTCGTACGGCCGCCCTCCCGCGTTGTACCACCACACCACGATGCGGCGGCTTCCCGCCTTCTCAACCACTGCTTGGTCCGCCCGAATCGTCCTTCCGCGATACTCCCCGACAGTGAATTTGCCAGTGGAGGCTATCGTCCATTCCTGCGCGGGATAGCACACCTCTGGTGAGTGGACCTCCAGAATCTTTGTGAGTTCCCTGTAATACCCAACATAGGCGATTACCACCTGCTTCTGCGAATTTTCATAGACCCGCAGTAGGTTCGTGTCTGATACATCCGGGCCGTAGATCGGATCGAACTCAGCGTCTCGTCCGCGCCAGTCGCTAAGCTGGTGAGGTATTTCGCCCCACTGCGGGTAATTTGGCTTCCGGGCCGCGTGGAATTCTTCGCCGGCACGAACCCCGACGACGGTCACCGCCAACAGCGCTGCAATCAGCATTAGGCGTACGAACTCGTTGCCCATCGCATTAGCCTCTGAATTCCGAGCAATCCCGACACCGCTATCAGGAAAACCATCACACCCCACGCAGAGTGGAGCGAATCATTGGCCGCAAGATCGCCGTAGTTCCAAGCGATGATTCCAGTGCCGACGATGCGAATCACGTTCGCGCCGATCGCGAGCACCGGCGCTGCAGCCAGCAGCAATATCCTCGTCTGCCACTTCCGCTCCGTTACGTATCCGAGAACCATCGCCAGAGCCATCAGCGCAAAAATCGATCTCGAGCCGCTGCACGCTTGTTTGACCTCAAGCACGTAGTTCGGCAGTTTCAAGAAATTACCATCCTGAAAGACAGGAATGCGCAACAGACGCAATGTAGCGGCCGATACCGCGCCGGCCATAATTTTGAGTCTCCATTGAAATTGCCCCGTCAAGTACGACGGCAGCGGCACCATGAGAAGCAAGAAGGCCAACGGCACAGCCACGATACGCAACCGTCGTAGCCCCCATTGAAATCCCACAATTCCCGTTAGAACCAATACCAATGCTATTCCGCAGACAATCAAGCTTCCCATTCTGCTTCCGGCGACTTGAAGTGCGCATCCAACAATCACCAAAACTAAGCCGACGCTCCGCGCGGTGCCTTCGACGGTCCTCCATGAATTTCGGCATTTTATAAGCAGGTAACCTACGATGGGTGGTATGAGTGCGCCAAAAGAGAACTCCTCATTTTCCAGCCACGTATGGGCTAGTCGGCCAAAAAACGACGAAAACTGGGCGCAGAATAGTATCCCTACGAGTAACCAAAGCAGGTAGCGGAGTCTTGCATCACTCGAGGCGGACACGTTCACAGTGGGGGCATTTGCACGGTCGATGCCAAAGTCAGTAATGCAAGTCAAAGAATATCAATGCTTTAAGTGCCCATCCCTTCTCGACACAACGTCCTTGGGAAAAGCATTTCTTCTATTTCCCCACCTGGCTCCTTGCAATCGTGGCCGCCGCATGAATTATGAGTGTCCCTCAAGATGAGAAGTAGTTTTCTCTACATTGCTCACAGAATTCCACAAAACCCTCTTCGGGAACAAAATCACAAGAGGAAGTTTAACTAAGTGTTTTATTATGAGTAACATGGACTGATGCTAGGGGCAGTTCAAGGGAACTTCACTGGCCCCATTCGTGCCCACGCAACAGTGGCGAGGCGTTGCCAAATGCGAAAAATGTGCAAGGTACAAGGCATCGCCCCGCAAGCTTATGCCGAGAGTGTGTGATCATCTCAATTGGACGACCCCACAGGTGAATCGTGACCCCAGCATTTGAACTTGTTATCGAACCACGCAAGGGCTGGCAGCCTGTCGATCTTCGGGAAATATGGCGTTTCCGGGAGCTACTCGGCTTCCTAGTTTGGCGCGACATCAAAATCCGCTACAAGCAAACCGCTCTCGGCGGATTATGGGCCATTTTGCAGCCGCTCATTGCGATGGTCATTTTTGGCGCACTCTTCAGCCGCGTGACCGGCATGAAAGGTGATGGCTCTCCATATCCCCTCTTTGTCTTTGCGGGCCTCGTTCCCTGGAACTTTTTTGCGAATGCAGTGGGCCTCGCCAGCAATAGTCTCGTCGGCAGCGAGCAAATGATTCGCAAAATTTATTTTCCACGCATCCTGGTGCCTCTTGGCACGATCTTCGGGCTCGGTCTGGACATGCTAATTAGTCTCGCTTTCATGGGCCTCTTAATGCTTTATTACCACTCGCACTTTTCGTTATCGTTGTTACTCTTGCCCGCGCTGATTTGTGGAACGTTGCTGTCAACGGCTGGTCTCGGGCTTTTTCTTTCCGCTCTGAACGTCCAGTATCGTGACGTGAAGTATGTGGTCCCGTTCGTCACTCAGATGGCTTTTTTTCTGACGCCAGTCTTGTACCCCGCCAGCCGTGCACCTGGCAAACTCAAGATTCTCCTCATACTGAATCCGATGTCTGGCATGGTTGAAGGTTTTCGCCACGCTCTGCTCGGCAGCGAAATTTCCTGGCAGCTTGTCGGCATTTCCACCGGGCTCAGCTTGTTTCTCTTTGTGGCGGGGCTCTATTTTTTCCGCCGCATGGAACGCACCTTTGCGGACACAATATAGATATGGCCTCGATTATCGAAGTCAGAAACGTCTCGAAACAATACTTTCTTGGTGAAGCGGCCGGCATGTACGGCAATTTCCGTGAGGCTTTCACGCGTACCTTGCTCGCTCCGTTTCGCGCCTTGGCGAACAAGAGGGAAAACACTGGAACATACCGCAAGCAGTCCACTTTTTGGGCGCTGAGTGATGTCACTCTCGATGTTGAGCGGGGCGACACTGTTGCCATAATCGGATCCAATGGCGCTGGCAAGAGCACCCTGCTGAAGATTCTTTCTCGCATTACTGATCCTACAGAAGGTCATATCCGGATTCGCGGTCGCATGGCGAGCCTTCTGGAAGTGGGTACCGGCTTTCATCCTGAGCTTACTGGCCGCGAAAATATTTATTTGAACGGCTCTATTCTCGGAATGAAGAAGACTGAAATCGATGCCAAGTTCGAGGAAATCACGGCCTTCGCCGGCATCGGCAAGTTTCTGGATACCCCTGTAAAGCGTTATTCCAGCGGAATGTACGTCCGTCTTGCTTTCGCCATCGCCGCTCACCTTGATCCAGAAATTCTTGTAGTCGATGAAGTCCTTGCCGTTGGCGACGTCGCTTTCCAGAAAAAGTGCCTCGGCAAAATGGCAGAAGCCTGTCAGCGCAATCGCACTGTTTTATTTGTTTCTCATAACCTTGCTGCCGTCGAGGCTCTCTGCAATCGCGGCGTCGTTCTCCAGCAGGGCAAAATCGTATTCAACGGCAGCTCCAAAGATGCCATCCAGTTTTATCTCGAAAATGTCGCCAGCGAGGGCAGCCGCCCTGGCTCCCATATCGTTGATCTCGCCGCCGCGTCTGGCCGCTCCGCAAAATACCGGCCCCAGTTGAAGCGCCTCGAAATCTTCACTGAAGATGACCGCCCCCTCACTGGCGAACTTCCGGTCGGCGGCCCGATCAAGGCAGTCATTACATTTGACCTCGATGACGCCTGCACGAGCTTTGATGCCTCCATTGCCTTTGACACGACTTCTGGCCAGCGTATTTGCACTGCACACTCTGCTTATGAGCCCGACCGCGTCCACGAACCCCGCAGCGGTGAGCAAACCTTCGTCTGCAACATTCCGAGTGTCCCGCTCCTTCCCGGTGAATATCGTCTCGGCGTTGGTCTTGATATCGGCGGTTCCGAGGTGGATTGGGTTGATGATGCGACTCGCATCACTGTAATCAAATCGGATTTCTACGGCACGGGTGTCGTCCCCACGCGGGGCACATTCTTGTTGCAAAACCGCTGGACGCTTGAGACCAAGCGCGCGGAGGTGAACGCGTGAACCCCAAAGTCACGTTCATCGTTCCGTGCTACAAACTCGCTCATCTACTACCAGAATGCATAAATTCCATTCTTTCACAAACTTACGACGATTTTGAAGTTCTGATCATGGATGACGCTTCTCCCGACAACACTCCCGAAGTCGCTGCATCCTTCAACGATCCACGCGTTAAGCACATTCGCAACAATCCCAATCTAGGCCACTTGAAGAACTACAATCACGGCATTGGACTCTCTCGGGGCGAATACGTCTGGCTCATCTCCGCGGACGACCGGCTGCGCAGCCCTCAGGTGCTTGAACGATATGTGAAGCTGATGGACAGGCATCCAAAGATGGGATACGTCTTTTGTCGCGGCGTTGGCCTTGAAAACGGCAAGGAGACGGGCATTCTAAAGTGGGGCGATTGCGGCGAAGGCGATCGTGTTTGGAGCGGGCGTAAATTCCTCGTGGAATTATTGGAAACCAACAAGGTCATCGCCGCCTCCGGCATGGTACGCATGCGGTGCTACAAAAACATCACTGTGTTTCCACTAGACCTTCCCTATGCCGGCGACTGGTATTTATGGTGCATTTTTGCGTTTCATTGCGACGTTGGGTATCTTGCTGAGCCGATGGTCAGTTATCGTCTTCACGAACTCAGCATGACCAATACGCTTACTCGTCGCCACCGCATCGAGGACAACCTCGCTGTCCGCTGGCGCATGAAGGGTCTAGCGCAACAAGCGGGTGACGTCGTGCTCGAACAGCAGTGTCTCGAATCAATTGCCAGGCACTATACGTTCTGTGCGACGTCGCACGCGTTTCAGACTTCTGAATATGCGTTGACACCCGCGGAATGGGCCGAGTCCCTCGAGAATAACACCCGCGATGAAACCACGCGATGCTTTATCCGAGCGCGCATTTTTGTGGGCATCGGAAATGGCTATTATCGCCGATCAGATGCTCTTCAGGCTACGCGCTACTACCGTCTTGCCCTCGAGCAGGATGGTTCAATGTTCAAAGTTCGCGTGAAAAATGCGCTCGCTCGAATGGGCGGTTTCGGTCTGTTGGTTTCGCGGATGTTCGTTTGACTTCGCGGCGCGAAATAAGAAAGTGCGGTTGAATTCTTCATGGCGACGAGAGTCCTATTTCTTCACAATAACGGTGACTGGATGCGTGGCAGCGAGAACGCTCTCCTCACTCTCATCCAAGGTATGGATAAGCAAGCATTTGCCGCTCACTTGATCTGTGGCAACCCGCTTTTTGTGGCCGCTGCGAAAGAAGCTGATGCGCTAGCCTCGCTCCATAGCATGCCGGAAATCATGCTTGACGGAACGCACGTCCGGTTTCAGTTTTTGCGTTGGGCGCGCACGGTCCGTCGCCTCGCCTCTTATGCGCGGCAACACAGGATCGACCTGATCTACTGTAACGGTGGCAGTACGACACAAGTTGGTTACTTTGCGGGGAAAGCGGCTGGCGTTCCTGTTGTCTCTCACATTCACTCACCTTATAGCCGCCGTTACGTCTTGCTCTATCGCTTTCATCGAGTCGCCAAGACTATTTTTGTCAGCGAGGCCATTCAAAGAAGTATTTGTGCAAAGCAAGCATTCCGCGCTCGCTACGAGGTTGTGTACAATGGCGTCGATACTGATCGATTCTCGCCGGTTCAGGTACGTAATGCCGCCTGGCGCGAACGTTTTCGTATCCCTGCCGACGCCATAGTTTTTGGCCAGATTTCGTCGCTGATCTCGCGCAAGGGCATTGACGTTCTGCTCGATGCATTCCAATCGGTTTGCGCGCGGCACGCGAATGCTCGTCTCTTGCTCGTTGGCGACGGACCCGAACGCGCAAAATTCATCGCCCATGCCAGCCGCCTCGGCATCAACGAAAAAGTCATTTTTGCGGGCAATCACCCCGACCCATTGCCTTTCTATCAGCATGTTATGGACATCAACGTTCTCGCTTCTCGTAGCGACGCATTTCCTCTTTCGGTTCTCGAGGCTGCATCAAGCGCGCTGCCCACCATCGGCTCGGCGGTCGACGGCATTCCGGAAAGCGTGCTGGATGGTCGCACTGGTATCCTCTTCCGGTCGGAAAACGTCACTTCGCTCGCGGAGAAAATGTCCTCGCTGCTGGTTGATGACTCGCTCCGACACACACTGGGGAACGCCGCGCGCCAGTCTGCCGTACAGCGTTTTTCCATACACGCGTATCGCTCAGCGATTGAGAGAATTATTCGAGAAGAAGCAGCGCCAGTGCCACTGCGCGCACCGCGCGCAAGTCAAGTTCCGATAGTTTCTGAAAATGCGCAAAAATGAGCGAGGGGCGATGCTGATGAATCGGGTCTTAATTACAGGCGGCTCGGGCCTCATCGGCTCTCATATCGCCGACTGGCTCGCTGGCGATAGCAATCCCGACTCGCAGTTTTCGACAATTTCGATATGAGGCACCCGGCGCTACTTGGATATGAACCACGTAGTGGAAGCGGCCGAAACGGCATGAATGCCCGCGTAAAGACTTTCGGCTCCCTCGCGGGGAAGCCGCACATCACACCCAGACCTACCCCTCATCCTGGACATTCCCTCCTAAATGCGCCTAAATGTCAAAAGGTCTTCCACGAAGTGGCAAGTCCTTAGACTTGTTGCCACCGCTTTCCCTGAATTGACTTCCACACCGGACTGCAATCG
>WNFD01004088.1_pt1 | contig 17453 bp, 16 predicted proteins | sample 5400491 | NCBI WGS metagenome assembly WNFD01 (sample SAMN13153343, study PRJNA577476) | soil metagenome | isolation source: 120 cm saprolite under Douglas fir tree site 2 hole 2 replicate 2 | place: USA:California | collected 2015-04-18 | reverse complement strand
CAACAGCGCGAGCACCATGCCGAAGTAGACGTGCCCGGTATTGAACAGGGTGCGATGGTATGAGATCCAGAAGCCGACGCCGCCGAGCGATGCCAGCATCTCGGTCACGACCACGCCGATGACGACGAGGCCGGTGCCGACCCGCAGCCCCGACACGATCGCGGGCAGCGCCAGCGGAAACACGATGCGCGCGTAGGTCTGAAGCCTGGTCGCGCCGACCGAGCGCGCAAACGCGAGGTACCGCCGGTCGATGGCGCGCACGCCGTCGATGGTATTGAGCGCGATCGGAAAGAACCCCGAGAGAACGCCGAACACGACCTTCGACAGCGGGCCGATGCCGAGCCATACCATCAGCAGCGGATAGAGGATGATCAGCGGAATTGCAAAGATCGATGACAGCACCGGAGCCGTCGCGATCGCCAGCGCGTGCGAGCTGCCGACAACGACGCCGAGGGCGATGCCGAGCGTCCCGGCGACGACGATTGCCGTGCCGATCTCGAACATGGTCGTTGCAAAGGCGCGCACGAACACGCCGCCGTCCGTCGCCGCTGCCAGGACGATGTCGCTCGGCGCGGCCAGGATGATCTGACTGACGAAGCCGAGGCGAACGATGGCCTCCCACAGGACCACCGCGGCGGCGGTGATCAGCAACGCCTTGATGATGCGCGGTTGCATCATGCCGACGCCTCGGCGATCAGGCGCCAGATGCGGTTGCGAATGCGGCCGAAGCCCTCGCTGCCGATGATGTCGATCTCGCGCGGCCGCGGGAAATCGATCGCGATCGTCTCGATGATCCGTCCGGGCCGGGGACTCATCACCAGCACGGTGTCGGAGAGGTAGATCGCTTCGGTCAGGCTGTGGGTGATGAAGAATACCGTCTTGCCGGTCTTTTCCCAGATGTCGAGCAGGTCGTGCCCCATGCGGGTGCGCGCCTGCTCGTCGAGCGCCGCAAAGGGCTCGTCCATCAGGATCAAACGCGGGTCTTGCGCGAGGCCGCGCGCGATGGCGACGCGCTGCCGCATGCCGCCCGACAGCTCGTGCGGATAGTGGTCGGCAAATTCGCTCAAGCCCACGAGCTCGAGCAACGCCGAGCAACGCTTGCGCCGCGCCGCGCGGTCCACCCCGCGCAGATCGAGCGGGAATTCCACATTGGCGAGCGCGGTCTTCCACGGCAGCAGCGTCGGGTCCTGGAACACCATCCCGATCTTGTCCGGCATGGGCGCGCAAATGCGTTGGCCTTCGATGCGCGCCTCCCCGCGCGTCGCCGCGATCAAGCCGGCGAGGATCTGGAGCAGCGTGGACTTGCCGCAACCGCTCGGTCCGACCAGCGTGACGAACCGCCCTTCCTCGACCGAGAACGAGACGTCGGCAAGCGCGCGAAGGAGCGCGCGGCCGGCGCTGAAATCCTTTCCGAGCTTGCTGACCTCGATGATCGGCATCAGGAAGCCCTGGCGCGGAAGCGGCCGACGCGCAGCTCGGCGAGCCGCATCGTCTCGTTGACCGTGATGGTCAAGACCGAGACCAGCAGGATGCCGGCGAGGAGCTCCGGAACCTGATAGCCCTCGCCCCAGGTGAAGATGAGCCGGCCGATGCCGCGGCGCGAGGCGTACATCTCGGCGAGCAGAACTCCGATGATGCAGAAAATCATGCCGAGGCGGAGCCCCGTGAGGATCAGCGGCAGCATCGCCGGCAGGTAGATGCGCGTGTAGATCTGCGCGCGCGTCGCGCCGAACACGCGCGCGGCCGCGACCAGCGGGCGCGGGATCGAGCGCACTGCGGCGAAGCTGTTCACCAGGATCACGAAATAGGCGTGGGTGACGCCGAACAGGACTTTTTCGACGAAGCCGATGCCGAACGCCAGGATGAACACGGGCAGGAAGATCGACTGCGGCACGGCCAGGATGAAATGAACGACCGGGTTGAATGCTTCGGCAAGATGAAGTCGCTCGCCCAAGAGGAAACCGGTCGAGATGGCGAGCGGCGCGGCGATGAGGAAAGCGACCGCGACTTCGCTCGCGGTGAGCCCGAGGTCGGCGATGAACCGCGGATCATGCAGAAATCGCCAGAGGATCGCGCACACCTCCGACAGCGGCGGAAGCAGATCGGCGTCGACCACGGCGAGCCGGGACGTGATCTCCCATCCGCCCAGGAGGACGACCGCAAACGTCAGGTAGCCTGCCAAAGCCCCCATCGCCGGATGTTGTCTCATGGGGTTAGCTTATACCAATGGCATTTGACGATGACTCACCACCGGTCAGTGGCCGCCCTCATCCTTCGAGACGGCGCAGCGCAGGCAAACTTGCCTGCGCTGCGCCTCCTCAGGATGAGGGCGGACTAGCGCACGGGCTGTGACATCGTGAAAATGGAAGGTCTCCACGAGTGCCTCACGTCTCTGCAAGCCTTGATCTTTGTTCCGGCCTCATGCTGAGGAGCATCGCAGCGCGGGTGTCGCACGCCGCCATCCACGGGCTCGGTCCGCGCTGCGATGCGTCTCGAAGCATGGGCCGGCCCCCGGACGCGCAATATCGTCGGGAGGCGTCCTGTGCCCCTGTGCAATGGGTGCGCGCGCTCGGCCGGGCCACGGACCTCCGACCGCCGTCATTCGCCGCTCACGGCCCCGAACCGCTCGGTGAAGATCTCGGCAATCGCGGGAAGATCCGTAATGCCTCCGAGGGCGGCGAGCGCGAGCGACGCCTCGATCCACGCCCGATCGATTTTCGCCGAGGTCGGGCGCGCGGCGAGCACGACGTCATATTCGAGCTCGACCACTCGGTCGTCCTTCTCGCCGGTGAATTTGCGCAGATAGTCGACGCCGTAGGCGGAGGGTCGGTTCCATCTCCTTGCCGAGGTCGACGAGCGAGCGGCCCTCGCCGGGGACGATCAGGCGGAACGAAAGCGGAGAGTTGAGGACCGCGACGTCGATCTGGCCCGACTTGAGCGTCGGAATCAGCGCCGGCGCGCCGACCGGTATGGTTTCGATTTGGACGCCGGCCCTTTTTGCCGCCCAGAGCGCATAGAAGTCGGTGGTGGCGCCTTTTGCGGTGATGCCGATCTTTTTGCCGGCAAGGTCTGCGATCGTGCGGAAGGGTGAGCTCGCCATCACCACGATGTGCCAGCCGGCGGGCCTCGCCGACCCGATGCCGACGACCTTTTCCTTGATGCCTTTCTTCACCGCCAGCGCCACGCCCGGCGGAAAGAAATTGATGATGTCGGCGGCTCCGGCCGCGAGCGCCTCCTGCGCCGCGGGTCCGCCGCGGTACGCGGTGATCTCCGCCGTCACGCCGTTTTCCTTGTAGTAGCCGAGATCCTCGGCCGCGTAGACCGGCGCGAACGGACCGTAACTGGGGACGGCGAGCCCGATCTTGACGGTGGTTTGCGCATCCGCAGCCGATACGCACGCCAGCAAAGCGCCGACCGCCGTGACGTGCGCCATGGACCGGCTCAAGCGTGAGTTTTTCACGTCGTCCTCCCGTTTTTGTTTGTATGATCAGGCTCCAATGCCCGGTCATCATATCAAACAGTGCGTCGTCCGGCGATTCGTTCGCCGACCGCGAGGGCGTCTCGACCACCCTCAACAGCGTGGTCGGCTTCGATCGGAATGGGTGGCCGACTTCCGTCGGAATCGGTGGCCGGCTTGGTTCGGATTACGCATTCACTATTCCGCGGCTTGCTGCGTGGATGGCTTAGCCGCGAGTCGATCGAGATGCGCTTCGACCTCATCGAGATGCATCACATCGACATACTTGTGATGAAGATCGAAAAGATTGACTTTGTGGATCAGTTCCGAACGGTCGAACGTGCATTCCTCGACGATCGACACGTGAAACCCGTTCGAATAGGCGTCCACCGTACTGGCGCGAACGCAGCCCGACGTGCTCTCGCCGCAGACCAGCAGGCTGCGAATCCCAAGTAGATTCAAGTGGGACAAGAACGGTGTTCCCTGGAAGATGCTGGCGCGCTGCTTGTAAATTATGACGTCAGCCGGCTCTGGTGTGAACTCGTGGTAGATGCCGTGATCTGCCGCATTGGCGGGCTTCTCTTTCCGCCGCGTCGAGATCGCACCGTCGGGCCGGTTTTGCGGCCGATGGTCTTGGGTGCAGTAGAAAACCGGAATGCCGGCGCGACGAACGGCGGCGAACAAGCGCTTCGTCGGCTCGATCGCGCGATGGGCATAGATGCCGCAGCTATTGGGATACTGCGGATCGAGATCGACGGGAGCCCCCGGCCCGCCGCGATAAACGAGATTGTAGAGATCGATGGCCAAAAATGCAACCGAAGGTCCGACAAAAGTCTCGCGTGCATACGGCGAGTAGAGCTTCGTGTCGGCTGCCGACATGACGTCTTTCCAGCAATGATCTTCGAACACTTCTTTCGACGCCATGGCTGCCTCCGATCTCGGTCCGATGTCCGGCGGACTCGCCATATCTGACGCGACCACAAGCCGAAAATCAATGCTTTGCGATGCATCGGGGTGAACCGCCGTTGCCGTAGGAAGAACGCAGAAAGGGCCTCGGTTCTTGCTGGCGTTGCCTGTGCTCGAATTCTTTGCATCACACGCGACGCACACGGGCGCACGATCGCATGGTTGTGACACCTTGCGCCGCCATGCTACCGATCCGGAATGGCGCCGCTCCTCGGGGTCAGCAACCTGCGCACGTCGTTCTTCACGAGCGACGGCGAAGTGCGCGCGGTCGACGGCGTAACCTTCGACATCGGCGACGGCAAGACGGTCGGTTTGGTCGGCGAGTCCGGCTGCGGCAAGAGCGTGACCGCGCTCTCGATCGTGCAACTTTTGCCCATGGGCACCGGCCGCATCGTCGGCGGCGAAATTCAATTTCAGGCAAGGAATCTGGCCAGCCTGCCGGAGCAGGAGATGCGCCGCATCCGCGGCAACGAGATCTCGATGATCTTCCAGGAGCCGATGACCTCGCTCAACCCGGTCATGACCGTCGGCGACCAGATCGCGGAAACCGTGCGTCTGCATCAGGGCGCCAGCCGCAGCGAGGCGCGCAATCGCGCGATCGAGATGCTGCGCCTGGTCAAGATCGCCGATCCGCAGAAACGCGTCGGCAATTATCCGCACCAATTCTCCGGCGGCCAGCGCCAGCGCGTCATGATCGCCATGGCGCTCGCCTGCACGCCCAAGCTCCTGATTGCGGATGAGCCGACCACGGCGCTCGACGTGACGATCCAGGCCCAAATCCTGGAACTGATCGGCGAGCTCCAGGGGCGGCTCGGCATGGCCGTCCTGCTCATCACCCACGATCTCGGCGTGGTCGCGGAACGCGCCGACGAAGTCGCTGTCATGTACGCCGGGAAGATCGTCGAAAGCGCAAAGCCCGAAGTCATCTTCTCCCGCCCAAAGCATCCCTACACGGTCGGGCTGCTGGATTCGCTGCCGGGCCGGGGCAGCCGCAAAAAACGCCTTGCCGCCATTCCCGGTATGGTCCCGAGCCCGCTCGATTGGCCAACGGGCTGCCGTTTCCGTGACCGCTGCGTGCGCGCTGACGCGCGTTGCGCGGCGCAGCCGCCGCCGCTGATCGAGATCGAGCCGCACCACCGCGTTGCGTGTTTCATGGCTGCGTAAGATGGCGCTGCTCGAAATCCGCGATCTGAAGAAATACTTCCCGGTGCCTACCGGCTTGCTGGGGCGCAGGCAGGAGCACGTCAAGGCGATCGACGGCGTAAGCCTCGACGTGGAGGAGGGCGAGACCGTCGGGTTGGTCGGCGAGTCCGGTTGCGGCAAGACCAGCCTGGGTCGTTGCCTGGTCCGGCTGACCGAGCCGACTGGCGGCACCGTCACCTTCGAGGGCCGGGAACTGTCCGCCCTGTCCGGGGCGGCGATGCGCGAGATGCGACGGAAGATGCAGATGGTCTTTCAGGATCCCTATGCGTCGCTCAATCCGCGCATGCGGATCGGCGAGATCATCGGGGAAGGCTTGCGCATTCACCGCCTGGCCGAGGGCCGCGATCTCAAGATGCGGGTCGTGGAATTGCTGGCGCGGGTCGGATTGCGCGCCGAATACTACGGCCGCTACCCGCATGAATTCTCGGGCGGGCAACGCCAACGCATCGGCATTGCCCGCGCGCTAGCGGTCAATGCCAGATTCATCGTCGCCGACGAGGCGGTTTCGGCGCTCGACGTATCGATCCAAGCCCAGATCTTGAACATGCTGCTCGATCTGCAGCAGGAGCTCGGTCTCACCTACCTGTTCATCTCCCACGATCTGCGGGTGGTCGAGCACGTCAGCGACCGCGTGGCGGTGATGTATCTCGGCAAGATAGTCGAGATCGCCCCGGCCGGAAGGCTTCATAGCCTGAGCCAGCACCCCTATACGCGGGCGCTGCTCTCAGCCGTGCCTTTGCCCGATCCCGCGCGCAAGGGCACGCGCACCGTGCTGCAAGGCGATGTGCCGAGCCCGATCAACCCGCCTTCCGGTTGCAGCTTTCATCCGCGCTGCCCGTTCGCGCTCAAGCGCTGCGCCGAGGAGGAGCCGCGCTTGGCTTTCGACGGCGGGCACGGTGTCGCCTGTCACGTCTTCGGACCGGGCGGGAAGAAGTAGCTATACCAACGGCGCTGGAGCCTGACTCTCCTCTCGTCATTGCCGGGCTTGACCCGGCAATCCATCAATCTTCGTAAGAACTTCTTGCGAAGAAGATGGATGCGCGGGTCAAGCCCGCGCATGACCGGGTTGGAGAGCCTCTTGACTTCGCGCCTATGGGGTCAAGCCCGGGCATGACGCGTCGAGAGGCAGTGCCGTTGGTATTAGGCCGAATTGTCGCACCCGGCCGGCGCCCGACGAAGGCCCCGGCAAGGGTTCGGGGCGTTGCCGGTGATCTTGCCCGGAGTATAGGATCGCGCGACGTGTCTGTCGGATGACCGTGCCGTGGGGAGATCAAGATGAAGCTCGCAACAAGACGCCTTGCACTGCTCTTGATCACACCGATTGTCGGCACAGCCACTTTCGGCTTTGCAAGAAACGCCGAGGCTGCAGGCCAGGTCACCATCGGCGTGACCGAGACGATCGCCAGCTACAACCCTTATGCCGACAGCATATCGATGGGCTACGCCATCTGGTGCCAGGTCTACGGCTGCCTCGGGATCTACGACTACGACAAAGGCGATTATGTCGGCATGCTGGCCGAGCGCTGGGAGGTCGACAAGGCCGACAGGAACATCTGGACGTTCCACCTCAAGCACGGTGTCAAGCGTCAGAACGATGGCGAGGAGCTCACCGCCGAAGACGTGGTGCATTCGATCAATCGCATCAACACCGATCCGCAAAGCAAGCAGAAGCAGAATATCAGCCCGATCAAGGAAGTCGTCGCGCTCGACAAGTACACGGTGAAGATCGTCACCAAGGAGCCGACCGCGTCGTTGCTCGAGTTCATATTCGACCGGGTGATGATCTCGGCAAAGGATCTCTACGACAAGCATGGCGCGCGCGACGTCGATCGGAAATATCCGTGGGGATGGGGGCCCTACAAGCTCAAGGAAATAGTGATCGGCCAACGCATCGTGCTCGAGAAGGACAGCGCCCACCCGAACGCCAAGCCGCAAAATCCGGACACGCTGATTTTCAGCATCATGCGCGAGCCGGAGCAGCGTGTGACTGCGCTGCTCAACAACGAGATCCAGATCGCGCAGTTCATTCCGCCGCATCTCGCCGAACGCGTCAAAGGGGCATCGAACGTCGAGCTGCGCCCGGCGAGCTCGGTCGAGATCATGTTCCTGGCGATGAGCCCCAAGTACAAGCCGTGGGACAACGCAAAGCTGCGCCAGGCGGTTTGCCATGCCATCGACCGCGATCTGATCATCAAGAACGTGTTGCAGGGCCAAGCCGACCGGCTCGATGGGCCGATCGGCCCGGGTCAATACGGCTACGATGCCGAATACACCAGGAAAAATCTCGTCATTGCCTACGATCCGGCGAAGGCGCGCGAGCTTGTCAAGGCTTCGGGCTACAACAACGAGCCCATCTATCTCGACACGCCGGTCGGGCGCTACATCAACGACAAGGAAGTGACCGAGGCGATGATCCCGATGCTCAACGCGGTCGGCATCAACGCCAAGCTGCGGACTCCGGAATGGGCGACGCTATGGGCCGACGTGCAGAAGGGCAAGACGCCGTTCTACTACATGGGCCGCGGCTCGGTGGTCGATCCATCGGTCGCGCTGTCGCAGTATTTCGAGACCGGCGGATCGCCGCGGATCGGCATTTCCGATCCGCAGATCGACAAGGCCCTGGCCGCAGAGCGCGTGACTTTCGATCCAGCCGAGCGCAAGAAGGCCCTCAACCTCGCGTTCAAGGCAATCGAGGATGCGGCGCCGGGGTGTTTCATGTGGCGGCACCACATGCTCTATGGCGAGTCCAAGAGTATCGAGTACAAGCCCAACCCGGCGGGCCGCATCTTCGGTACCGAGATCGTCGTCAAGCAGTAGCGCCAGCACGCAGGGGATGCTCGTCCCCTCCCGCGCACGAGAGCTCGAGTTCAGCCGATGCCTCGATACCTGCTCGGCCGGATCATAGCGACGATTCCCGTCGTCGTGCTGATCTCCGTGCTGGTTTTTCTGCTCATCCATGCGGCGCCGGGAGATCCGGCTGACTTGCTTCTGTCGGACGAGGCATCGGCAGCGGACATTGCCGAAGCACGGCAGCGATGGGGCCTCGATCAGCCGATCTACATTCAATACGGCCGCTTCCTGGCCAATATCGCCTCCGGCGATCTGGGCATATCCTTCAAATACTCCGATCCCGTGATCGGTCTGATCGGCGAGCGACTGCCGGCCACCATCGAGCTCGCGATCGCATCGATGCTGATCGCGCTCATCGTCGGCATTCCACTCGGTGTCTGGGCCGGCGCGAAACCGAATTCCTGGGTCGACAATCTCGGCTCGGTGGTCGGCTTCTTCGGCATTTCGATGCCGAGCTTCTGGCTGGGCATCATGCTGATCCTGATCATCTCGGGATACTTCAATTGGCTGCCGTCCTCCGGCCGGGGCACCTACGGCGTGGCGAAGGGATACGATACCGGTTTCTACGTCCTCCACAGCCTGCTCTCGGGCAACATGAAAGCCGCGTGGGACGGCGTCAAATACATCATCATGCCGGCCATTGCCTTGGGCACGGGCATGATGGGGCTCGTCATGCGAGTGACGCGTTCCTCCGTGCTCGAGATCATGAGCGAGGACTATGTGCGCACCGCGCGTGCGAAGGGCCTCGGCGAGAACACGGTCCTGTGGCGGCACGTGCTTCGCAACGCCCTCGTTCCCGTCATCACGGTGGTCGGCCTCGAGCTCGGCACGCTGCTGAGCGGATCGATCATCGTCGAGACCGTGTTCGCGTGGCCGGGCAGCGGCTCGTTGTTGATCGCCGCGATCCAGTCGCGGGATTATCCGCTGATCACCGGCACCGTGCTCACCTACACGATCGCGTTCGTCGTCATCAATTTCGCCATCGACTTTCTGTATGCCTTGATCGATCCGAGGATCCGGTTTGGAAAATAGCGCAGCCCTGGAAGCGGATGTCGCAGCCGAGCCGCGCTCGGGGCGGAGCCTGCGGCTGCGCGCGGCCGTTCGTCCCCGGTTGACGCCGAAGATCATCGCCGGCGGTGTGATCGTGCTGATCCTGATTGCGGTCGGGCTGTCGGCCCCCTTGATCGCGCCCTACGATCCCAATGCCCAGAATCTCTCGCGCGCATTGCGGCCCCCCGACTGGCTGTTTGGATCGAACATGCTCGGCACCGATGCGGTTGGGCGCGACATCCTTTCGCGCCTGTTCTATGGCGCGCGCGTCTCGCTGGTGATCGCCGTTCTGGTGGTGATCATCTCCGGCGTCGTCGGCATCGTGCTCGGCGCGATCTCCGGCTACTTTGCCGGCACCACCGATTTTCTGATTCAAAAGCTCGTCGAGGTCGTGTGGGCGTTCCCGCCGCTGCTGCTGGCGATCGCGATCATGGCGTTCCTCGGTCAGGGGCTCGAAAATCTCATCCTTGCGCTGGTGAGCCAGCGCTGGATCGCCTACTGCCGGGTCGCACGGGGACAGGCCCTCTCGCTGCGCACGCGCGAATTCGTCGACGCTGCGAGGTCGCTCGGCGCCAATCATACGCGCATCATCACCCGCCATATCATGCCGAACCTGTTCCCGTCGGCGGTGGTGATCGGCACATTCTCCATGGCGTCCGCCATCATCTCGGAAGCGGCGCTGAGTTTCCTCGGCCTCGGCGTGCCGCCTGAGATTCCGACGTGGGGCAGCATGCTGTCCGACGGGCGGACCTACATCAGCACATCGTGGTGGCTGGCGCTGTTCCCCGGCCTGTGCATCTTCTTCACCGTGCTCGGCATCAACCTGCTCGGCGACGGACTGCGCGATATTCTGGATCCGCGGCTCAAGCGGTCGGGGTCCGGCATCGGCTGACGAATGCGGCCGTGACAGGCCGCCGGCCGCCCTGCAAAATGTCCTCGACAACATGAACCGGAGCCGCACCGATGCCGTCCGCCCAACCCCTGCTCGCACAATCCTTCGAGATCGTCGAAACAACGATCGACGACATCCATGCGGCCTACAACGCCGGCACCCTGACCGTCCGGCAATTGGTGCAGATGTATCTCGACCGGATCGCCGCCTACGACAAGAAGGGCCCGGCGATCAACGCCATCATCTCGCTCAATCCCGCGGCATTGGAGGAGGCTGACCGGCTCGATGCCGCGTTCAAGAAAACGGGCTTTGTCGGTCCGCTGCACGGCATACCCGTCATCATGAAGGATCAGGCCGACATCAAGGGCATGCCGACCACGCTCGGCTCGGCACTGTTCAAGGATTACATGCCCGACCCGGATCGGAAGCATGCGCTCCTCGGCCGACTAAATCACCATTACGTGACAGTCCAGGTTTTCGGTACGCGCAGGTCCACTCGCCGAGCTCATGTCGATCGAAAGTGTGGACGATATTGGCTTGGATCGATCGACGAGTCGTGCGGTTCCGCTGATACCGCATCCGATGTGAGCGAGCCTGGGAATAAACATTGCTCTTCCCTGATCTGGTGTCCGAAGGCGACGGACGACTGCAGGCGCCGGCCGATCGGCCTCTGCGCTGATGCACAAGTCGAGGACGATGGTCCAAACATGGAGACGTATCATGAAGGCGCTTATCGCTGCGCTCGCGTTGGCCTCGCTGATTGCCGTCCCGACGTTCGCTCAGCCCGCGAACGCGGCCCCGGTGTCCCCGTCGAGCTCCTCATTCGGGTCTAACGGCTACTGACCGGCGACAAGCTCCGATCGGCAACCGAAGGTCTCTGGTCGGGCCTGCCGCCATGAGCCCGCGCCTTCGGTGACGGATATCGGATTGACCGTGGGTTTCAGCCGGACGACTCGGTTCACCGCAGCCTTTCGCGGGGCGACGGGTATCTTCCAAACGAGGAGGTTCCCCGATGAGCTTTCTCTGCAAGCTTCTCATCTGGAGTTTTCTCTGTTGCCTACTCGCGACACGAGTCCAGGCGCAAGCGACTGCACGGCGAGGCGGCAAGGGAGCTGGTCAGTCCAGCCAAGATCATCATCTTCCACTCCACGCATGTTCCTCATAGTGCAGGCCTAGCCAGTCCATTCCGTAATCGTTTTGCGGGTCGCGCATGATGGTGTGGACGTGATTGGGCTCCTGAACGGCGAATTCGATAATCAACCGAGGTCCATGAATCCGATAGTAGAAGGGGCTGCGAAAGTCATTTGTCGGACCGCGCCACGAAAAGTGCAGCTGGTCGAGGCCGGCCCGTTGAATGGCCTCGAGGTGCCTCTCGGCCGCGTCAAAATCCGCATTGCGGACGTACTCTTCGACCAGCGCGACCAGTAGTCGCTTTTGCGGCGCATCGAGATCGCCGGCAGGAAGGCCCTCGAATCGGCTTAGGCTGTTGCGGCGGCCGACGCCTGTCAGCACATCGGAGAAAAACGGTTCGGTGGACAGGACGGCGACCTTGGCCTGCTCCGGATGCAGCGAGCCGACGAGATCAAGACCGCGCAGCCCTTCGTGACTCAGTACCGCAAAACCGGCATATGGTCCCGTCAAATCCTCCAATGGTTGAGCGCCCAGGAACAAGGGAGCGGCCGTCACTCGGCCGCTGGCGCAGGTGAACGTGGCGCCGAGATGATGGCCTGTAAGCAACCAGGCCCAGGGCCTGCCGCGGACTGGCTCACCGAACATTGCGACCCAGTAGTTTGCCGATCCCATGCTCTCGATGGCGTTGCGTCCAGCCCTCGGCCTTGGAGGATTGTGTTGCAGGTATTCCAGTTCCTCGGCCCGCAAAAGGTCGTCATGGCGCATGATCGCTGCTATCTTGTGATAGCCTTGGCTGCTTGTGGAGGCGCGCAGCAGATCGTGGAGCCGGCGCCTGCTTTGCACGCCAAGCGCGCCGATATTTATTCCAACCCGCGGAACAATAGCTACTGGTAGATTGCTCCACGACGTCCTCTGATCGGCTTCGAGCGGAAAAGAGACGGCCTTCCGCGCTGCTTCGTCGAGCGATTCGAGAAAGGCACTGGCGGCGTCCCGCATACGCCATGCAGCATCTGTGTCCGCGCCGGAAGGTGACCCGCCGGCGCCCTGCGCAACGGCTTGGCGCAACTGTTGCGCCAGCAAAGCTGCACCGGCAATGCTCAATCCGAAATGTCGTCGGTTCATGGCACCTCTCTCCATATCTTGAATGACGCGGAGCTTGATCTCGATCAGCCTAATGCGTTTTCCGTTGTCGTTGGCGCACGGCGGCGCGACATACTCGGTCTGCTCCCTCCCCCCTTGTGGGCAGGGCAATCGCATATGGGTGAACAAATACGAATCGTTGACGGAACGGACCGAGTCCAAAAGCAGCGAGATTCCTGTCTTGTTCACGCATATGCGATTGCCCTGCCCACAAGGGGGAGGGGAACGCACCGAGTATGTCGCACCGCTGTGCGTCAATCTCATCGGAAAACGATCTAATGCCTGCTGGACCCGGCGGACATGGGCGGAGCATTACGTTGTCATTAATTCCTCGCAAGAAATGTTCCGATACCGGCGGAGGATGATCCGGATGCTGACGAGGCGGCTGAAGAGGTCGGCTCAGGCGCGCCTCGGAATTGCGGCTTTACGGCTTTCGCTCGAGCGTTGCGCGACCGGGCATGCCGCCCGGTTGCTGGAGGCACAGGTTAGTTCAGGAACAACGGTTGTTCCGAGATCTGACCTAGCAAGACGATCCGCCCGGCTCTAGGATGAGCGAACGTGGATATGAACATTCGTTCCAGCCACCCGAGGGACACGCCATGCTCAAGGAATACCACTACGACCATCTCATCCGTTGGCCGCGTGGGGAGCGGGCCGCCGTCTTTTTGACGTTCGACTTCCAAGGCGGCGAGGACGTAAAGCCGGATAAGAACGGCATTCTCAACTACGAAATGTGGAGCCAGGGCGAGTACGGTCCCCACCACGCCATTTATCGGTTGCTGCGGATTTTGAAGGAAGAGAGCATCAAGGCAACCTTCCTGACTTGCGGGGCGATCGCCGAGCGCTTCCCGGAGGCGGTGCAGGCCATCCTGGACCACGGCCACGTGCTGGAAGGCCACGGCTACAATCACGAGATCGCCCGCTACCTGCCGCGCGATCAGGAAGATCAGGTGATGAAGAAGGCCATCGCCATGATCCAGAAGCGCACCGGACGGCGCTGCTATGGCTGGCGCTCGTGCACCCAGAGCACGAGCACCATCGAGCTCCTGATCGACAATGGCTTCGTGTTCAACACCAACTGCTTCCACGAGGAGCTGCCGTTCCTGTGGGAGAAGGACGGCAAGGTGCTGGTCGAGCTGCCGCGCCAGCCGTTCGGCGACGGCACGCTCTTTGGCCACCGCCACGGCGAATACGGCAATCCGTATCAGGGGCTCGAGACGTGGAAGGCGTATTTCGACGAGCTCTATTCGGAGAGCAGCGCGGAGACGCCGAAATACATCCCGTTCACCATGCATCCCTACATCATCGGCCGCCCCGGCCGCGCGACGGTGGCGATGCGCGGGATCATCCAGCACATGAAGAAGGCCGGCAGTCTCTGGTTCCCGACCGGCATCGAGCTTGCCGAGTGGTGCCTCAACCACGTGTTCAAGGCCGAGTGCCAGAAGCTGCGCGCATCCGCCGGATGACGTGACGGCCGGCGCGGCGTCGCGCGCCGGCGACCCTTCCATCCGTCCATTCAGGCTGAGACGGCCTGCCGCATAGTGCGGCGCCGTCCGCCGGCCCAGCATTGCCCGGTTCGAGGGGATACGTGCAGGATGCGAATGAAAGCTTTGCGCACAGTCATGACCGCCGTGGTTGCGGCCAGCGTTGCCGCCGCGATCGCGCTTCCGGCCGCGCGATCCCAAGCGCAACCGGTCGCGGACTTCTATCGCGGCAAGACGCTGCGCATGCTGATCGGCTACGGCCCGGGCGGCGGCTACGACATCTACGGCCGGCTGGTCGCGGAATTCCTGCCGCGCCATCTGCCGGGCAATCCCAACATCGTCCCGCAGAACATGCCGGGCGCGGGCAGCTTCGTCGCGGCGAAATACATGTACGAGGCGGCGCCGCGGGACGGAACGGTGCTCGGCAGCCTCGCGCAGACGCTCGCGCTCGACAGCATGACCGCCGTCACGGCCAAGATCGACGCGGCGCAGATGCCGTATATCGGCCGCGTCGTGACCAACGTCGACACCGGCGCCGCGCTGCCGAAGGCGGGCATCAAGTCGTTCGAAGACGTGCGGGCGAAGGAATACACCGTCGGCGCGTCGGGCGGCGGCTCCACCACCGTTCTGTTTCCGACCGCGCTCGCCACCTACGCGGGCGCGAAGTTCAAGCTCGTGCGCGGCTACAAGGGCACGGCGGACATCCTGCTCGCGATGGAACGCGGCGAGGTCGATATCGTCGGCTCCTACGGCCTGCCAGGCATCCTGGTGAGCCATCCGGGCTGGGTTCACCGCGGCGAAGCGACGATCCTCTACCAGACATCGCTCAAGCGGCATCGCCTGCTGGCGAACGTGCCGGCGCTGCCGGAGCTCGCGCTGTCCGACGAGGGCCGCGAGGTGCTGCGCGCGGCGGCGAGCACCGGCGACATCGGCCGCTCCATCCTCACCACGCCCGGCGTGCCGCCGGAGCGGCTCGCGGCGCTGCGATCTGCATTCCAGGCCATGCTCAACGATCCGGCGTTCCTCGAGGCGTGCGAGAAGCGCAACCTGATGATCGACGGCGCCGCCGGCGAAGAGATCGACCACATCGTGCGCGCGACGCTGCGGTTGCCCCAGGCCGTGGCGGAGAAGATCGGGAGGATGATGCAGTAGCCCACGCTCTGATGTCGGAGCGTCGCGCGCCGAATTCGTCTCCCTGATCAGATCAGGAAAAGACCAGGCGGTGGCGCGCAGCGCCGGCATCCCCTGGCAGTTGGCCCATTTGGCGCAGGCGCGCCTGATCGGATGAGGAAAAAATCAGCGGTTCGCGATTGAGATACCATGGAACTGCTATACCGCCCTCGGGGTTCTATCGTCATGCCGGTCTCTACTTGGTGGCGGTAAGCGTTCCAATGGGAGGCAACGATGGCGGTCATCTGGCTCGGTGCGCTGGGCGTTCTCGGCGGGCTGCTCTTCCTGGTGTATCAGCCTATCTGGCGAGGGCGGCTCAGTGATGCGAAACGAAAAGCCTCGGAACTACCACATGACACCCTGGAGCCTCGTAGGCCTGGTGCCGGGTTTGGACTGAAGGCGAATTGGCCGGGCCTCGTACTTGTCGTGCTCGGTGGCATTCTCTTGCTCGTGGGAGGTCGCCTGTAGCGCATAGGGTGGGTTAGGCGCGCAGCGCAGTAACCCCACCATCGCCGCGTTGAACCCTACCTCAACTCCCCCACCCGCACGAACTCCGCCACCTGCTCCTTCGTAAGCGGCGCCGCCAGAAACCTGTTCTGCACCGCCTCCGCCATGATCTGGTCGATGCCGACGATCTGGTCGGTCGCCATGCTCTCCTTCGGCATCAGCTGGCGCACCTTGCGCACGATCGCGTCGGGCAGGCCGGAGAACTCGCCGTAGATTTTTAGCGCGGCCGGGTCGGAGTACATCCAATCCACCGTCTCCTTGTAGGCGCGGTTGAAGCGCACCAGCGCGTCCTTGCGGTTGGTCAGCGTCGCCACGTTGGTGATGTTGACGCGGCCGGTGCGCGTGCGCAGCGCGACGACGTCGTTGCCGGTCACGATGATGCGCACGCGGCCGTCCTCCACCATGTCGAGCCCGTACGGGACCGCGCCGAAGCCGACGTCGACCTGGCCCGTCATGGTCTGCGTGATGGTCGCCGCGATGCTGCCCGTGGAGGTCGGTTTGCAGCGCAGATTGTACTGCGCGATGAGCGCCAGCAGACTGGCGTGGCTCGACGAGCCGGTGAGCGAGAAGGCGACGGTCTTGTCGTTGAAGTCCTCGACCTTGCGGATCGGCGAGTTCGCCGGCACGTACCAGTAGAGATCGGGCGAGCCGATGATCTCGCTGCCGATGAGGCGGATCGGCGCGCCCTTGGCAAATGTGCCGAACGCGGCGGAGACGCCGGACGCGGTTGCGATGTCGACGCCGCCGGCGATGAGCGCCTGGATCGATTCCGGGCCGGCCTGGGTGTAGAGGATTTCCAGCGTCAGCCCATACTTCTTGAAGATGCCGCCGCGCTGGCCGAGCTCCGGCACGCCCGCGTCCCACGAGCCGCGCTGCGGCACCGCGACCTTGAGCACATCCTGCGCCGCGGCGGTGATGACAGAGCCTGCGAGCAGCGCGAGCGCCAGAATAAATCGAACAGCAGACATCATCTGGACCTCCCCGGCATGAGCGGGCACGATAGCACGGCGCGCGGGCACTGCGCCTGCGCTCCCTCTCCCCGACGCAAGTCGGGCTTGCCCGACTTGCGCACTAATGGTGCCGAAATCGGGTAAACCCGATTTCGGATGCGGGGAGAGGGTCGGGGTGAAGGGCGCGTCGTTCATTTGTCCTTCAAATAAAAATACCCCACCCGGTCGTTCGCCGGCGAGCCGAACCACATGCGGCCCTGTGCGTCGAGGAAGAAGTCGCGCATGGAATTTTCCGCGCGCGGGATCGGATATTCGATCACCTCGCCGGTGTCCGGATCGAGCCGGCCGACCACGTCCATGTATTCGGACGAGTACCAGACCTTGCGATCGCGATCGATGCCGAGCGCGTAGGGCGTCGGCTTCGGGCCCGGCAGCTGATACTCCTTGAACGTCTCGGTCTTCGGATCGAAGCGGGCGATCTTGCCGGCGTCGAACTCCGCCGCCCACACGATGCCCTCATCGTCGACCTGGATGCGGCGCGGCCGGCCGTCCGCGGTCGGCAGCGTCCACTTCGTCACCTTGAGGGTCTTGGCGTCGACGCGTCCAATGCGTCCGTTGGTCAACAGCTCGGTGAACCAGGCATTGCCCTCCTT
>WNFD01003200.1_pt1 | contig 17454 bp, 12 predicted proteins | sample 5400491 | NCBI WGS metagenome assembly WNFD01 (sample SAMN13153343, study PRJNA577476) | soil metagenome | isolation source: 120 cm saprolite under Douglas fir tree site 2 hole 2 replicate 2 | place: USA:California | collected 2015-04-18 | reverse complement strand
GGTGATGCTGGTGATTCTCTCGATCGTTGTCGTCATCAGCGTCAAGGGCGGGAGGCCGGCGGTGGGCGCCATCGCCATCGCCCTGGCCGGTGTCACGCTGATGATGCTCCACCCGCCGTTGTGGACGTTGATCGCGCTGCACGCGCTACTTTTCGCCGCGCTCTTCGCAGTGGCGTGGCGGTCCGAGCGGCACGTGCTCGCCATCCTGGCCATTCCCTTTTACCTGGCGATGATCATCACCGCGTATTCACCGTCGGCCTGGACGCAGTACGCCGGATGGACGCTGGTCGCGATCGCCGTGGTGCCCTACCTGCTCTTCGTCGCCTATCCCCTCGCGCTCGGCGCGCGCGTGAAAGCGTCGATCGCTCCGTACGTGGCCGCGGCGCTGGCCAGCCTCGTCCTCTTCGTCTGCGCGTGGCTGGCGAGTGGCGATCTCGACGACGGCCACCGCTGGCTCGTCGGCCTCGTCCCGCTGGCGGAGGCGCTGGTGATGCTCGTGCTGTTGGCGTTCGTTCTGCGAATCGAGCCCCGGGAGCCGCGAGTCACGATCCTCGCGTCGCTTGCCCTGGCGTTTTTCAATGCTGCCCTTCCGTTGCTGTTGTCGAAGGGATGGGTGGTCGTCCTGTGGGCGATCGAGGTCGCCGCGCTGGTGTGGCTGTTCACCCGGTTGCGGCACCCGGTGTTGTCGGTGTGGGGCACCGGCCTGGCCCTGGTGGTGTTTTTCAGCCTCGCATTCGACTCCGACCTTTTCGCCGTCTACTGGCTCTTCCGCGGCCGGTACTGGCCGATCTATGTGGCCATCTATGTGGTCTGCGGCCTCGCGATGTTCGCCGCGGCGTATCTCATTCGGCTCAACAAGCCATTGTTGCAGCGCGTCTTCTCCGTTTTCTGCCTCTTCGAGCTGTGGTTCCTCATCAACATTCTGATCGCGAACGGGTTCCATTCGGCGAACGGCGCGCTGAATTTCGACTTCGCGGCCTCACCGCCGGCCGAGAACGTCTCGTACACGGTGGCGTGGGCGGTGATCGCCACCGGGTTGCTGATCCTCAGCTTTCTCATTCGCTGGCCTGCCGCGCGTGGAGCGGCGCTCGCGCTGCTGATCGCGGCCGTTCTCAAGTGCTTCCTCAGTGACCTGCCGCGCCTCGGCGGTTTCTATCTGACGGCCTCGCTCCTCGGACTCGGCCTCTCGGTGGCCGTGGTGGGCATCGTCCTGCAGAGACGGTGGGTCGGCAAATCGATCGGTTTAGACTTGCCCGCGTGAGCGAGCGAGTCACCGACCCCGATCTCATTCGAAGGTTGCTCTCGATGCTCGCCGCGGCTGTGCTGCTCAGCTGCCTGACCGCGTGCAGCCGCTCCCCGCAATACCCGCCCGATGACGCGAAGGCCGCCGGCCTGACCGTCGCGGACTTTCCTCAAATCTCCGCGGATGTCTTCACGTCGATGGACGGGGGCATCCAGCTCGATGCGGGCGAGATCAGGGGCCGCAACGCCTGGATCCTGTGGACCGCCGGCAACCAGGTTTTCTGGGACCGCATCGCCCGGGAGGGCTACGGCCTGGTCGACCTGCTCAAGACGCTCGACTCACGCAAGCGCCCGAACCGCTTCACGGAGATGGGACTCATCAACGAGCCCGGGTTCCGGATGGCCGGGCAGCCCGACGAGCACGGCCTGTGGCTGGATCAACGGGTCGGCGCCGCTCCCCCCGGTGTCGATGAGAAGATCTACGGGCGATCCTCCGGCGTCATGGGCTTCCGCCTCTATCCGAACCCGAGTTTTGACGGGGACGCCAAGACGCGGTGGAACCCCGATCGCTATTACAATGACCGAGGCTACGCCGCCGACCGGAGCCTCGTTAGGCCGTATCGCGTCGGCGTGACGTGCGGCCTCTGCCACGTCGGGCCCAATCCGCTCAACCCGCCCGCCGATCCCGAGAACCCGAAGTGGGAAAATCTCGTCTCAGCGATCGGCAACCAATATTTCCGGGAGGGCAGGGTCTTTGCCTTCGACTCGCGGCCGGGCAGCTTCCTCTGGGAGATGCTCAATGCCCAGCCGCCGGGTACCTCCGACACCTCACGCCCCGCCAACGATCACATCAACAACCCCAACGCCATCAACGCCATCTTCGATCTCGAGGCGCGTCTCGCCGAGGCCGTCGAAGAAAGGATGGCGGGCGGCGCTCTCGACCTGCCCGGCGGCAGGACGCGCAAGGTCCCGCACATTCTCAAGGACGGGGCCGACTCGGTGGGAGCCACGGGCGCCGTCATGCGCGTCTATGTGAACGAAGGGCTCTACTCCCAGCAGTGGCTGACCGATCACGATCTGTTCCTCGGACTCAGGCCGCAGCGCCCGTTCCGCGTGGCCAACGCCTTCAAGGGTTCCGTCTACTGGCAGGCGACGTACGACCGCGCCAGCGACATTGCCGCCTTCTTCAAGCGCCTGAAGCCGATGCACCTCGAAGACGCGCCGGGCGGCCGCGCGTACATGACGACGGACAAAGCGGTGATGGACCGCGGCAAGGTCGTCTTTGCCGAGACGTGCGCGGAATGCCACTCGAGCAAGCAGCCTCCGGCGGATATCGCGCCCCGAAGCGCCGAAGGGCGGCGATGGTATCGCGAGTCGGTGATGCGCCCCGACTTCAGGCAAGGCAACTTTCTCTCCAACGACAGGAGGTATCCGGTCTCGCGCGTCAGGACGAACGCCTGCCGGGCCCTCGCCACCAACGCGACGGCCGGGCAGATCTGGGACGACTTCTCGTCCGAGACGTACAAGACCCTGGACTCGGTGGGCACCATCGAGATGTACGATCCCACGGATGAGCCGAGGCCCTACCGCTTCAAGGCCCCCGCCGGCGGTCCGGGCTACTACCGGCCGCCTTCCCTGATCTCGATGTGGTCGTCCGCGCCCTTCCTGCACAACAACGCGGTGGGCGTCTTCACCGGCGATCCATCGGTGGCAGGCCGCATGCGCGCCTTCGACGACGCCATCGAGAAGCTCTTGTGGCCCGGACGGCGCCAAGGCACGGGGTCCATCTGGACCACGACCCGGGAGAGCTTCATCCGCATTCCCGGACCTCTCGTTCCCGACGCGCTCAAGCCCCTGTCCAGGAACGGCGTCCTGGAGATCGGCCCGATCCCCAAGGGCACACCGATAAACCTCCTGGCGAATGTCGACCCCAGTCTCGACAGTCTGCTCAAGCTGATCCCGGCCGTGAACGCCGCGGTGACCGCGGTCGTGGCCAAGGACATCGCCTCCCGCAAACCCGCGGGCACGTCCTCGGCGGGCGGGATCCCACCGAGCCTCGTGCGTGCCCTGATGTCGGCGAGCAAGTGCCCCGACCTCGTCGAGGATCGCGGTCACGAGTTCGGCGCAAGCCTGTCCGATTCCGACAAGCGCGCGCTCATTGAGTTCCTCAAGACGCTCTAGCCGTCTGTCACGTCCCGCTGCGACACAGAGCCGGATTTTCTCGTTTGACATGAGCGAGAGCACTGAGAGAGGATGCGGCGAAGATTGAGGACGGACCCAGGCCGCGAGGAGGAGACTTCCATGATCGACAACCGCCTGCGCAGCATCGGGTTCCTCCTGCCGTTCTGCCTCATGCTCCTCGCCGGTTGCGGCAAGGACGAGCCGGGACGCGTCCTGGACGAGGCGAGCCGCGCGGGCCGGACCGTCGCGTCGTTTCCGGCGGCGGACGAGGATTACTTCCACGATATGGATGACGGCCTCGCGCTGACACGCGAGGAGATCCAGGGGCGCAACACCTGGATCGTGTGGACGGGAGGAAACGACCGCTTCTGGAACAGGATCTCGATCGACAGCTTCGGCGCCTTCGATCTGCTCAAGATCATTTCCTCGCACGAGAGGCTGGAGGCGAGCCGGGACAACCGTTGGAACTTCCTCGGTCTCGTCAACGAGCCGTGCTTCGAGAAGCCGAAAGGGCCCGATCCCGACCGGTACGGGCTCTGGCTCGACCGGCGGCGGTCCGACTGTCCTCCCGACCCCTTCGAGAACGACAAGAAGTACCCGGGCGTCGCCATCGGCGCGAGGGGCAAGAACAAGCTGCCCGTCGGCTCCTCCTACGGATGGGCGACCGGCATCGTCGGCCTGCGGCTCTTTCCGAATCCCGATTTCGATGAGGCGGCGGCCAAGAAGTGGGATGCGGCGAAGTACTACACCGACGAGAGCTACTACCTCAGGAAGGAGCTCGTGCGGCCGTACCGGGTCGGCATGTCGTGCGGGTTCTGCCACGTCGGGCCGAACCCGATCAAGCCGCCCGACGATCCGGAGAATCCGAAGTGGGAAAACCTCAGCTCGAACGTCGGCGCCCAGTACTTCTGGGTCGACCGCATCTTCACCTGGCATGGCGCCAAGTCCGAAAACGTGAAGTCCAACTATATGTTCCAGCTGCTCCACGCCTCCCGGCCGGGCAGCCTCGACACGTCGCTCGTGTCCACCGACTACATCAACAATCCGCGCACGATGAACGCCGTCTATAACCTCGGGCCACGGCTCGCGATGGCCAAGCGCTGGGGCAAGGAGACGCTGGCGGGCGGCGGCTTGAACAACAGCCAGTTCAACGACTACATCAAGGCCGGGCCGCTGACGGAGTTTTTCCAGAAGCCGGACACCGTGTGGACTCCCCGCGTCCTCAAGGACGGATCGGATTCCGTGGGCGCGCTGGGGGCCCTCAACCGCGTCTACCTCAACATCGGGCTCTTCAGCGAGGAATGGCTGCTCCATTTCCGGGCGCTCACGGGCGGGCAGCCCATCTCGCCCATCGAGATCAGCGTGGCCCGGAAAAACTCCGCCTACTGGCAGGCCACCGAGACGCAGACGCCGTCCATGGCGCTGTTCTTCCTCAAGGCCTCGAACCCTCATCACCTGAAGGACGCTCCCGGCGGCGAGGCCTACCTGACCAAGGACCAGGCGACCCTCACGCGCGGCAAGACCGTGTTCGCCGAGCGGTGCGCCCGCTGCCACTCGAGCAAGCTGCCGGAGCGCGACACGGTGGTCGGCTTGGATCCCACCGGCTGCGCCGGGCCCGGGTATCTCGAATGCTGGAACCGATACTGGGCGTCGACGAAAACCGACGAATTCAAGGAGAAGATGCGGCAGATCGTGCTCGCCCCGGATTTCCTGGAAGGCAATTACCTGTCCACGGAGGCGCGGGTGCCGGTGACGCTGCTCGAGACCAACGCGTGCAGCCCGCTCGCCACCAACGCGCTCGCCGGGAACATCTGGGACAACTTCTCGTCGAAGTCGTACAAGGACCTGCCGTCGGTGGGGACGATCACGGTGCACCACCCGATCACGGGCGAGACCCGGCCGTACACGATGCCGGCGGGCGGCCGCGGATACACTCGTCCGCCTTCGCTCATCAGCGTGTGGTCGACGGCGCCGTTCCTGTTGAACAACAGCGTGGGGAACTTCGATCCGAGCCCGTCCGTCGAGGCCCGCATGCGTTCGTTCCAGGACTCGATCGAGAAGATGCTCTGGCCGGAGAAGCGCGAGAAGGACAAGGTACTCGGCGACAAGGTCCCCGGTCTGATCGACCGCACCATCGCCCGCAGCCGGGTGAGCATCCCCGCCGGCTATCTACCGCCGGAGCCGGGAGTGGTCGAGCCGCTCCTGCGCTTCCTGCACGTCTTCGCCCCCTCGATCTTTGGCGAGGGCGGCATCACGATCGGTCCCATTCCCCAGGGCACGCCGGTGAACCTTCTCGCCAACCTCGAGGTCGTGTCGGAGAACCCGGACCCCAAGGTGCGTGCGCAGCACAACGTGGACCTGTTCACGCTCGTCCACAAGATCATCAAGGATCTGAAGGACCTCGGGCCGAACCCGAGTGACGAGCAGGCCCATCGGGTGTTCGCGAATCTGGCCGACCCTCTGCTCAAGCTCAGCAAATGCCCGGACTTCGTCGTCAACCGCGGCCACTACTTCGGGACCGATGCCTTCAAGGAGGAGCCGGGCCTCAGCGATCAGGACAAGATGGCGCTGATCGAGTTCCTCAAGACCCTCTAGGTCACCGCGAGACGGCGGCGGGCGCATGACTCCGAGGAACCACGGGCAGGCCGACTGCGAATACGTTGTGGTGGGCTCTGGCGCCGGCGGGGGGACCCTGGCGGCGCGGCTGGCCGAATCGGGGCGCACGGTCGTGCTGCTCGAGGCGGGAGGCGACCCGCGGACCCTGACCGGTGGTGATCCCGTCGAGCCTGAGGGGAATCGGCTGCCCGACGACTACGACGTGCCCGTCTTCCACTCTTTCGCGTCGGAAAACGACGCGATGAGCTGGAACTTCTTCGTCCGGCACTACGACAATGACGAGCGGCAGCGTCAGGACCCGAAGTACCGTGAGACGTGGGACGGCCGGCGCGTCGACGGAGTCTTGTATCCGCGGGCGGGAACACTGGGGGGCTGCACCGCCCACAACGCCATGATCATGGTCTATCCGCACGACGCCGACTGGAACAGTATCGCCAGCCTCACCGGCGACCGGTCCTGGGAGCCCGCGCACATGCGCAGGTACTTCCAGCGGTTGGAGAACTGCCACTATCGATGGTTCTATCGATGGCTTTCCAAGATCGGCATCGATCCCACGCGCCATGGCTGGGAGGGCTGGCTCCGCACCGAGAAGATGATTCCCAGGTCCGCCTTCCACGACCGGGCGCTGAAGAAGGTGCTCTTCGGCTCTGTCCGCGAGGCTCTCGGCGGGATCGGCCAGCCGGTCAGTCGCCTGCGGTGGTTCTTCCAGGGCCAGCTCGATCCCAACGACTGGCGCCTCGTGAAACAGAACGCCGTGGGAATCGGCTTCACGCCTCTCACCACCCGCAACCACGCGCGCACGGGCTCGCGGGAGCGCGTGCTCGAAACGGCACGGAGGTATCCCGACCGCCTGAAGATCGAGCTGAACGCGCTGGCCACCCGTGTGCTCCTCGATGACCGGAACCGGGCCACCGGGGTCGAATACCTGCGCGGCGGGCGGCTCTATCGCGCCCACGTTCGGCCGAGCGGCGAGGCGGGCGAGCGTCGTGAAGTTCACGCATCGAGGGAGGTCATCCTGGCCGGCGGGGTATTCAACTCGCCGCAGCTGCTGATGCTGTCCGGGATCGGACCGCGCGAGACGCTGCAAGGCCACGGCATCGCCGTCCGGGTGGATCTCCCAGGTGTGGGAAGGAATCTCCAGGATCGCTACGAGGTCAGCGTGGTGAACCGCATGAACTTCGACCACTGGAAGATCCTCTCGGAGGCCAAGTTTGCCAAGGGGGATCCCCAGTACCGTGACTGGACCAACCGGCGTGCGGACGTCTATGCGAGCAACGGCGTGATCCTCGGCGTGGTGACCCGCTCCGCTCCCGCGCGCTCGCTCCCCGATCTTTACTGCATGGCGATGCTCGGGCAGTTCCAGGGATATTTCCCCGGGTACTCGCGGGCGATCGCCGATCATCTCAACTATCTCTCCTGGACGATCCTCAAGGCGCACACGAGCAACCGGGCCGGCGAGGTGACCCTGCGCTCGGCGGATCCGCGCGAGACTCCCCGCATCAATTTCCGGTATTTCGAGGAGGGTGACGATGCAAAGAGAGAGGACCTGGACGCGGTCGTCGAAGGCATCAAGTTCGTTCGCAGCACGACGGCGAAGTTGAAGAGGAAGGGGCTGATCGCTGAAGAGGAGCACCCGGGCGACCATATCCGGTCGGACGGCGATCTCAGGGATTTCGTGATCCGCCACGCCTGGGGCCATCACGCCTCCTGCACCTGCCCGATCGGGCCCCGGGAACAGGGCGGCGTGCTGAGCGCGGATTTCCGGGTGCACGGAACCGAGGGCCTCCGCGTGGTGGACGCCTCCGTCTTTCCGCGCATCCCCGGCTTTTTCATCGTCGGCGCGGTCTACATGATCGGCGAGAAGGCGGCGGACGTCATCCTTGCCGACGCGGAGCGCCAGCCGTCCACCCACTGAAGGAGAAAGCGACCATGGCCTACGACGTGCCGCAGCTGCTGAAGATGTCCCAGGCTCAGCTCGACGAGCTCTTCACGAAGAGCGCGCCGGGCGACATCCCCGACGGTCAGGCCGACGGCACGGCGATCATCGCCCCCGGCACCACCTACAGCGAGGAGATCGCCGAGCAGATCAACCACTTCGCCTGGCAGGGCAAGGTCTTCGATTCGAAGAAGGGCGTGCTGAAGAACAGAATCTCCGCATTGGGGGTTCACGCGATCGTCGCCAAGGTCTACAAGGGGCCGAGCTGGCTGGACGGCAAGGAGTGCATCGTCCTCGACTACTCCGAGACCTCGTTCCTCGCCCACTGGGTTCGCGACGAGATCCGCCAGATCGGGCCGGGCTTGTATCTGGGGAAGGTGTACTGGGGCAAGAAGCGGCTGATCGACTTCGCGCTGAAGTTCTGAGCGCCGTGAGCTAGGGAGGGGCTGAGCCGAGGCTGGCCAGTCCAGGCGGAAGGGTTTACCGGGTAAGTCCTCCTCGTCGCCGGCAAATCTTGGCGTTCGGCGGCCTCCAGAGGGTGACTCCGTATGGCGATTCGAGCCCCTGACCTCCCGGCACGGCAATTGCCAAGGAAATGACAGGGCGGCACGGGTAGGTTCACGGCGCCGCTCCAAGGAGGAGAGCATATGAGTCGGACTCTTGCGATGGCGGCGGTCGTCCTGACCATGTGCGCTGCCCAGCCGTTCGTGGGCTTTGCCGAGACGGGGCTACAGGCGCAGCGGGAGCTGGAGGTCACGCCGGTTGGTCAGGTGGTGGAAGGCAAGATCTCTGCTGTGAAGGGCCGTTGGATCGTCTTCTCGAACGGAACCCAGGTAGCGGTACCGGACAACCTGGTCCAGCATTTCGAAGTGAAGCCCGGAGCCGTCATTCGGGCGATGTACGAAGAGCGGGAGGGGCAGAAGTTCGCGACCTCGATCGAGCTGAGGGCTCCCGCCGCGGATACCAAGTAAAGGCCGGCCAGGCTTCTCCGCCTTGACCATCTGGCGTACGGCACGCTGCTCGGCAGGTTCGCCGGACGTACCCGCGCCAGGCGTCGCGGCATCGCAGAGGCCACGAGACCGGCGGCGTAGCCTCCGCCTCGACAGCGAGCCGGAATAAAAGCGGAGGAGCCCGATGAGGAGGCTGCTGGCGGGAATCGCCGTGGTCGCGCTGGTGGCCTTGATGGGATTTTCGGCGTGTGCGGGGCCTTCCGAGGAGGAGCGGTGCAAGGCCTCCGGTGGGGCCTGGCGGGAGAAGGAGAATCGCTGCGAGGCCTCGAGCGGGTGAGGCGCCGCGTGAGCGTGACGCCATGAGCTACCTGCCTATCGAGGAGCACGGCATCATCGGCGACCTGCGGTCGGTCGCCTTGGTCGGCACCGACGGCGCCATCGACTGGTGCTGTGCGCCGCGCATCGATTCACCGAGCGTCTTCGCCGCCCTGCTCGACGACGAGCGGGGCGGGACGTGGGAGATCTGCCCGAGTCTCGACGCTCTCCAGAGTCGCCAGATGTATCTCCCGGACACCAACGTGCTCATCACGCGCTTCCTTCATCCGGACGGAATGGCCGAGCTGGTCGATTTCATGCCGCTGTCGGCGAAGCCGGCGAAGCGGGAGCGCCCCTGGCGCCTCGTCCGCGTCGTCACCGCTGTGCGCGGCGCGCTGCCGTTCCGGCTGGTGTGCCGGCCGGCCTTCGACTATGGCCGGGCCCGCCACGAGGCGACCGTGCAAGACGGCGGCGTGCTGTTCCGGGCCCCCGGCCTGACGCTGTTGCTGACGGGCACGGTGCCCGCGCGCATCGACGCGGGGGCGGCGGCGGCGGAGTTTCGCCTCGAACGCGGACAGCGGGCGAGCTTCGTGCTCGAAAGCGTCGACGGCGCGGGTGATTCGTTCGCGCCGACCGGGGACGGCGACATTCAGGGCCCCTTCGACGAGACCGTGTCCTTCTGGCGCGCGTGGCTCTCACGGTCACGCTATGCGGGGCGCTGGCGCGAAAGTGTCGACCGCTCGGCGCTCGCGCTCAAGCTCCTGGCCTTCGAGCCCACCGGCGCCATCGTGGCGGCCCCCACCACGAGCCTGCCGGAGCGCGTGGGCGGCGCGCGCAACTGGGATTACCGGTACACGTGGATACGCGACGCGAGCTTCACCCTGTTCGCGCTGCTCCGTATCGGGCTGACCGAAGAGGCGGGCGCCTTCATGCGCTGGCTCGAGGCCCGTTGCCAGGAGATCGAGGCCGACGGCACGCTCCAGGTCGTGTACGGGGTCGACGGCCGTCATGATCTGGACGAGACGATCCTGACCCATCTGCGCGGCTACCAGGGCTCGGCGCCGGTGCGCATCGGCAACGAAGCCTACCGCCAGCTCCAGCTCGACATCTACGGCGAGGTGATGGACGCGGCGTATCTGTACAACAAGCACGCGGCGCCGCTGTCATTCGACATGTGGGCCAATCTCCGCACCCTCCTCGAGTGGCTCGAGCGGAACTGGCAGAAGCCCGACAGCGGCATCTGGGAAATCCGCGGCGAGCCCCGGCAGTTCGTGCATTCCAAGGTGATGTGCTGGGTCGCCTTCGAGCGCGCCATGCGCGTGGCACGGGCCCGCGGCCTGCCCGGGCCCTACGAGAAGTGGCGCGCCGCCCGCGACGCCATCTATCAGGACACGCTCGAGAAGGGTTGGAACGCGAAGGTCGGCGCCTTCACCCAGTACCACGGAAGCTCGTCGCTGGACGCGGGGCTCCTGCTCATGCCGGCCGTGAAGTTCATGGGGCCGACCGACCCGCGCCTCCTCGCCACTCTCGAACGCATCCAGCAGGAGCTCGTCACCGACAGCCTCGTGCACCGCTACGATCCCGCCGTGGCCGCTCCCGACGGTCTGGAGGGCAGCGAAGGGACCTTCAGCGCGTGCAGCTTCTGGCTGGTGGATTGCCTGGCGGGAGCGGGCCGCCTCGACGAGGCCCGGCTCATGTTCGAGAAGACCCTGACCTACGCCAACCACGTCGGCCTTTTCGCCGAGCAGATCGGGCTTTCCGGAGAATCGCTGGGCAATTTCCCGCAGGCCCTCACGCACCTGGGTCTCATCAGCGCGGCGACCAATCTCGATCGCGCGCTCGATCGGCCGCTCGCCGCGGACTGCTGACCGGGCGCGGTCGGTTCAGCTCAGGCCGATCAGCCGTGGGCCGCTCGCCTTGTCCCCGCTTGCCCCGCCGCTTGCGGTCCCGCTCGGTCTCGGCTACGATCCGGGCTCGGAGTGGTGCCGGAAGGTCGGGCGTTTCGTCACCGAGAGACTCCTGGTCGGGACTCGGGGGGTGCGCCCATGTCGAATACGAATACGGCCGCGTTCGTCTAGCATTCGATGCGCCAGGGACTCATCGCGCTGACCATCCCGGCGGACTGTCGATCTCCCGCGTCCTTCGCTCGCATGGCCGGTGTCGCGGCGGTCTACTTCGTCGCAGGCAAGATTGGCCTGTCTCTCGCTCTCATCCATCCGAGCGCTAGCGCAATATGGGCCCCCTCCGGGATCGCGCTCGCCGCGCTCTTGCTCATGGGCGTCCGCCTGTGGCCCGCCATCTTCGTGGGGGCCTTCCTCGTGAATGAGACCACCGCGGGCTCGCTGGTCACCTCGCTCAGTATCGCCTCGGGCAATACTCTCGAAGCGGTCGTCGGGTCGTACCTGGTCACCCGCTTTGCTCACGGCCGCAAGTGCTTCGATCAGGTGGGGGGCATCTTCAAGTTCGCCGCCCTGGCCGGTCTGTGCAGCACGACGGTCAGCGCCACGATCGGCGTGACGAGCCTGAGCCTCGCGGGATTCGCGCCGTGGGCCGGCTACGGCTCGATCTGGCTCACCTGGTGGCTGGGCGATGCCACGGGCGTGCTCGTCATCGCCCCGCCCATCGTCTGCTGGGCTTCCGACCACTCCCTCGCCGATCTGCGCCGCCGCTATCTCGAAGCGGGATCGCTCCTGCTGGCCGTTGCCGCCACTGGCATCATCGTGTACTTCGGGCTCATCCCGTTCCCGGAGACCGGCTTTCCGATGTGGTTTCTGTCCATCCCAGTCCTCCTGTGGGCGGCCCTCCGCTTCGGCCGCCGCGAGGTGGCGACTCTCCTCGCGTTGCTCGCGGCCACGGCCATCGTGGCCATCCTTCGGGGCCACGGCTCGTCACCGGCCGTGCCGGAGAACCAGCTGTTTCTGCTGCTGCAGGTGTTCATGAGCGTCATCAGCGTGACCATGCTCGCGGTGGCGACGCTCTTCGTCGAGCGCAAACAGGTGGAAGAGGCGCTTCGGCGAAGCGAGGAGCGCTACCGCATCCTCGCCGATACCGTGCCGGTGATCGTCTTCTCGACGACGGGCGACGGCCTCGGGACCTACTGCAATGAGCGATGGTTCGAGTACACGGGCATGACACCGGAGGCGTCACGAGACCGCGGCTGGATCTCCGCCGTGCATCCCGACGATGCGCGGATGCACGAGGCCGATTGGCCCCGGCAGCTGGCCCAGGGCGAGCCCTTCCGCCTCGAGGTCCGCCTCCGCCGCGCCGACGGACTCTATCGCTGGCACGCGATCCGCGGCGTGCCCTGGCGAGACGGGCGGGGGGACATCGCCAGGTGGATCGGCACCTGCACCGACATCGAAGACAGGAAGCGCGCGGACGCGGACCGCGAGAGGCTGCTCAGCAGCGAGCGCTCGACACGGGTCGAGGCGGAATCGGTCTCGTCGATGCTGCGGCGTCTCCAGATGGTCATGGATGCCGCGCTGCCCGAGGTGGGCCTTGAAGATCTGCTGCGCGCGCTCCTGGGACGCGTGAGGCTCGCCCTCGGGAGCGACACGGCCACCGTCCTGCTCCTGGACGGCGGCGGTCAGCTGCTCGTGCCCATCGTCTCGGACGGTCTCCAGGCGGAGAGTGGTGAGGCGATACAGATCCCCCTGAACAGGGGGGTCGCGGGGCGGATCGCCGCCAGCGACGACGGCCTCATCATCGACGATCTGGCCACGGTGGATGTGGTCAATCTCTTTCTCAAAGAGCGGGTCGCGTCGATCGTCGGCGCCCCGTTGAGAGTCGATGGGCGGTTGATCGGCGTGATGCACGTCGGCAGCCTGGGTCTGCGCCACTTCACCAATGACGACCTTCACCTGCTGCGGCTCGTCGCCCATCGGGCGGCGCTCGCGATAGAGCGGGCACGTCTCCACGAGGCGGAGCGAGCGGCGCGGGTCGAGGCCGAAGCGGCCAGCCGGGCCAAGGACGAGTTCCTCGCCATGCTGTCCCACGAGCTCCAGACTCCCCTGAGCGTCGTGTTGCTGTGGGCGACTCTGCTCCGGTCCGGGGGACTCGACCAGGCCGGCGTCGCGCGCGCCCTCGACATCATCGAGCAGAATGCGCGTGCCCAGAATCAGATGATCGTGGATCTCCTGGACGTGAGCCGGATCGTCGCGGGGAAGCTTACCCTGCACCCGCAGCGGATCGATCCGGCGCCGGTCATCGAGACCGCGATCGAGTCCCTCCGACCCATCGCGGAGGCCAAGGGTATCTCGATGAGCGCGCAGGCCGATTCAGACATCGGCGTCATCGTCTGCGACGCGCAGCGACTCTCCCAGATCATCTCCAACCTGCTCGGGAACGCCATCAAGTTCACCCCCAACGGCGGTCGAGTCGAGATCGCCCTCTCCCGGGTCGGCAACCAGGCCCGCCTCACGGTCACTGACACGGGATACGGAATCAGCCGCGAGTTCCTCCCGCACGTCTTCGAGCGGTTCCGGCAGGCCGACACCGGCTTGACGCGGAAGCACGGGGGCCTTGGCCTGGGACTCGCGATCGTGCGTCACCTCGTGGAGTTGCACGGGGGAACCGTGTCGGCAAGCAGCGACGGAGAAGGCAAGGGCGCCATCTTCACCGTGCTGCTGCCCGCCAGCGGTCCCGGCACGGCATCATCGCTGTTGTGATCCAGCGGCCCGAGCCGATCGGGCTCGGGCCGCACGATGTCTGAAAGCGCCCGCCCATATAAGTCTTACCTCTCTACCCGGTAATTTTGACGCGGGGGTGCTCGTCGAAGAACTCCCATTTTTCCCTTCCTCGATAGTCTTTCCAGGAGATTGCCAATCCGGGCCCCTCAACCGGCGCGGCATTGAAATTGCGTCCATGTCCCGCGGGAGGATCTTGTTCATGCCGACCGCGGGTTTGCTTGCTTCGGACCGGGCCGCGCGAGGGGGCGCGAATGGCGACTCCTTGAAGAGACGCCGGCGCCACCGGAACGCGCTCGTCCAAATGACGCGAACGGGCATCCCGTTCCTGGTGGGTGGAGGTTATGCGCTGAGGCACTATACGAAGGGCGTGCGGGGCACGAAGGACCTCGACGTATTCGTCTGCCGGCGCGACGCCCTCGCGCTGCTGAGAGCGCTGTCGGCCGGCGGATTCAAGACGGATCTGACCTTTCCGCACTGGCTGGGGAAGGCGCGCTTCGAGGGCGACCACATCGACGTCATCTACAGCTCGGGCAACGGTGTCGCCGACGTCGACGGGGCTTGGTTCACTCACGCCGTGCCCGCGACCGTGCTCGGCGTGCCCGTGCGCCTGTGCCCGCCCGAGGAGATGATCTGGTCGAAGGCATTCGTGATGGAGCGCGAGCGCTACGACGGCGCGGACATCTCGCACCTGATCCGGGCCTGCCACGGGCAGCTCGACTGGCGCCGCCTCCTGGCCCGGTTCGGTCCCCACTGGCGGGTCTTGCTCAACCATCTGACACTCTTCGGCTTCATCTATCCGGGCGAGCGCGCCTGCATTCCATCGGGCGTCATGCTCGCCCTGTGCCGACTGCTCGAGCGAGAATCGCGCCAGCCACCACCCTCCGACCAGCGCCTCTGCCGGGGTACGCTGCTCTCGCGGGAGCAATACCTCACCGATGTGTCGCGCTGGGGCTACGCGGACGGGCGCGTCGCTCCCCATGGGCCAATGACCGCCGAGGACGTCGCGCACTGGACCGCCGCCATCGAGGCGGGAACGGAGGGACAGGATGGAGGGACAGGATGAAGGTCGCGACGGTCGGTGACCTCCACTGCAAGAAGACCTCCCGGGGCGCCTTCGAGCCCCTCTTTGCCGCCATGGGTGCCGCCGCCGACGTGCTGGTCCTGTGCGGGGATCTGACCGACTACGGGCTTCCGGACGAAGCCCGCGTGCTCGTCAAGGAGCTCGGCGCCGCCAAGGGCGTTCCGGTGGTGGGAGTTCTCGGGAATCACGACTACGAGTCCGGCGAAGCGGAACAAGTCAAGGCGATCTTCGGCGAAGCCGGCGTGCAGCTCCTCGATGGCGACGCGTGCGAGATCCAGGGCGTCGGCTTCGCCGGCGTCAAGGGCCTGGGCGGCGGTTTCGGGGTGCGCGCGCTCCAGCCTTGGGGTGAGGAGATCATCAAGCGATTCGTGCGAGAGACGGTGGACGAGGCGCTCAAGCTCGAGTCGGCACTCGCCCGGCTCAGGACCACGCAACGCGTGGCCATCCTCCACTACTCGCCGATCCAGGAGACCGTGAAGGGTGAGCCGCCGGAGATCTTTCCCTACCTTGGATCGAGCCGCCTCGAGGAGCCGCTGCTCAGGTATCCGGTGAGCGTCGTCCTCCACGGGCACGCTCACCACGGACGACTCGAGGGACGGACACGGAACGGCGTCCCCGTCTACAACGTCTGCGTGACAGTGCTCGAGAGAGCGGCCCCCGGCCACCTGCCGTACTGGCTGGTCGACCTGGACCATGCCAGCACGGCGGCGCCGGATGCCGGGGTTCAGCCCCTCTCCGAGTCCCGGGAGACCCGCGGTTAGGAGCGGGTTCTCAGGTACGGATCGCCCGACAGGTAGAGGGCGCGGAACCCGCTGTCCACGATCGTCGGCACGGTATCTCTCAGGGCAGCCTCGCTGCCGTAGCCGTAGTAGTGGGCGAAGCCACCCTCGTCGAGGCGGGCGAGCAGCCGCGAGCCACTCTCCTCGATCAGCAGCAGCACGCGCCGGGAATCGCAGGCACCGGGGAAGCACCCGCTCACCGCGATGTAGTCCGTGCCTCCGATGCGAACCTTCCGTACCGGCCCACCCTGATCGAAGTACGCGGCGGCGCCGGGAGTGAGCTGGCCGCCCGCGGACGTCGCCGGCATCCAGTCCGGCCCGAAGAGCGCGCGGATCTTGTCAGCTATCGCCGGGCTCTGCAGCACCTCGGCGGTCGTGCCGCCGTAGGCCAGCGTCCGCGAATCGGTGGGCAGGACCTGAGCCGAAGGCGGAACCGGTGCGCCGCGCGGTGATGCAACGGTGCAGCCCGCGGCGGTGAGAAGGGCCAGAGAACAGAGTCAGAGAACAGAGTGCAAGACAGATCCCCGGATAGCTGTTCCATTCACGAGCACGCAGGTGGCGCATGAGATCCTCCTCTTGTTCAGTTCAGCCACGTGTCTGTCGTTGAGGTGGGCAACCTCCGTGCCACGGGTATCGGAGGCCTCCATACGCGGCGACGCGCATCGTTTCTGCCGGGTTATGCGGCAACAACGCGACCATCGACAATCTGTGTCGTCGCTCCTGCATCGGTAAACGTTACACGCCCCCACCAAATTACATTCCCGTCGAGAAGTAAGCAGTGTCCCACGGGAAAACATCGTCGGCTCTTGCGCCTGAAAGCCAGCCGGGAGCGTTTACCTGCGCAGCCTCGGTCTTTGGCACGCGAGTTGCGGGTCGAGGCCAGTGGACATTCGCCCTTGTGGCAGTGGAGAGGAGGATATCGAGATGAAAGCACTGGCAAGTTTTACAGCCCTGCTGCTGACGCTGGTACTGCTCGCACCCGGGTCGGCGGGGGCGGCCGATGACTCGAAGGCCACGGACGACTCCAAAGCCAAGCAGGGCGCGAGGCAGGTCGAGAGCGGCGCCAAGCAGGTCGGCGAGGGTGTCGCGGACACCGCGAAAGGCATCGGCAAGACGGTGGTCGGCGGCGCCGAGACGGCCGGCGAAAAAATCAAGGAAGCCGGCGAGGCCGCCAAGCCCCAGGCGAAGACCGCGTGGGAGAACGTTCGCGACGGCGCGACCGCCTTCGGCCACAGCGTGAAGACGTTTTTCACGCGGCCGTTCAAGAGCTCGTCCGAGCAGAAGGACGAGAAAGGCAGGAGTGGATCGTGATCGCGACGGGGAACGATTTCGCTCGCCGGGATACCCGTCAGCGCCAGCAGTGAAGGTCCGAGACCAGCCTGCCTCGGCGAGTCTTTAGTTCTTTGTTCCCGGTCAACCTTACCGGATCTGGAGCGTCGCGGCCTGTTCTTCGGTGTCGGCGACAGCGTTCTCGCGCGCTTATTACGCCTTCCGTCTCTGGCACGCCCGTCGCAAGGCATTGGGTAAGGAGGAAGACGCGATGATTGGCTTGGGAAGAGTGCTGTGGATGTCGGTGCTCATCGGCGGCATCGCATGGCTATCCGCGCCGTCCATCGCGCATTCGGCGCCGGATGGCGTGGCGCTCATCGAGACGACGGTGCCCCTC
>WNFD01002818.1_pt1 | contig 17459 bp, 13 predicted proteins | sample 5400491 | NCBI WGS metagenome assembly WNFD01 (sample SAMN13153343, study PRJNA577476) | soil metagenome | isolation source: 120 cm saprolite under Douglas fir tree site 2 hole 2 replicate 2 | place: USA:California | collected 2015-04-18 | reverse complement strand
GACGATATCCCTCTGCCTTTCAACCTACCAGCGGTAGCGTACAAAAGGCCGTTGGCGGCCACGCGGTTTGGGAATGACGCGTTTCCTAACCGACAGCGGCCACTCAGGCTTGGCGGCCGGAACTGGTCTTCATGCCCCATTTCGGTCGTTGCCCGTCGCCGCCCTAGAGGTCTAGCCCTGTGATGCGTCTGAGGCTCACTCGCGAAGGGGTTGCGGCAAGGGACGTTGTGTGATTCGAGGAAGAGCGGATTTTGTGGTTGGAAAAGGAGAGGACCACAACGCCTGCTCTGGTGATCCGGGATAATATCGCTTGCCCAGGTCGATCCCAACAATCGCGATCTGCATTGGTTCAGCCCTTTCCTTCTGTTGCATCGGCAGCTTTAAAGCTGCCGGTTGGGGGGCGGGCCATTCCATAACCTCGGCAACTTCATGCAAACCCTGGCGATGCCGCAGGCCGCGGAACGGTGGTCGCTAACCAACCTGCGCGAGAAGCTGATTGAGATCGGCGCCAAGGTCGTCAGTGACGGCCGCTGCGTCACCTCCCAGCTGGCCGAGGTTGCGGTGTTGCGGCGAATGTTCGCGGATATATTGCTGCCGATTGCCCGGCTGCGGGTGCCACCCGCGCCGGCGTGACCAGACGAAGGGGTCAGATTCGACAGAGGGCGACGGCAGCGCTGCGGGTTGAAGAAGGCAAACAAAGAGTTTCAGCGCTGCGAGGCGGGAAACCCCTCGCCTTGCCCGCAGATGGGCTGATTGCGAGCGAATTTGGCCGCGGCGACGCATCGATGAGACGGAAAATCACAATCGATGGGCCAGGAATTCCAGGGAATGTCGGATAAAAGCGCACCCACCAGCACAAGAAGGGTGCATGGCAGGGCTGGGCGGCCTCTATCTCGACCGTGGTCTTCCTCGCGCCGATGGACTCCCAGGATCTTGATGCTGCCGAGGGCAAGTTCAGCGACGCGTTTGGCGCAGGCGCTCGCCGAGGAATATCGGGCGATTTCACCTAACAGCAGGGTGAGCGGCCTGCGACACCAGGTCGGGAACAAAGCCAGCGACGACCCCTGAGCATCATGCGCGGCGACTGCGTCGACTCCCGTTATTTACCGAGATAGCTGCGGTGCAGCCAACGCCCGTCGGTCCGCGTGGTCTCAAAATACACAGCCCGATCGGCATCGCGCGTTGCCAACTGAACGTCGTCAGTGATTCTCGTTACCGTCCGGCTCCCGCGGTCGGCTGCGACGATAAAGGCTTTCACATCCTCGATCGAAGGGGGGCGCGCTAGCGGTCTTGCTGTTCCCGACGGCGATTGCCTCTGCGGTGCTGGCATTGAGTAGCTTTGGCCACATTTTGCGAAATAATCCGTTCGAGGGGTAGATCTCGGTGCTATTTCGCGTCCGAACTGGCCGAGAGCTTCGAGAATTCTTGGACCGCTTCCCCGCACGAAACGGAAACAAAGGTCCCGGTCAACTGAACCCGCTCGCCGTAGCCGGACCGGAGGCACCCGAATCCTGATGTTTCTGTGAGATCGCATGGCTCGATCAAGGGTAACCACTCGGCGAAGCTTGGGCTCTCCTTGATCGGCCGCCTGCGGTACCAACGCATCGCTCCCGGCGGGATCGTGCGGCCGAAATTCCTCTAGGAAGCACCGTAGCTGCGCGTTCCACGCTCCTCCGAAGGCGAACAGGCCATCAGACGCTCACCGCGGCGCGACAGGGCTATATGGACACCCTTAGCGCCCTACGCCGCTAATCCCGAAATCGCGGTTCCGGCGTGGACAACTGTTAACCAGATCTTAACCTGGCAGTTGTTTGCGTTCCGGGCCAGCCCGCCCCGGGCGCAGCAGCGCCCGAACATCAGGCAGGTTGACCCGACACAATCGTTAGGGTTATGTTTTTTTTGGTCTCTATTCGCGTGCGTCCCTTGCTGCTGATACATTTTATCGAGGGAGGGCACCTAAATGGCAAAATCTGCCGGAGGCGGTGGTGACGAGGGAGCCTCTGCGCCTGAGGGACTACCGCAGCATCCTCTCGTCGATCAGCTGAAACCTGATCCATCCCAACCCGCGAGACGTTTCATCGTTCTTACCGGCCTGCCGGGCAACAGCGACCGGCCGGGATACCAGCGCCTCTACCTGACGACAAAGCTGGACTATTACGCGGAGTTTCCGGCGTCGGACATGGTGCATGCGGAGGCGGTGCCCGCCGACCAATCGCCATTTGCCGGCCACGAGGCGACCCGGGTCAGAATCGGGCGAGATGCCACAATCCATTACATCTGGGCAAGGAGTCCCCAGCCGGTCGACGAGTTCGACCTCGACGTTCGGCTCGGTGCGGCGGGCGCAGCCTCACCGGCTCTCCCTATCCGGACAGGCGTAACTTGTTTTCCGGATGGTACTGCGTGTGGAACCTGCGACGGTACCTGTGACGACACCTGCCCCCATACCTGCCAGACCTGCCACGGTACGTGCCGCACTTGTCCAGGGCAGGCAACCTGCCATACTTGCCAGACCCAATGCAACCAGGCGACCTGCCAGACTTGTCCGGGACAGGCAACCTGCCAGACCTGCCAGACGCAATGCAACCAAGTAACTTGCCAGACCTGTCCAGGACAAGCAACCTGCCAGACCTGTCCAGGACAAGCAACCTGCGCGGGCCAGACCTGCGTCTTCACGCAATGCAACCAGAACACCTGCCAAACCTGCCAGACGCAATGTAACCAAGCCACCTGCAACACCTGCCGTACGCAATGCGGACAAGTCACGTGTGATGACACGTGCCACCGCACCTGCATCACATGCATCCACCCTCACTGCCCTCCGCCCATGTAGGCACGCGGGCGTTGTATGGATACCGACACGGCCTTGACCCGATATCACGCGTAACCCTTAAGGTAGTCGGCAAAAATAATCGCGGGCATCGTTTGGTTTAAAGGGTCTTATCCGAGGGAGGGCGTCAAAATGGCGAAGTCTGCTAGAGGCGGCCTGTCCAGGACAGGCAACCTGCCACACCTGTACTTGCCACCGCACATGCGCCGTCGACTGCACAGCCTTCACCTGCCACAAGCCGTGCCAGTAGACTAAATCGGCTCGATAAGCTAACGATGCCCCAGCCATCGTGGGTGGCGGCCCTGCCTCCGTCTTTGGCTGCCCGGGCGGTGGGGGTGGCCCGCGACGTGGCTGCGCGCCTCCGAGATCACAACCGGGTCGAGTTGGCTGTCGCCACCGCTCCCAGGCAGACAGCCTTCCCTCGTACCGTCCATTGGCAGCCGGTCGCGTTGGCTCAGGGCGACACCGGGATCGCTCTGAGCTGCGCGTACCTCGATGCCTGCTTCCCGGACGAGAGGTGGGATCGGCTCGGTCACGAATATCTTACAGCAGCGGCCGAGGGAGCCGAGGGCTCTGCCCATAGCTCGGCAGGTCTGTTCGGCGGCCTTGCCGGTCTCGCCTTCGCCGGCTGGTGTTTGTCACGGGGAGGGACTCGTTACCAACGCCTGCTGACTACCTTAGACAGCGCCCTCTTGCGTCCGATCAGCGCACAGGCCGACAGTCTAACCCAGCTGACGACAGAAGGCGTATCTTTCGGTGAGTTCGATGTAATTTCCGGCTTAGCCGGCGTGGGCGCCTACCTTCTGCATCGGCGCGAGGATCCCTGCGCAGCCGCGGCGCTCGAGACTGCGCTCCGCTCCCTCGTCGCCCTCGCGAGCGATACCGGCGGCCGGCCCCGCTGGTGGACGCCGGCGCATTTATTGGGCGACGAGGAGACGGCCGCTCTGCATCCTCATGGGAACGTCAATTGCGGCTTGGCGCATGGGATCCCAGGCCCGCTGGCACTGATGGCTGCCGCGCTGTCGTGCGGGATTGCTGTCCCGGGCTTGGAGGAGGCGGTCGACCGATTGGCCAACTGGCTTGTCGGGCGTCAGATCGATGACGGATGGGGGGTGAACTGGCCCTATGCTGTGCCACTTACGCCCGACGGCTCGCTGGATCTGGCCGCTGCAGCCCGACAGCTAAGCCGGGCCGCCTGGTGCTATGGGGCGCCGGGGGTGGCTCGCGCGCTCTGGCTAGCGGGGGTGGCCCGCAACCGGCCCGAGTGGCGCGACCTCGCCATCCAGGCTATGGAGGCGGTCCATCGCCGTCCGATCGCGGCGCGTTACATCGATTCGCCCACTTTCTGTCACGGCGTGGCTGGCCTCTTACAAGTCACCTTGCGCTTCGCGAATGATACTCGGCTCCCTGTTTTTGCCGAGGCAGCGGCCAGCCTCACCGAGGGACTCCTCTCCGCCTACGAGCCCGACAGCCTGCTCGGGTACCGCAACTGGGAGCCGGGCGGTACGAGGGTCGACCACGCCGGCCTGTTGGACGGCGCCCCCGGGGTGCTCCTCGCCCTCCTGGCAGCCTCTACCGACGTGGAGCCCTCGTGGGACCGCGCCTTCCTTCTCTCCTGATCGAGAGCCTACAGGCGCCGGCGTGAGCACAGTGAGCCGGAGAGCCGCCCCCAAACCTGCGACGCGGCGCCGATCGCTCTACGAGCCCCTCGACTGGGTGCTGGTCCGGGCTCCGCTATTGCCGGTCGAGGCCTACCTCTCTCTCAAAGAGCGCTCAAACGGGAAACACGTGCGGCCTGGGCGGCTGCCGGCCGATCCCCGCATCCGCACCGCATTGGCGGTAGGTGGCGGGAACCTCTACGACATCCTCAGTCGCACCGATCCCTCCGGCAAGGATGATCCCGATTCCGCCGGGAAGCTCCTACGCTACCTGATCCGCATGTCCACCCGCCCGACACCCTATGGCCTCTTTGCGGGGGTGGCTCTGGCTCGGTGGGGTCAGCAGACCGATCTGGCCTTGGCGCCCGCCCGGCCGCGAACCCGCACGCGACCGGACATGGCCTGGCTGCTGCGCCTCGTCCTGGCGGCCGAAAACCGGCCGGAGGTGCGCAGGCAGCTCCGCTACCTCGCCAATCCCCGGGCCTTCGTGCGCGCCGGTCGGGTTTTTCTTCCCGAAGCCGCGCCGACGGCGGACACGGGCGGGCCGGGGCCTGCGGTCTCGGCCCGTGCATCGAATGTCGTCCGCCGGGCGTTAGCCCTGGCGCGCACACCTATACCTCACGAGCGTCTCACAGCAGAGCTGGCCACGGCTCCGGGGGCGACGATCCAGAAGGTCGAGAAGCTGATCGAGGAGCTGTGGCGCCAGACTCTTCTCCTAACCGACCTGCGCCCACCCCTGACGGAGCCCGGCCCGGCAACTTACGTCGCGCGCCGTCTGCGAGATGTCCCGGCTGCGGCCGACATCCTCGCGCAACTGGAGACCGCCCTCTCCGCTATGGAGGAGTGGGATGCGCTGCCGATTGAGAAAGCGGCGAGTGCCTATCGGAAGCTGGCGACGCATTCCGAGGGCAACGAGCCCGCCGCGTCAGAGGCGTTGCCACAAGTTGACATGGCCTTGGCTCTCGACGGTCCCCACCTCGCCCGGGCGGTCGCCCATGAGGCCGTCCGGGCCGCGGAGCTGCTGCTCAGGCTGACACCGCTGCCGGTCGGCCTTCCCTACCTGGACGCCTATCGCCGCTCGTTCGAGGCACGTTATGGACCCGAGCGCGAGGTGCCTGTGCTCGAGCTGTTGGACCCGAATTTCGGTCTCGGTCCACCCTCTCACTTCCATGGTGGTGTTGCCGGTGGAGATCCCCGCAAGACCGCTCTGCGCCAGCAAACATTGTACGACTTGGCCATTACCGCCCTGCGCGAACAGCAACTGGTTGTCGAGCTCGACGAGGAGAAGCTGGCCCAGCTGGAGAGCTGGGCCCCCACCACGCTCACGGCTCCGCAGTCGCTGGACCTCTCGCTGTTCGTTGTGGCGAGGTCGGCAACCGATGTGGACAACGGGCGGTTTCAGGTTGTGGTCGGACCCAATCTGGGAGCAAGCGCGGCCGGACGGAACCTGGGTCGGTTCGCCGACCTCCTCGGCGAGGAGGCAACGGTCGCCTTAGAGGCCGTCGGCCGAGCGGAATCTGCCCAGCATCCGGACCATGTCTGGGCCGAACTCGTCTACCTCCCCCGTCGGTTCCGCTCGGCAAACGTCGCGGTCCGTCCTCACCCCCTAGCCTACGAGATCGTCCTCGGGACCATCCCGGGACGCCCCGCGGACCGTGTAATCCCAATGGACGAGTTGGTCGTGGGCATCCGAGATGGCCGGTTCTACCTGCGCTGGCCGGCACAGGACGCGGAGGTGCTCACCTGCGCCGGCCACATGCTCAACAATATGCAGGCACCCGATGTCTGCCGCTTTCTCGACGATTTACGACGCGATGGGCGGGCGCAGTTCAGCTCCTTCGACTGGGGTTCGGCGGCGGGGCTTCCGGTCCTGCCTCGGGTACAGGTGAAGCGAGTCGTGTTGTGCCCCGCCCAGTGGCGCATCGATGCCCGGGCGCGCGCCGAGCTGGCCCCTAATTCCCCGGCCACCTTCAGGGCGGGTCTCCGCAGTTGGCGGACTCGCTGGCAGGTGCCCCGATATGTCTATCTGAGCTTTGGCGACAACCGGCTGCTCCTGGATCTCGACGATGAAGCGCAAGCCGACCAGCTGAGAGCCGAGATTCGCCGACTAACGGAGGGTGCTCAGCTTCTGTTGCAAGAGGCGCTGCCAGCGCCCGAACACGCGTGGGTTGACGGGCCGGGAGGCCGCTTCATCACCGAGCTGATGGTCCCGCTCGTGTTGCGAGCCGACCCCGGTTCCTCCGACGTCGCCACCTCCCGGCCGCGCTCGCTGGCTGGCGGCGCAACGACAGATCGGCTGCGCCCGCCCGGCAGCGATTGGCTGTTTGCCAAGCTTTATTGTCCGCGCGCCTTTGAGGACAACCTGCTGACCGGGCCAGTGGCCGAGCTCTGCCAGACGGCGCTCGCCATGGGTGCCGCCGACGACTGGTTCTTCCTCCGCTATGCCGACCCGGACCCACATTTGCGGCTTCGCTTCCGCGGGCCCTCCGAGCGCCTGATCAGAGAGCTTGTCCCCCAAGTCTGCGCTTGGGCGAACGGGCTCCTCAGGGAAGGAATAGGTACCCGGCTATGCTTCGACACCTACGATCGTGAGCTGGAGCGCTTCGGCGGGACAGCGGGGACAGCGGCGGCCGAAGCGATCTTTGGCGCCGACAGCCGTGCCGTCATCGAGATGCTGCGGCTGAGCCGCGAAGGCCTTCTGGGAATGGATATGACGTCTCTGGCCGTTCTCAGCATCGATGACCTGCTGGCCGGCCTCGGATCGAGTGAGGCAGGGCGCCTTGATTGGTACCGGGAGAGGGTGAGTTCGCGCACCGTCGCCGGTGACGAGTATCGCCGACGCAAGGACACGTTGCGGGGTCTGCTGGGTGACCCCGAGCAGATCAGAAGCCAGCCAGGGGGCGACGCTGTGTTGCAGGTGCTAGCTGCCCGAAGGAACGAACTTGAGAAAATCGGCCGGCAGCTCGACGAGCTGACAGCAGCGGAAGAGCTCTCTCAACCAAAGAGCGTGCTCTTTCGCAGTTACGTGCACCTGCACTGCAATCGCCTCCTGGCGGGTGACCGGTCGGCAGAAGAGCAAGTTCTTGGACTGCTCGTGCGCACGAGGTACGGGCTGAACCAAGCACCGTATTCCTCCCGGATGGAAATAGTTCGTGCGAGTTCGGCGATATGAGCCCGAGCGATGTGTTCGCCCGGCGGTTTCCATTCCATCCTCTCTCCACGTGATAATCCTGAGGTTTCTGTGAGATCGCGCGGCGCGATCGACGATGCAGGCACGGCCGAGCGCAATCTCATCGAAACCGGATTGAACTGAACCGCGGGCCGGCACGCGCCTATAAGGCCGGATGGCGGTCAGCGTCAGGCCGCGCTGTTCGCACCAGGCGAAGAACTGGGCGCAGGCCCGGGCATAGGCGCGGCGTGCAGTGCCGTAGCGGCTACGGCTGCCGGTATGGGCCGCCGCGGATTTCAGCCCTTAATTCTTGACACTCCAGCCCAAGCGATCCTTTACTGCACCGCTTTTAGACCGCCGTCCTTCCAAAATCCGAACTGGAGGCTGGTGTTATGAGTGATGACAAATCCTCTCGAGAAGCTCCTACGTTGGAGATGCGACTTGCGGCAATCGAGGACAAGCTTGCGCGCCTGACGGTTACCGAGGAGGAGATGGCTGCCTACAACAAGGTCGCGGGGCTTGCAGCCGCGCGCGGCGGCGGCGCGGCGCCCTCTCCGGCCTTGTCACCGCAGCTGTGCATTTCTCCGATTGCTCCAATCCATCATTGCTGGGTCTTTATCAGCCCGATCAGGCCCATCATCGTGAATGACTGCATTCAGTTCCCCGCCGGGCTCGCCAGCAGCGGCGCCGGGTTTTCGCGGCTCGGAGGCGACTAGCGTCCGGAAGTGGCCGTGCCCGGCCGCGAATGCGACATGGGCATCGATGTCGCGTTCGTTGTTATGCCGTTTGCGGACATTCAGAGCCCGGCAATCGGGGTCAGCCTGCTGCAGGCGCAACTTGATGCTCGTGGACGAACCTCGCGCGTCCTCTATTTCAACATTAGATTTGCCGAACTGATCGGGGAGTCGCTTCATCGGCGGCTTTCCGATGGCCTGTCCGCCAATGCACTTGTGGGTGAATGGTTCTTCGCTGACTGCGTCTTTGGCAATGCGATTCCGCCGGAATACGAATATGTCTCGCGGGTTCTATCGCGCTCGGCGCCGCCGGACCTGGTGGAAGATATTCTCGAGGCACGGCGTGTCCGCCACCGCTTCATCGACGAATGCGCGACTGAGATCTCCGTAATGCAACCGTGTATTGTTGCATTCACGACGACCTTCGACCAGACCTGCGCCTGTCTCGCAGTGGCGAAGGCGATCAAGTCACGCCCCGCCCCGCCCCTCGTCGTGTTCGGCGGCGCGAATTGCGAGGGCGAAATGGGCCGCCAGTTGCTGGCTAGCGTGGAATGGATCGATAATGTCTGCACGGGTGAGGGCGACGAGGTGTTTCCCGCATTCGTCGACGAGATCGTCCGGTTCGGCAGCGTACCCACGATCCCGGGAATGCCGGGACGGGGGATCGGCTCTGAACAGTCCGATCCCGCCTTGATCCGCGATCTGGATGCGCTGCCAGCCCCGAATTATCGCGACTACCTGGATCGATTGCGGACGTCACCTCTCGGTAAGAGCTTCAAACCGAGGCTGCTCTTCCAGACTTCGCGCGGGTGCTGGTGGGGGGCGAAGCAGCATTGCACGTTCTGCGGGTTGAATGGCCAGGGGATGGCATATCGCAGCAAGTCCGCCGACACCGCATTCCGGGAAATAGCGACCCTCGCAACCACGTATGGGGTCAGGCAACTCAGCAGCGTCGACAACATACTCGACGTCCGGCACATTGCCACCCTGTTCCCTCGGCTGCGCGACAGCGGTCTCGATCTGGAATTGTTCTATGAGGTGAAGGCAAATCTCCGGTTCGATCAGCTCGCCCTGCTCAAGGCGGGAGGCGTTGCCGCGATCCAGCCGGGCCTTGAAAGCCTTCATAACGACGTGCTCCGGCTCATGAAGAAGGGGTGCACGGCACTCCAGAACATCCAACTCCTGCGCTGGTGCAAGGAGTTGGAGATGACAGTCGCGTGGAACATCCTCGGCGGTTTTCCCGGCGAACTCACCGAATCCTATGACGCGATGACGGCATTGGTGCCGTTGCTGACACACCTGCCGGCGCCGGCAGCCTGCTCTACGATCAGGTTGGATCGCTTCAGCCCCTTGTTCACGGAGTGCGCGCGGCTGGGACTGACCCGCGTGCGCCCGAAACCTGCCTACTACTACATCTTCCCGTTCGGTGGGCTCGAACTCCAACGGATCGCCTATTTTTTCGACTTCGACTACGCGGATGGTCGGCACCCCGAGGAGTACATGGCGCCCTTGCACCGCGCCGTCGCTGCGTGGTGGCAGGCCGCGCTCCTGCCGGCGGAACAGCAGCCCCGTCTCGAGGCGACGTGGACAGCGCCAGACGAAGTTGTCATTCGAGATTCCCGGCATTGCGCGACCGAGCCGAGCCTTCACCTCTCGGGTGTGGCGGCCCAGGTTCTCGCCGCGTGCGATCAGGCCCGGAGCCTTTCGGGAGTCGCGCGGCGTCTCGGCAGCGCGGCCGCTGCTCAAACAATATTATCATGTCTTCGGGACTTCGTCGATTGCGGCCACATCGTCGAGATGGAAGGTCTGTTTCTTACCCTGGCCGTCATGCGTAACCGCCCGGCGATGATGGGGGAGTGTGTGCGAGATGACGATATCGGAGCAGATGCGGCCGTTGCTGCCGACCCACTATTACATCCTGTATGAGCCGCCCGACGATCGGGGCGATGAGGCGCTCCGGTTCATCTCGCAACGCCGCCGAATAACGGTCAAAGGCACAATGTTGAGGGAGTTCAAGAACGAGGTTCTCCCGCTGCTCGATGGGCGGCATACCTTGGCTGAAATCAAGTCCCTGGTGGCCGACATTCTTCCTCCAGGCAATGTCAGCACTGCGCTCGGGCTTCTGGAGGAGCAGAATTTGCTCATTGCCGACATGCCGGGCGGAAGCAGGAGCGCGTCGGACCGTCTGGCACCGCAGCTCAACTTCTTCCACGAACTTGGACTTGCGTCAAACGAGGTGCAACAGCGCCTGTTCAGCGCGAAGGTGAGTGTGCTGGGACTTGGTGGGCTGGGCTCGCTTGTCGCAACGGGTCTTGCGGCGGCGGGCGTTGGACAACTCAGGCTGATCGACGATCTGCCCGTTCGCGAGTCGGACGGGCTCTACAGCCCTATCTACAGCGCCGGCGATCTGGGCGGCGGCCGAGCGCAGGCCGTGCAACGGGCGATCCAGGGGCGCTTCGCATCGGTCGTTGTCGACCCGATCGAATCGCGCATCGAAACCGACGATCAGATGGGGTCCGCGATCGATGGCGCGGACTTTGTCGCCTGCTGCGTCGATCCGGGCCAGTCAGTGTATCGCTACAAGCTCAACCGTGCGTGCGATGCCGCACGGATACCCTGGATCACCTGCGGGGCTGCGGGCTTCGAAGGGATCGTCGGCCCGACGGTGCGGCCGGGCAAGACCGCCTGCTACCTTTGCTATACGATGCGCTCGGTCGCATCGGCCCGCGAGCCCGAGGTGGACTTCACCTTCCACCAATTCCTGGACGGCCATCGTACGGACGACGCCGACCGGCGCGAGAATCTCGGGTTTTCCGCGGGCTTGGTGGCGAACCTCGCCGGCCTGGAGATACTGAAATCGTTGGCCGGGCTGGGCTCGTGTCAGACCGACGGCTCAATCCTTGTGGTGGATTTCATGCAGGCCAGCGTACGGCGGCACATGGTGCTGCGCAATCCGCGCTGTCCCGTGTGCTTCCCGCCAGCACCTCGCGAGCAGCGGTCGGCCTGAATGGACGGCCCTGCTGCAGCCTGGTTTGACGACCTCGTGAGCGACCGGGTCGGGATCGTGCGTAGCCTCACTCGCATCAGCCGGGGTGCAACGGAACCGGCGCCGCCTGTGTTCTATCAGGCCGTGCTGGCACATTTCGATTTCCGCAAGGCGCGTATCGAGGATCGGATCGGGGTCGGTAAGGGTCAGACGGATGCCGATGCCAGAGCCGGCGCGATCGGCGAGGCGCTGGAGCGCTATTGCGGCGCGCAGCCCGACCTGAGAGCGATCCGACGCTTTGCATGGAACGAGCGCCCATCGGATGCAATCCGTGCGGAAGCGTGCGTTCTTTATTCCGACCGGCAATACGCACGCGCGGATTTTCCTTATCAACGATGGCGGGACGATCAGGTGGTCTCGTGGTTGCCGGCCGTCGATTTGAACGACGGCACGCCCGTCTGGATGCCGACATCTTTGGTGTACCTCGACTACACCGGCAACGACTCGGATACATTCTTCTGTCCGCCGACTTCGAATGGGCTGGCGGCCGGTGCAAATTTGGAGGCCGCGGCTCTCTCAGCGCTTTATGAGCTGATCGAGCGGGACAGCTTCCTCATCACCTGGATGAATCGCGTGCCGCAGCCTGAGGTGATTGCCCCTACCGCCGCGAGGATCGAGACGACGTTCATTCGGCACTATGCCAGGTTCGGCATCGAGACCCGTGTGTTCCGATTGGAGACGGATGTTCCAGTCCACGTCATGATGGCGGTTCTGCTGGACCGCTCCGGTCAAGGACCGGCCGCGATGGTCGGTCTCGGTTGCCACCCCGACCCGTTGCTGGCATTCCGCAAGGCGATTTTCGAGGCCGCTCAAACGCGTCCCGGTTACGTACACAGGTTTGCCGACCGAGCGACCTGGGAGGGACTGCGGGACTATCGCGATGTGCACTCGCTGGACGATCACTCTGCGTTCTTCGCCTCGACGGACCGGCTCGCAGAGCTCGACTTCTTACTTGAACCAACAAGCCGGCTTGATGAGGCGACCCTTCCTGACCTCGCCGCCGCCAGCACGAAGGATGAACTTGACCGGGTGGCCTCATCGCTTCGCGGCGTTGGCTGCCGCGTCATCTGCGCGGACATTACGACACCGGATCTGCACGGCTATCCGGTGCGCGTCGCGCGGGCCGTCGCGACCGGTCTGCAGCCCATCCACTTCGGGTATGGCGAAGAACGCCTCGGCGGTAGGCGCCTGTTCGAACTTCCGATGCGGCTCGGCCACCGTACGGGAGTCACCGACGAAACCGGACTTAACCCGTGCCCACACCCTCTGTCGTGAGGACGAGCAATGATAACCGAGTCCACCGACGCAACGGCAGTTGCCCTCCTATACCATCTGAACTCGGGAGCCTGGGGACGCGGCGGCGTCGAGTTTGATCCGAACAATGTGCCCGCGCGAAGGTCGATCCCGGATCCGCGACCGATCGTGCTGGACGGCGCTGGCGCATCGTCCCAAGTGGCGGCCCTGGCGACGTGCCGGCGGTCGTGTCGGCAATACGCTCCGCGCACGATGTCCTTGGCGACAGCATCCGCTCTGCTTCACGCTTGCTACGGCGTAACGGAGCTGCGGTACGAGACGGTATCGTGGGCACGGTGGGGACGGGTAGTGCCCTCGGCGGGGGGTCTGTACCCGCTCGAGGTCTACGTCGCGATGCACAATGTGGAAGGGGTGCCCGATGGCGTGTTCCGGTACGAACCGGTAGAGGGTTGTTTGGCGTCGCTGTCGCAGTGCTGGCGCGATAACGTCGAGCAATCCATGTTCAACCCGGAGTTCACTGCAAACGCGAACATGCTGGTCGCGCTGTCAGGAACGTTTGCGATAATGCAGAACAAGTATGGCCCTCGCGGCTATCGCTACATGTTGCTCGAGGCTGGGCACGCCGCGCAGAACCTTTGCTTGTCCGCGGCTGAACTCGGTTGCGCGACACTTTGCCTCGGCGGATTTGACGACGAGTTGCTCAATCGCGCCCTCGGTTTGCGCGCGTTGGAAGAGGCGGTCTTCTATTGTATCGCAGTCGGCTTTCACGAGGGCTGAAGCCGAAGGTCGCCGGAAGCTATCCGATGAGAATTACGACGGGCGCCACATCTCCCCATTCGGCAAAGCCGCCGGTTGGAGGTGAGGATCATCGCGCCCTTCTCGTAGCGCGCTGCTCGACCGGCTGCTCCACCATGCCGTGGTCATCCAGATCGAGGGATCCAGCTACCGCCGCAGCCAGCGTCACCCCAGCCGGCAGCACAGTACGCCGATCGATAAAGCCTGTCTCCGGCAGCTGATTGGTTGGCCATTCCCCCCTCCATGGCGCTTCGGGACGCGCGCTCCTCAGTTCATTGAAGATTGCAGACTTCCTTTGGCTCCGGTCAAGGGAACCGGTCCTTGCGCACGCCGGCAAGGTCTCAGGCTGTCGTTCGGGGTATTGACCGCTTTCGGCGCATCTTCCTCCTTGCCGCCCGTTCCAGCGAGGGTCCCTTGACCGAACCGACAGCGGGCGTTCAGCCGGCGCGGCGGGAACCGGCCTTCATGCCCCGAAGCAGACCCCCGCGATCAACCTGATGATAGGCAAGGTCGGGCGATAAGCGACCTTCGACGTTGTCACCCTTGAGGCGGTTGCTGACCCAGCCACCTCGCTTAAATCGCGCCTCCCGAGGGGCTTTAGCTATCAGGTCACGCATGTTGGACAGCGCGGGGCCTCGAGACCGAGTTCCGCGCGAGCGCAGGCGTTCGAATTGGTGTTGTCTCGCTTTTGAGCCAAAACCTGTGAATTGGTTCACGAGCCTGACCGGCTAAAAATGCTACCAATAATCTCTCCATTGGGCTGGGGCGCGCCACGGTGGGGAGGGACATAAAGCAACAATGCCCATCAATGCCGGGGGCGAAAATGTTGCAACGATTTGCTGGCAAATCCGCTTCCCAGCACGCTGCAGTTGCTGAGGCAGCAGGGGCTCGACCGCCAGCCCTTACGCTGTGGTGACAATCAGCGGTAGCCCGGGAGAGGCTCACGCAGGCGCGGCAGCGACGCTCCCGCGTGGGTGGTTGACGCATGAGCAATTTCTGAATGCGCTCCATGGCAGCTCCCAACAATTCCGGTGACACCAAATCACCCGAATCCGAAAAGTCGGCGCCTCGAAGCACAGCGGCGTTCGGGGCGATCCGGACGCTGCGCGTCTTGCTGGTCGGCACGATCATAGTGCCTCTCCTGTTGGCGGCCATCGGCGGGTATTTCTCATACCAGGCGAGTTATCGCGCGGCTGCGGCGGCGCTCGCCGAGGCGGTTGCCGTCGCCCAAGAGAATACGACCAAGATCCTCGACACGCACACGCTCGTCGCCGCGCGCATCGACGATTTGCTTACCGGGGTGACGGATCCTCAGCTCCGCGCCCAGGAAAAAACGCTGCACGAGCGGATTGCCCGACAGATCGAAGGCCTCCGCCAGATTGCCGCGGCCTGGGTGATCGGTGCCAATGGTCGCGAACTGGTCAGCGCACGGGTTTTCCCGGTCAATCGCGATCTCGATCATTCCGGCCGCGAAGATTTTCGCACGCTGCGGGACGCTCGCCTGCCCACCTTCATCTGGGCGTTGCGCGCCCGCAGCCTCGGGCGTGGCGATTTCCAGCCGTACTTCACCGTCAGCCAGCGTCGGCAGGCGCCTGATGATTCCTTTCGCGGGATTATCGTCGTTGCGGTGTCGGGCGCCTATGTCGCCTCGTTCTACAACTCGCTGCTCGGCGGTTCGGCGCAATACGCCGCCAGCGTCTTACTCGAAGACGGCAAAAGCCTGGCGCAATACCCCGAAAGCGCGGAGCAACCGGAATCGCGTCAACGGGATGACGTGTTGGCAGCGGCGATTGCCGCCAAGACCACAGCCGGGGTCATCGCCAGCGGCTCGCCGTTCAGCCGCGGGGGCCGCCTTGTCGCCTATGAGCGGCTCGCGAATTACCCGGTTTACGTCACGATCGAGCGGACGCGAGCCTCGATCGTGGGCGAATGGCTGGAGAATATGGCCCGCTATGCCGCGATCGGCGTTCCCGCGGCCATCGGGTTGATGCTCTTGAGCCTGCTTGCGCTGCGCCGCACTCGCCGGGAGCAGCGGGCGCTGGCCGAGGCGCGTGATGCGATCGCCGAGCGGGCCGCGATCGAGGCCCAGCTGCATCAGGCACAGAAGATGGAGGCCGTCGGGCTGCTGACTTCGGGTATCGCGCACGATTTCAACAATCTGCTGACCGCGGTCATCGGCAACCTCGAGCTGGCGCGCGTGCGGGCCGGCGAAACCTCCGCGGTAGCGCCGTTGCTGAAGGCGGCGCTGCAATCGGCTGGACGGGGCACAGCCCTGATCCAGCGCCTCCTGGCCTTTGCCCGCAAGCAGAGCCTCGATCCGCGATCGCTCGACCTCGGGGGCTTGGTCTCCGGCATCGAGGAGTTGCTGCGACGAACATTGGGCCCGGAGATTCGTCTGGTGATCTCCGCCGATCCAGACTTGGCACCGGCGCATGTCGATGCCAATCAGGTCGAGCTCGCCATTCTCAATCTGACGATCAATGCACGCGACGCGATGCCGGAAGGCGGCACGATGCGCATCGCCCTCGCGAACCGTCGTGCCGATCGCAACTCCCCGCCAGAGCTGGCACCCGGCGACTATGTCGTCGTATCGATCAGCGACGACGGAACCGGCATGGACGAAGCAACGCTCGCTCAGGCATTCGACCCGTTCTTCACGACGAAAGAGATAGGGAGCGGCTCCGGTTTGGGATTGCCGATGGTTCAAGGTTTTTCCGTGCAATCGGGCGGCACCGTTCGTATCCGCAGTAAACCTGGAGTGGGGACGACCGTCGAGCTGTGGCTGCCGCAAGCCGACGAACCTGCCTCCGGCAAGGCGGGCGACCGATCTTTATTGGAAATCGGTCGAGGCACTACCTGCGCGCTGCTCTGTGACGACGACGACGACGTAAGGCCTTTTTTGAGCGAGTTCCTCAGATCCATCGGCTACACCGTGCACGAGGCGAGCGGCGCCGAGGCAGCGATTCACATACTGGAAAGCAGGGCTGAAGTTGATCTTCTGATCGTCGACTATGCCATGCCTGGGATGAACGGCATCGAGACGATCCGGCAAGCGCGGCTGCGACGGCCGGATCTACGGTCTCTATTGATCACTGGGCATGCCGGCGTCCCGAGCAACGCCGGAGTACCGCTCTTGCGCAAGCCCTTCGCGCCGGACGAGCTCGCTCAGCGAGTGGCCGAGATTTTGGCGGCGTAGTGTCAAAGCACCAAAAACGTTTGTCCGACTTGAAGGACTGCTTAGGGTCGAGGGACTTTGCGGTTCGATCGTGGTTCCGCGAACGGCTGCTCTCGTTAAGGCTTCTTGGATGCCTGCCGCTGAAGAACGCAGCCGCGCGCTCGGGCGGCAGGCGTCCGAGAAGCCTCGGGGGAGGAAACCGCGGGCCGGCGTGGCACATCGGTGCCGCGCCCGCGGCCTAGCTATGGGGATTTGAGATCGGCGCCTGAGCGGATGCCGTCAGGGCGGCGGCGCCGTCGGGCAAAGAGGGGTCGTGAGTTTGCGGTAGAGGAGCGCGGCTGGACCATCGTTGAGGTCGATGGGGATGGCGCAGTGCCCGATCCGACATGGCGATCTGGCCATTGGGGCGAGCCCCCTCGTCGCCGCTCGATAGCGATGGCGGCGGTGGGCGGGATTTAGGCGTGGTGAGCGGCCGCTGGCGATCATGAGCTGTCGATCCGGGTCGGGACCGTGGGGCGATGTCGCGGCGTAGATCCGCGCTCGAAGGTCTCGATGATGATCATGCGCCCGCCGCAGCACGGGCAAGGATGCGAGAGCCTCTGGGGCTCGGCGTCGCCAGTGGCGCTGGTATCGCCGGGCTCGACATGAGCTGCCTTGACGTAGAGCAGCTGACGCGCCTGCGCGATGTTGTCGGCGCGTCTGGCGTTTGCGAAGAGGCCGTAGTGGCGGATGCGATGGAAGCCGCCGGGCAGGACGTGGATCAGGAAGCGGCGGATGAACTCGTCGATGGCGAGCGTCATC
>WNFD01010205.1_pt1 | contig 17464 bp, 14 predicted proteins | sample 5400491 | NCBI WGS metagenome assembly WNFD01 (sample SAMN13153343, study PRJNA577476) | soil metagenome | isolation source: 120 cm saprolite under Douglas fir tree site 2 hole 2 replicate 2 | place: USA:California | collected 2015-04-18 | reverse complement strand
TGGAGGATGTAGGGCGCGACGATGCCGGAATGGAGCGGCGCGCCGAAGGCGTCGAAGCCGGCAAGGCTGAGCTCGCGGTTGATCACCGCGTCGTGCGCGAAGGTGCCGCCGGCGCCGCCGTATTCCTCCGGCATCGACGGGCACAGCAGGCCGGCTTCGCCTGCCTTGGTCCACACCTCGCGCTCGTACATGCCCTGCTCGTGCCAGCGGTCGATCTGCGGCGCGAATTCCGCCTGCACGAAGCGCCGCGCCTGCTCCTCGAGCAGGACGAGGTCCTCGGTCATCCAGGCCGGGCGGGGGAGGTTGAGGGCGGTCATGGGCGAATCGTGAGATTGGTGGCCTTCATGCCAACCATAGCGGCATGACCGCTGAAAGTCAGGGCCGCGTATCCTAGCGCTGGCCGAGCTTCTTCTGCACCCGCTCGTCGAAGCGCGCCACGTTGACCACGACGCGCTCGTGGGTTCCGCCGCCGATCGCCTCGATCTCGTCGCGCGCCTCCACCTCGAAGCGCAGCCGGCGGCCCTCGACGCCGACGAGCCGCGCGGTCGCGACGACGCGCATGCCGACCGGCGTCGCCGCGGTATGCGTCACGTCGAGCTTGATGCCGAGGCTTTGATGACCGGCCGGCAGCATCGCCTCGACTGCGTCGAGCGCCGCCGCCTCCATCAGGTTGATCATCACGGGCGTCGCCAGCACGCGCACCCGCCCGCTGCCGATGCGCGGCGCCGTATGGGCGTCGGCGACGACGAGCTCGGCGCGGCCTTCCCGGCCGATCGGCAGATGCGAGAAATCGACCATTCAGGTCGAGCTTAAAACGCCTCCGGCGGCAATTCCATCGTGCTGGCGGCGCCCGCCTGGATGCGGGCGAGATGCGCACCGGTCTCCGGCAGCATGCGCTCGACGAAGAAGCGGCCGGTGACGAGTTTTGCGTTCATGCGATCGCCCGCACCGTTCGCGCCCGCCGCGAGCTTCGTCTTCGCGGCTTCCGCCATGCGCGCCCACATGTAGCCGAGCGCGACCAGTCCGAAGAGATGCATGTAGTCGGTCGCGCCCGCGCCGGCGTTGTCGGGCTTGGCGAGCGCGTTCTGCGCGAACCACATGGTCGCCTGCTGCAGATGGCCGAGCGCCTTGCCGAGCGGCTCGACGTAGATCTTCATCGCCGCGTCGCCCGCGTGCTCCTTCACGTAGCCCTGCACCTCGTTGAAGAACGCCATCGCGGCGCGCCCGCCGTCCTTGCCAAGCTTGCGGCCGACCAGGTCGAGCGCCTGGATGCCGTTGGCGCCCTCGTAGATCATCGGGATGCGGGCATCGCGCACGAACTGCTCCATGCCCCATTCCTTGATGTAGCCGTGTCCACCGAACACCTGCTGCGCCATCACGGTGTTGGCGAAGCCCTGGTCGGTGAGCACGCCTTTGATCACCGGCGTGAGCAGGCTCATGTGATCGTCCGCGCTCTGGCGTTCCTTCGTGTCGTTGGAGCGATGCGCGACGTCGCCTTTGAGCGCGGTCCACATCACGAGCGCGCGTGCCGCCTCGTTGAAGGCGCGGATCGACATCAGCGCGCGGCGGATGTCCGGATGCACGATGATCGGATCGGCGGACTTGTCCTTGAATTTCGCGCCGGTGAGCGCGCGGCCCTGCAGGCGGTCCTTCGCGTAGGCGACCGCGTTCTGGTACGCCGCCTCGGAGAGTGCGAGTCCCTGCACGCCGACGCCGAGCCGCGCCTCGTTCATCATGGTGAACATGGCGGGCAGGCCGTGGTTCTCGGTGCCGACCAGCCAGCCGGTCGAGCCGTCATAGTTCATCACGCAGGTCGAGTTGCCGTGGATGCCCATCTTCTCTTCGATCGAGCCGCAGGTGACGCCGTTGCGCGCGCCGAGCGAACCGTCGGCCTTCGGCAGGATCTTCGGCACCACGAACAGCGAAAGGCCCTTGGTGCCCTCGGGCGCGCCCTCGATGCGCGCCAGCACGAGGTGCACGATATTGGCCGCGAGATCGTGCTCGCCCGCCGAGATGAAGATCTTTGTGCCGGTGAGCTTGTAGCTTCCGTCGCCCTGCTTGACCGCCTTGGTGCGGATGAGGCCGAGGTCGGTGCCGCATTGCGGCTCGGTCAGGTTCATCGTGCCGGTCCATTCGCCGGCGATCATCTTCGGCAGATAGAGCGCCTGCTGCTCGGGCGCGCCATGGACGATGAGGGCCGCGATCGCGCCTTGCGTGAGGCCCGGATACATCGCGAACGCCATGTTGGCGGAGGCGAGGAACTCGTTGACGATTTGGGTCAGCGCGGTCGGCAGTCCCTGGCCGCCCAACTCCGTCGGCACCGAGATGCCGATCCAGCCGCCCTCGACGAGCTTGCGGAAGGCGTCCTGGAAACCCGCGGGCGTGGTCACGCTGCCGTCGTCGTGACGCTTGCAGCCCTGCGTGTCCCCGACCCGGTTGAGCGGGGTGAGCACATCCTCGCAGAACTTCGCGGCCTCGCCGAGGATGGCCTCGACCAGGTCGGGAGAGGCGTCCGCGAAACCGGCCAAGTTGGCGTGGCGCTCGATATGGAAGACGTCGTTGAGCAGAAAGAGGACGTCATCAACGGGGGCCTTGTAGACCGGCATGGCCTTTGTTCCTCGACTGCCCGGCATGCGGGCGCGGTGAGCGGATGTGCCTGAAACGGGTGTCCCGGCCCGCGAATCGCCCCAGCATGACCGAGGCGGTTTACACCAATGTTAAGCCGGGCTTTGCGTTCCGCAGGGCCCGGCAGAGCGCCCGGACCGTCGCGGCCCAAGCTCCGTGTGGGTCCCATGTGCCTCAGGCCCATGGCAAAAGTCCGGCCGGCGGCGATTTCTTAACGGCCTGTTTACTCTAAATCGGAAAAAGTCAGTCCGAGCGACAGCGGACCGGCGTTCCTTCAGCACCTGTTAAAGGACATTGGCCCCGAACGGGATCCGCTCCGAGGTCGCGCATGCGGGTGGATGAATGAGATCGGTGCCCTGGCACGTGAAAGGTGTCGACCGCGACGCGCAGGAAACGGCGCGCGAGGCCGCCCGCCGGTCCGGCCTGTCGGTGGGCGAATGGCTCAATTCCGTCATCCATGATCAGGCGGCCGCCGCAGGCGTGCAAAACGATCCCGACCCGCCGAGCTACCGCGGCGACGATTATTCGACCGTCAACGAGCGGCTGGACGATCTCAGCCATCAGCTCGATCAGATCGCCCGCAATCGGCAGGGGACGCCCCCGCCCGACAACGCTCCCACGTCGCATCGCATTGCCGAAGCGATCCTGCGCCTCGACAAGCGGCTCGATCAGCTCGTCCATGAAGGCCGTGCCGCGACGACGGAGCTCGAGCGCCGCGTCAACAGCGTCGATCGGGCGCTCGCCAACCTGGCCGATAGCCGCCTGCAGTCCTCCTATGTGAGGGCCGAACCGAGCTATGCGAGGGCCGAGCCGACCTCCGTCGACCAGGCGGCGGCCGAGATCGCGGCGCGCCAGCGCGCGCTCGACGGCGAGATCGTCCCGCCGCCGCTGACGGGGCCGCTCAAATATGCGCCGCCCAACTATCGGGAAGCGCAATGCGGGGCCGAGGACGCGGTCGCCGGCCTGCGCAAGGACCTGAACGAGATCGGCCGGATCCTGTCGGAGGCGATGCCGCGCCGCGCCGTCGAGGCGCTCGAAGGCGAGGTGCGTGCGCTCGCGGGCCGCATCGATGCGGGCCGCCAGTCGGGAGTCGATACCGCGGCGCTCGCCGGGCTCGAGCAGGGCCTGCGGGAAGTGCGTGACGCGCTGCACGGCCTTGCGCCGGCCGAGAGCCTGGTTGGGTTCGACCGGGCGGTGCAGACGCTCTCGGCCAAGATCGACACGATCGCGGCTGGCCAACAGGATCCCATGGGATTGCGGGGGGTCGAGGACGCCATCGCGTCGCTGCGCGGCATGGTGGGCCACGTCGCGTCGAACGATGCGCTTGCGGCGCTCGCGCAGGACGTACGGACCTTGGCCGACCGGATCGAGGGCGGCGGCATTCCGGTTGGACACCACCCCGACATCCTGATGACATTGGAGCAGCGGCTCGGCCATATCTCCGAAGCCATCGAAGCGGTGCGCGCGGAGGGCGGCCGGCCGGTCTCGTCCAACTTCGATCACCTCATCCACTCGCTCAACGACAAGCTTGAGCGCATCCAGCTCTCCCGCGGCGACAACGTCGCGCTCGGCGGCCTCGAAGACCGCATCATCAAGCTGGTGGAAAAGCTCGACGCCTCGGAAGCGCGGCTCGGCCATCTGGGAGCGATCGAGCGCGGCATGGCCGAGCTGCTCGTTCATCTCGAAGGCCTGCGCGCCAATCCGCCGGCCGCGCGCCCTGCCGACGCGCCAGCGCCGAGCCACGGCCCGGTGAACGGCGAGCGGCGCATGAAGGAATCGCTCGAAGCCGTCCAGGGCACCGTCGGCGATGTTGTCGATCGCATCGCGATGATCGAATCGAATCTGCGCAGCGATCAGCGTGCCGCGCCGCCTCCCGCCGCCGCGCCACAGCCGGGCGTCCCGCCGCCGCACGCCGCGCCGCCGCCCGACTTGCCGCCGTCGCCACCCCCGCCACCGTCGCCCGAGCCGCGGGCGGCGCCGGCAAAGGCCATGCCGAAGCGGACCGCCGCAGCGCCGCCGGTCGATCCGAGCTTGCCGCACGATCATCCGCTCGAGCCCGGATCAGGGCCGCCCCGCGTGCGTCCGGCCGCTCATGGCGGATCGCGCGCGACGGCGAGCGCGGCCGAGCGCGTCGCCGTCTCGGAGGAGCCGCTGCGCGCCGCCAAGGGCGCGGCCGCTGCCGAACCGGAGACCAAGTCCGGCTTCCTCCAGGCGGCCCGCCGGGCTGCGCAATACGCCGCGCAGAACGCGAAGATCGTGGACACCGAAGTCGCGGCCGATCCGCAGACGGTGGGACCTGCGCTGTCGCAAAAGCTGAAAGCCATCTTCGTCGGCATCAGCGTCGCCGTCCTCATCGCGGTCGCGCTGCGCTTTGCGGCAAACTATTTCGAATTCGCCGACCTCCAGCTGCCGGACGCGCCCGCGCTTGCCGGGCGCGAGTCGCCGCCGCCCGCGCCCGCGCCGGGCAATCCCGGGCCACGTGTCGAAGCGCTGCCGCTCGCGCCCAATACGATCGCGACGGCGCCCAACCGCGTGCTTCCGCTCGAATCGTTGCCGCTCGCCGCCCCTCCATCCGGCCTGATCAGCAACTTGCCCGCGGCGGCCGCGCCACCTGCGCCTGCCGCGCCCGCCCTGCCGGCGGCCAATACCTCCATCGAGGTGACCGGCTCGGTGCCGAACCGGCCGGTCGCGCATCCGACGCCGGCGGCTCCGTTTACGGCGGCGCCGCTCGCACCCGCGTCTGATCCGGCGCCGACATCGGGATTGAGCAAGGGTCTGCTCGCGGCGGCGAACGGCGGTGATGCGGACGCCGCCTATGAGGTCGCGACCCGTCATGCGGAAGGTCGCGGCGTGCCGCGCAATCTCCAGGAGGCCGCGGCCTGGTACGAGCGCGCCGCCAAAGGCGGACTTGCGCTCGCCCAGTTCCGGCTCGGCAGCCTCTACGAGAAGGGCAATGGCGTGCCCAAGGATCTGAACGAGGCGCGCCGCCTCTATCTCGCCGCGGCCGAAAAGGGCAACGCCAACGCGATGCACAATATCGGCGTGCTCTATTCCGAAGGCATCGACGGCAAGCCGGATTTCAAGACCGCGGCGCAATGGTTCCGCAAGGCCGGCAATCACGGCATCGCCGATAGCCAGTACAATCTCGCGATCCTCTATGCGCGCGGCATCGGGGTCGATCGCAATCTGACCGAGGCCTATCGCTGGTTCGCGCTCGCCGCCAAGGCTGGTGACGCGGACGCCGCCAAGAAGCGCGATGACATCGCGGGGCGGCTCGACCAGCAATCGCTCGCGCTCGCGCGCAAAGCGGTCGAGACGTGGAGCGCGGAGCCGCAACCCGAGCAGGCGACGACGGTGAAATCGCCGCCCGGAGGGTGGGACCAGGCGGAGCCCGCCCCCACCAAGCCCAAGACGCGTCCGCGCGTGCAAGCGCGGCCCGCCGCCGCGCCGCTCTAGATTTCGCGCTCGTCGCGTCGCGGCCGACGCGGGAATTGCGTCGGGACAGTGGGGTTATGCCGAAAGAGTCGGTCAGGGCCGCGCCGGTAATTTCGCTTTGCCTTCGCGGTCCGAGGATGTAGGGCTTGGGTCGGGCGCCGCCGCGGCGGCGATGCGACCCGTCACATGCTTCTTGATTCCGGCGTGGATGACTTGCGCCGGCGGACGACGCCCGTGCAAATCTATCTTCCGATCGCCGAGCTCCCGGTCAATGTCTTCGTCGTTTTCGCGATGGGCCTCGCGGTCGGGTTCATCTCGGGGATGTTCGGCATCGGCGGCGGCTTCCTGATGACGCCGCTGCTCATCTTCCTCGGCGTCCCGCCGGCCGTGTCGGTGGCGACCGTGTCGACCCACATCGCCGCCTCCTCTTTCTCCGGCGCGATCAACTATTGGCGGCGCAAGCAGGTCGATCTTTCGCTCGGGCTGATGTTGCTCGCCGGCGGCATCGTGGGCACGGCGTCGGGCGTCTTCCTGTTCACCTTTCTGCGCACCCTCGATCAGCTCGACCTCACCATCGGCGTGTCCTACGTCATCCTGCTCGGTTCGGTGGGCGGTCTCATGGTGACGGAGGGCGTACGCGCCATCGTCCGCAGCCATCACGGCAAGCCGGTCGAGCTGCGTCGGCCCGGCAGCCATACCTGGTTCCACGGCCTGCCGCTCAAGATGCGTTTCAAGAAGTCGCGCATCTACGTCTCTACGATTCCGGTGTGGACGATCGGTTTCCTGATGGGCTTCATCGGAGCGATCATGGGCATCGGCGGCGGCTTCCTGCTCGTCCCGATGCTCATCTATTTCCTGCGCGTGCCGACCAACGTGGTGATCGGCACCTCGATGGTGCTCACCCTGGTCACCATGGCGACCGCCACCGTGCTTCATTCGTGGACCAACCACCTGGTTGACGCCATTCTGGCGCTGATCCTGATGGTCGGCGGCGTATCGGGCGCGCAGTTCGGCGCGCGCGCCGGGCAGAAGATGCGTGGCGAGCGGCTGCGCCTGCTGCTCGGCCTCCTCGTGCTCGCGGTCGGCATCCGCTTCGCGATCGATCTCGTGCTGCCACCCGAGGACCCCTATTCGATCCGCACGCTGGAGGGGCCGCAATGAGGTGGGCCGCCCGCGCGCTGCTTGTGCTCGCCGTCCTCACCGCGGGCGCGCCGGCGCGGGCGGAGCGGCTCGTGTCCTCGCTGTCGAGCTACCGCGTCCTCATCACTTCGAGCTTCACCGGCACGGAGCTCATCCTGTTCGGCACGGTGGAGGCCGATCAGGGGAGCGCACCGCGGCGCGGCGGCTATGACCTTGTCGTCACCGTGAGCGGGCCGCGCGAGAACCTGGTGGTGCGCCGCAAGGAGCGGGTCTTTGGCATCTGGGTCAATGTCGAATCACGCACCTTCGTCGGCGTGCCGTCCTATCTCGCCACGCTCTCGACGAAGCCGGTCGAGGAGATCACCAACATCGAGACGCTCCGCCGGCTGCAGATCGGGCTGCGGCGCACGCTGCTGCCGCAGCAGATCGGTCCCGACACCGCCGATGTGGTGCGCGACGATCCGTTCCGCATCGCGTTTCTGCGGCTCAAGCAGGCGCGCAATCTCTACTACGAGATTCCGAACGCGGTCACTTTCCGCACGCCGATTCTCTACCGCGCCTCGATCCCGGTTCCGGCCGAGATCCCGGTCGGCAACTACGATGTCGATCTCAAGCTCTTCGCCGACGGCAACTTGATCACGCGCGGCAGCGACGCCTTCGAGATCGTCAAGTTCGGGTTCGAGCAGGTGGTGGCGTCCGCCGCGGTCGGTCACGGCCTGCTGTACGGGCTCTGCACCGCGATGATCGCGCTGATGACCGGATGGTTCGCCTCGGTGGTGTTCCGGCGCGATTGAAGCTTCGGCCTCTCCGTCACGACGACGATGCGGCTCTTTCCCGACGGACCGGGGTCGGCGCGCGCGTGACGAGCCAAATTCCGATCACCACCGGCAGAACCCCGACGAGATCGGTCGGTGCGAGCCGCTCGCCCAGCAGCAGCCAGCCGAAGAAGAAGCCGAGCGGCGGCATCATGAAGTGGTAGGCGCTCGCCGTGGTCGCTCCCGCCACCGTCAGCAGATGGAACCAGAGCAGATACGCGACGATCGACGACATGACGATCAGGAACGCGAGAGCGCCCAATAGACGCCAGCTCGGCACCACGTCGCCGACGCTTTCGAAGGCCCATGCGAACGGCGCGAGCGCAAGCGCGCCGGCGAGGTTTTGCACGCCGTTGCCGATCAATAGCCCGCCGTTCGGCGCCAGCCGCTTGAACAGGATCGTTCCGCCGACCAGCGCGCCGAGCGCGCCGAGCACGAGCGCGACGCCGAGCGGGCTTTCGCCGCCCGTCATCCGGCTCTCGACGATGACCGCGACGCCGCCGACCCCGAGCAGAAGGCCGGCCGCCTTGCGCCACGTCAGCGGCTCGCTGAGGAACACGGCGGCCAGCAGCGCGGTCAACACCGGGTTGACGCTGCTGATGAGCGCGGTCAGTCCGGCCGACACGCCGTACCTCATGCCGGAGTAGTTTAGCCCGAGATAGAGCGCGTAGTTGAAGACGCCGAGCAGCGCGCCGACCGCAAGGTCGCGACGCGTGAGGCGCTGGGTGCGTAAGATCGCGGCGGCGCCGAGCAGGATCGCGCCCGCAATCAGGCAGCGCACGGAGACGAGGATGAGCGGCGGACAGTCGGCGAGCGCCACCCGGGTGATCGCGAAGGCCGAGCTCCAGATCAGGCAGAACGCCGCCACCAGGATCGGCAGCGGCAACGTGAGCGGCGGCAGGGCCGCGGCCGGCAGGGCGGCACGCATCGGACATCTCCTCGGTCACGGTCGATGTAGCGATGCGCGTTGCCATTTGGAAATTAAATGATATGGTCAAATCCAGTGGAAATATGAATGGTGCCGCCCATGCTCGACATCGATCTCCTGCGCAGCTTCGTCTCCGTCGTCGACGCCGGGGGCTTCACCCGCGCGGGTCAGCAGATCAGACGGCTCGAGGAGACGCTCGGCCGCGAGCTCCTGCATCGCAACGGCAAGCAGGCGACGCCGACCGAGGAGGGCGAGCGGCTTCTGTCCTACGCGCGGCGCATTCTTGCGCTGGCCGAGGAAGCGCGCGACGTGGTGGCGCGGCCGTCGGGCGACGGCGTGCTGCGGCTCGGCATCCCGGAAGATTTCGCCGCGTACCGGCTGCCCGAGCTGCTGTCCGAATTCGCCCGCTCGCGGCCGGGGTTGCGGCTCCACGTGCGCAGCGGGCTGAGCGTGCGGCTGGCGAGCGATCTTGAGCGCGGCGAGTTCGATCTCGCGCTCTTCAAGCGCGCCGCGGGCGGACACGGCGGCATCGCGACCTGGCCGGAGGGTCGAGGCGCGTACCGGCTCAGTGCCGCTCGCCATGTTCGAGCAGGGCTGCCTCTATCGCGATCGCGCCATTCATGCGCTCGAAGCCGCGGGCCGCGCCTGGCACATCGCGTACACGAGCCCGAACCTGCCCGGCATTCAGGCCGCGGTGTCGGCCGGGCTCGGCGTGAGTATCCTGCCCGACGTCGCGATTCTCGCCGAACATCGCATCCTCGCGCGCCAGGAAGGATTCCCGTCCATCCCCGACACCGAATTGACCCTGGTCGCAGCCCCCGACGCTCCTCCGGCGACGCGGCGTCTGGCCGATGTCCTGGCTGCGTTCTGCACCGCCGCCTATGCGCGCCCGCGGCCGGAGCGCAAGCGCCTCAGCCCGCGAGGCAGCGCGCGGCCGCGAAAGCATAAAGCCGGCGGTCGCCGAGCAGGTGCGCGGTAAAGCCGAGCGCGCCAAACACCTGCAGGAAGGCGTGATCGCGGATGTTGAGCCCGCCCGCATAGGCGCCGAACGCCGGCATGATCATCCGGGCCTCGTCGGCGGCAAAGCATTTGCGCGTCACCACGCGGCCACGCTGGCTCACGCGGGCGCACGGATGCAGGTGGCCCGCGATCTCGCCCGGCGCGGCGCTAGCGGTCGGCTCGTGCCGGAAGGTGAGCGGCCCGAGCGACAAGGTGCGCGCAAACACGCCCCCGATATTCTGCGCCGGCTCGGGATCGTGGTTGCCTGCGATCCACACCCAGTCGCGGCCGCGCCGCCACGGTATCGTAAGGCGGCAGCAGCATGCCGCGCGCCGCGAAGCTCGAGCCTTTTTCCAGGTGCAGGTCGGCGACGACGAGCGCGCCTTCATCCGGCCAATACAGCGCGCCCGCGAGATCGGCGAGGAGCCGGGCACCGCAAACGTTGAGTTCCCCCGCGCTTTGCGCGGACGAAACCGGGGCCTGGTTCGTCTGAGGAATCTGTAGCGCCGGATTTGCCGTCACTGCATCGCCTCCTTCACCAGCTCCGCCTCCGCTTCGGCGAGCAGCGCATCGGATGCTTCGCCATAGACCTGCTCGCGGCCGATCTCCAGCATCACGGGAACCGCGAGCGGGGAGACGTGATCGAGCGCCTTATGCACGATTCGCCCCCGGATGCGCGAGAGCATTTGTCCGAGCCGGCGGATATCCAACAGGCCGGTGGCGGCGTCGGCCCGCGCCGCACGTAAAAGGATATGGTCGGGCTGGTGCTTGCGCAGCACGTCGTAGACGAGATCGGTCGAGATCGTCATCTGCCGGCGCGACTTTTCCTTGCCGGGGAACCGGCGCTCGATGAGGCCGGCGATGATCGAGCAGGCGCGGAAGGTGCGCTTCATCAGCGCCGATTCGGCGAGCCACGCCTCCAGATCGTCGCCCAGCATGTCCTCGTCGAACAGCGCGTCGAGCGCCAGTTCCCCGTGCGTGATGGCGCGGCCGACGTCACCCAGGCCCCACACGGCAAGCGCATATTCATTGGCGATGAAGCCGAGCGGCCGCATTTTTGCGCGCTCGAGCCGGCGGGTGAGCAGCATGCCGTCGGTCGTGCGCGAGACGTAGACCTCGTCCTCGACCAGCGCCTCGTAACGCAGCACCTCGCCCGCGAACACGAAGGTGTTGCCGGGCGAGAGCGTCTCGATGAAGTATTCCTCGACCTGCCCCAGGATGCGCCCGCCGCGCGCGATCGGGCCGGAGTGGCCGGCGCCGCCGGCGCGCGAGCGCACGAGGCGGACTTTCAGCATGTCGGCTTCGACGATGGTTCCGACATTGAGCCGATACTGCTGGGCGACGCGCGGATTCGCGATGCGGTAGCGCCCGTCCGCGCCGGCACGGATCTTTGCGAAGCGCTCGTAGGCGCGCAGCGCGTAACCGCCGGTCGCGACGAAGTCGACGGTCGCGTCGAAATCGGCGCGCGTCAGATCCGCGTAAAGGGCTGCGTGCGTGATCTCGGCATACAGTTCGTTCGGGTCGAACGGCGCCGCGCAGGCGCTGCCGAGGATGTGCTGCGCCAGCACATCGAGCGCGCCGGTGCGTAACGGCGGCGTGTCCTGCGCGCCGTCGGCGACCGCCTCGATTCCTGCGCGGCATTCCAGTACCTCGAAACGGTTCGCCGGAATCAGCACCGCCTCGGACGGCTCGTCGAAGCGATGGTTGGCGCGTCCGATCCGCTGCAGCAGGCGGCTCGACCCCTTCGGCGCGCCCACATTGACGACGAGATCGACGTCGCCCCAGTCGATGCCGAGGTCGAGCGAGGACGTGCAGACCACTGCGCGCAGACGCCCGACCGCCATCGCGTCCTCGACCTTGCGCCGCTGCGCCACGTCGAGCGAGCCGTGATGAAGCGCGATCGCGAGCCCGTCGTCATTGATGCGCCACAGCTCCTGAAACACCATCTCGGCCTGCATGCGCGTGTTGACGAAGACGAGCGTGGTCCTGTGCGCGCGGATGAGGGCGTAGATGTCGGCGAAGGCGTGGCGCGCCGAATGCCCGGCCCAGGGGACGTGCCCGGCCGAGTCCAGCATGTGGACGACCGGCGCGGCTCCGCCCTCCGCGACCACGAGGTCGGCCGCCGCCGTCCCGCCTGGCGGCTGCGGCACCAGATAACGGCAGAGCGATTCTGGATCGGCCACCGTGGCCGAGAGACCCACGGTGGTGGCGCGCGGCGCCAGGCGAAACAGGCGAGCGAGGCCGAGCGAGAGCAGGTCGCCGCGCTTGGAGGTGACGAGCGCATGCAGCTCGTCGAGCACGATTCGCGAGAGCGTGCCGAACAGCAGCGGCGCGTCCGCGGAGGCGAGCAGCAGCGCCACCTGTTCGGGCGTGGTGAGCAGGATGTCGGGCGGATAGCGGCGCTGGCGCGTTCGCTTCGATACCGGCGTGTCGCCCGTGCGGGTCTCGATGCGCACCGGCAATCCCATCTCGGCGACCGGCTGCTCGAGGTTGCGCGCGATGTCGACCGCTAGCGCCTTGAGCGGGGAGATATAGAGCGTATGGAGCGCGTGAGCGGACCTGCGCGGCTCGCTCGTGAGCTCCACCAGCGTCGGCAGGAATCCGGCCAGCGTTTTCCCGGCGCCGGTCGGCGCGATCAGCAGCGCGGATTTTTTCGCGCGCGCCTTGGCGAGCAATTCAAGCTGATGCGCGCGCGGCGCCCAGCCGCGGCTCTCGAACCAGCGCGCAAACACATCCGGCAGGACAGTATCGATGGTCAGGTCGATGCTCATTCGCGCCTTGCTACTACGACCAGGCCCGGCACCGGGACGCCCGCCTCGCTGCGCGTCGAGGCTTCCTCGATCGTGAGCAGCGACAGTCTCGCTCTGCCGACGGCACTCCGCACGTGCGCGGCTCCATGCGCGTAGCGCAGCTTCTCGCCCAGGATCACGTCGTCGCCCGCATGAGTTTCGACCGTGAAGGCGAGGAGGCCGCCCGACGCCAGGGTTTTGGCCGCGGCCGATATGACTGCCGGAAGCCAGGAGAAATAGGCAAACACGTCGGCGGCGAGGATGAGGTCATAGCGTTGCGCGGCGCGAGCCTCGGCCGCGAGAAATTGCACGAGGTCGCCCGTCTCCAGCCGGTCGTAGAGCTTCTTCGCTCGCGCCGCCGCCACCATGCCGGGTGACAGATCGACGCCGACGAGATTTTTGACGCAGGCGCGGAATTCAGCGCCCGCCAGCCCGGTGCCGCAGCCGAGATCGAGCACTTGGGGAAACGGCATCGGCCGCCCTTCGGCCGCGCAGACTTTTGCGACCGCATCGCGCAGGATTTGCGGCCCGCGATAGGCCAGGCCCCCGGTGAGCGCCTGGTCGAAGCGCGGCGCGTACTGGTCGAACAGCGTGCGCACATAGGCGGCCGGCATCTCGCCCGCGGGCAGCGCGCCGAGGCGCACGAGGTGGAGGCCGGCGCCCAGCCGATCCTCCGCGTCGAACGCGCAGACGTGCTGGAAGGCCGCGACTGCGCCGTCGGTTTCTCCGAGCTTCTCGCGCACCTCGCCGAGCAGGAACCAGGCGGGCGCAAAGCGCGGCGCGGCTTCCACCGTCTGCTCCAGAAGGTCGGCCGCCGCTCGCAGGTCATCGCGCGCCAAAAGGTCGTGCGCGATCGCCAGGCGGCGGTCGGCGATGAGATCGCCGGAGGACTGAAAGAGCGGCGCGGACATTGGCGCGTGGGACTCCCAATCGGCCTGCTATGGCATATTTCAGACCCGATGCCTTCGAGTCCAATGCGGCCGCACGACCTGCTTGTTCCGACCCCGGCGGGGCTGTGTTGCCCGCCCGGCGGCTTCCATATCGATCCGCTGCGGCCGGTCGACAAGGCGCTCATCACCCATGGCCATTCGGATCACGCCCGGCCGGGCCACGGCGCCGTGCTGGCGACCCAGGAGACGCTCGACCTCATGCGGCTGCGCTACGGCGATGATTTCGCCGGAACCACGCAGGCGGTGCGCTACGGCGAGACGCTCGCGCTCGACGGCGTTTCGGTGAGCTTCCATCCGGCGGGCCACGTGCTCGGCTCGGCGCAAATCCTGGTGGCGCAGAATGGCCTGCGAATGGTGGCGTCCGGCGACTACAAGGACGTCGCCGATCCGACCTGCGCGCCGTTCGAGCTCGTGCGCTGCGAGGTGTTCATCACCGAGGCGACGTTCGGCCTGCCGGTGTTCCGCCACGGCGACCCGGACGGCGAGACCGCGAAGCTGTTGCGCTCGGTCGCGCTGTTTCCCGAGCGCGCGCATCTCGTCGGCGCCTATTCGCTCGGCAAGGCGCAGCGCATGATCGCGCTCATCCGGCAGGGCGGCTACGACAAGCCGATCTATCTGCACGGCGCGATGGAGACCATCACGCGCTACTACGCGGCGCGCACCGACCTGGGCGAGCTGCGCGCGGTGCGCGGCACGCCCAAGCCTGAGCTTGCCGGCGCGATCGCACTCTGTCCGCCCAGCGCCCTGAAGGACCTGTGGACGCGCCGCTTCCCCGAGCCCATCACCGCCTTCGCGTCGGGCTGGATGCGCGTGCGCGCCCGCGCGCGTCAGCGCGGCGTCGAGCTGCCGCTCGTCGTTTCCGATCACGCCGACTGGGACGGACTCTGCGCCACTATCGCGGCGACCGGCGCGTCCGAGGCGTGGGTGACGCACGGAGCCGAGGACGCGCTGGTGCACTGGTGCCTGCTGCGCGGCCTCGCGGCGCGGCCGCTGCGCTTCGTCGGCTACGGCGAGGAAGATGAAACGGGCGGCGAGACGGTCGAGAGCCCGCCCATCGCGCAAAACGGCGGCGAGGCGTCATGAACCGTTTCGCTGCGCTGCTCGACCGCCTCGCCTACGAGCCCGGCCGTAATGCCAAGCTGCGGCTGCTCACCGATTACTTCGGCTCGGTGCCCGACCCGGACCGCGGCTATGCGCTCGCCGCGATCACCGGCGCGCTCACGTTCCAGCACGCCAAGCCCGGCATCATCCGCGCGCTCATCGCCGAGCGCACCGACCCGGTGCTGTTCGAACTGTCCTACGACTACGTGGGCGATCTGTCGGAGACGGTGGCGCTGATGTGGCCGGGCCGCGAGCACGACGCGAGCGCTCCCTCCCCCGCGCGCGGGGGAGGGCGGGGAGGGGGAAGTCCCGTGCTCGGAGCAAGCGGCTTCCCCCTCCCTAACCCTCCCCCGCAAGCGGGGGAGGGAACACGCGACGCAGCGCCCTCCCTCACCGAGGTCGTCACCACGCTGGCGTCGCTCGGCAAGACCGAGCTGCCGGGCCAACTCGCGCGCTGGCTCGATGAGCTCGACGAGACCGGGCGCTGGGCGCTGCTCAAGCTCGTCACCGGCGGCCTGCGCATCGGTGTCTCGGCGCGGCTCGCCAAGACCGCGGTGGCGGCGCTCGGCGACAAGGACCCGAACGAGATCGAGCTGATCTGGCCGACGCTGGCGCCGCCCTATGCGGACCTGTTCGCCTGGGTCGAAGGCCGCGCCGACAAGCCGGTCGCGACGCATCCGACGCCGTTCCGGCCGGTGATGCTGTCGCACGCGATCGAGGAGGCGGACCTCTCGGCGCTCGACCCGGCCGACTTCATGGCGGAGTGGAAATGGGACGGCATCCGCGTGCAGGCAGTGGCGGCGCCGCGCCCCGAAGGCGGCTTCGTGACGCGGCTCTATTCTCGCACCGGCGAGGACATCTCCAAGAGCTTTCCCGATCTTGCCGCCGCGATGCAGTTCGACGGGGCGGTCGATGGCGAGCTTCTGATCATGCGCGAAGGCCGGGTGCAGTCGTTCAACGTGCTGCAGCAGCGCCTCAATCGAAAGACCGTGACGCCGAAGCTGCTCGATGAGTTTCCGGCGCATCTGCGCGCCTACGATCTATTGATCGCAGGCGAGGAGGATTTGCGCGAAAAACCGTTTGTCGAGCGCCGCGCGCGACTCGAAGCTTTCGTGGCGCGCCTCGCCAGCCCGCGCATCGATCTTTCGCCGCGCGTTTCGTTCGCAAGCTGGGACGAGCTCATCCGCGCGCGCGCCGATCCGGTGGCGGGGGGCGCCGGGCCCGATGCGGATGCGATCGAGGGCGTGATGCTCAAGCGGCGCGACGCGCCCTATGTGCCGGGGCGGCCGAAGGGCCTGTGGTGGAAGTGGAAGCGCGATCCGTTCACGGTCGACGCGGTGCTGATGTACGCGCAGCGCGGTCACGGCAAGCGCTCGTCGTTCTATTCCGACTACACGTTCGGCGTCTGGACAGATGCGGGCGAACTGGTGCCGGTCGGCAAGGCCTATTTCGGCTTCACCGATGCGGAGCTCGCCGAGATCGATCGCTTCATCCGCCGCAACACCGTCGATCGCTTCGGGCCGGTGCGCGAGGTCGTCCACGAGCCGGATCGCGGTCTCGTGTTCGAGGTCGCATTCGAGGGGCTGCAGCGCTCGACCCGCCACAAGTCGGGCCTCGCCATGCGCTTTCCCCGCATCAGCCGGCTGCGTTGGGACAAGCCGCCGCGCGAGGCCGACCGCATCGAGACGCTGGAGGCGTTGCTGCGGGAGAGCGGCGCTGATGCTAAACTCGGCGACGAGATTCGGAGATGACCAATGCCCGATAATACCGTGAGCCGTTTCTTCGGTGGACCGCCGCTATCGGTTGCGGTGCGGATCATCCTGTTGTCGATCCTGGTCGGCGTGATCCTCTCCGCGCTCGGGCTCGATCCCTGGAATATCTGGCGCAGCATCGAGCGGCTGATGCGCACCATCTGGGACATGGGGTGGGACGCGATCGTCTGGGTGTGGCGCTATTTCCTCCTCGGCGCCGTCCTGGTGGTGCCGATCTGGCTGGTCGTGCGGCTGGCCAAGGGCGGCAAGAGCTAAGGGCCGGGGTCGACATGCATCTCCAATTCGTCGGGTGCGGCGACGCCTTCGGCTCGGGCGGGCGGTTCAACACCTGCTTTCACGTGGTGGGCGCACGCGCGAATTTCCTGATCGATTGCGGCGCCTCGTCCCTCGTCGCGCTCAACCGTCTCGGCATCGACCGCAGGGCGATCGACACGATCCTGATCACCCATTTCCACGGCGATCATTTCGGCGGCGTGCCCTACTTCATCCTCGAATCCCATTTCGGCAAGCGCACCCGCCCGCTCGCCATCGCCGGCCCGGAGGGGATCGAGAACTGGTACACGCGCGCCATGGAGGCCGCGTTCGAGCATTTTTCGGAGATCAAGCTGGCCTTCGACCTGAATATCATGACTCTGCCGGAACGTGCCGCGACCGCCATTGGACCGCTCAGCGTCACGCCGTTCCCGGTGGTGCACGGCAATTCCGGCGGCCCGTTCTTCGCCTATCGGATCGCGGTGGAGAACCGCGTCATCGCGTTCAGCGGCGACACCGAATGGACCGACACGCTCATCGACGTGGCGCGCGACGCCGACCTGTTCATCACCGAGTGCTATTCGTACGACAAGGCGATCCGCAACCACCTGAATTGGAAAACGATCGAACAGAACCTCGCGCGCCTCGCGCCCAAGAA
>WNFD01005664.1_pt1 | contig 17464 bp, 18 predicted proteins | sample 5400491 | NCBI WGS metagenome assembly WNFD01 (sample SAMN13153343, study PRJNA577476) | soil metagenome | isolation source: 120 cm saprolite under Douglas fir tree site 2 hole 2 replicate 2 | place: USA:California | collected 2015-04-18 | reverse complement strand
ACCGATTACCTTTATTACGTCCGCGATCCTGCGAGAGACGACGGCGCGCACAACTTTTACAGCAAGTCAGCCGATTTTGAGAAGGGCGTGCGCGCCTTGCGCGAGTGGCAACGGACGCACAGCCGGTGAGTCCAGGTTGGATTCAGACCGATCCACGAAGTCATACTAAATCGCACGAACACACAACCAGTTCGGCTTCAGGTGTTTTCGTAGATCGTTTCACTTCGCCTGGCATTTGCGTACAATTGGGGTCAGGCCTGCGATTCTGCGATTCTCAGTCATTCGCCGCTCCTGTAATGCTTAATGATTCACGCCAGTTTACAAGTGTTGACGTTGTCGAGAATCGCGAAATCGCAAGCCTGACCCCAGCCTGTTGTTTCAACGAATCGCAGAATCGCAGGCCTGACCCCGGTTTCTCTTACTCATGTGGCAATCTCTCATGATGGGAGACCACATACCCACCGCGTGCTTGTATTTGATTATCAGGTGCTCTATTCTCAACCTGTCGTCCCCCGTTTCACGATTCGCTTTGAGGAATTCTCTAATGAAATACCTAACAGTCTTTTTAGCGATGCTGCTCGTTTCAATTGGCGCAGCTTCTGCGTTTGGACAGGGCAAAGGGATCGACACACAGAGCAAACGGATTAGCGACGGGAGCAGCAATAAGGCTCCGGCTAACAACGGCGCCAAGCAGGACACCGGCACGACTGGATCGGGAATTAATTTCGGCGGAGGCAAGACCCCCGCCAAGCCGGTCATTCCAAATCCGTATCGCCTGACCGCGCGCCGCGATGCGATCATTCGCGCGGTCTCGGAAGTGATGCGCGATCGCAAGCTGATTGTTGATGACGCGGCGTCGAAGCCCGCCGAAGGAATCATCGTCAGCCAGCCTTACACTTTCATCAAGGGAGCGGTGGTAACGCAATCGGAGTTGCACCGCTATGCCGACGTCGATACCTCCGGCTCGCGCGGTTGGACGCGGGGCCGCTACACGATTCTGGTCGAAGTTCAGGCGATCGACGGTGTCAGCTCAAACGTATCCGTCACCGCCAAGATTGAAGGCCGCACCGACGGCGCCAACGGCGCTGAGTGGCTGACTTTGCAAAGTACCAACGTCGCGGAGCAGGAATTTTTGGGCGCGCTAATCGAAAGCATCACGGGCGCAAATCCCGGAGATCGACCGTAAGGACCTGTCGCGCTGTGTTAATTATTAAAGGGATTTCGCTGGAACCTTCCGCAACATAAGATGCAAACGTTGAGTCAATTGTTTGACGACTCGCTTCCCTTAGAATTGGAGGAAGAAGAGCGACGTCACGGCCGCCGGCTGCTGGTGGGAATCCTGTGCGCCTTGATTTTGACGGGCGCGCTATTCGGCGGCTACATGTTTCTGCGCAAGCGTCATGAGCGACAACTCGCCGCCGCGGCCGAGGCCACCAGAACCAAAGCGCGCGCGCCGCGGGTCGAAGTCTTCGTCGATGAACCGACGATGGACGGAAAGAAGACCATGCTGGGCGGCACGCTCCATAACATCTCCGGCGAAGCGCTGCGCAATCTGTCCGTTGAGTTGGAACTGAGACAGCGAAAGGGCGGGCAGCTTGAAACCCGGACCATCACGCCGGAGCAGACTGAGCTAGAGCCGGACGCGAAGGCTCGTTACACGGTCGACCTGCTGGTTTCAGATTACAGCAGCGCGCGGCTGGTGCGGATAGTTGGCGGCGACAATCGCGCCGAAGTTCCCTTCAAAGCATTGCCGGGCACGCCACGGCCTCCGATGGAAGCGCCAGCCTCCAAGACGGTTATCGTGAACCGGCCCGTGCCGCGCGGCGAACAGTTTATCAACACGCCGAATAATCCGGGACGCGTGCCCTAGCTTCGTTCTCCAAATTGATGACGGAAGTTTTTTGCCGACCAGCCAACCATCGCCGGCGTCTTAATCGTCACAGCACCGCACTTTCTGACTTGAGTCATTTGCGAACTTTCGGATAGGATCACTGTGAAGACACCCTGATGTGCCAGCGACACTACAAGACCCATCTGCCTGGCCTCGCTTGCACCATTGCATTCGCGGCGGTTCTGCTGCTGGCCGGATCCGCGCCGCTCTATAGCCAAACTCGTCCGGCCCCGCCGCCGCCGGACGATAAACTGGGGAAAGCCGACAAGGACGATCTCGGATCGGACATTGGATCGCACGAGAGTGAGATGAGGGCCAAGCTGGCCCTCAGCCGGGACAAGAAGCTTTACGACGAAAACCTGGCGCGCGCCCGCGATACCGCGGAGATTGCATCTCAATTACTCGAATCGTACCGCGCGAAGAAATCCTTCAGCAGCGAAGACCAGAAGAAGCTTGAGCGAATCGAAAAGCTGACGCGCCGGATCAGAAATGAAGCCGGCGGCACAGAGACGGAAGTCGAAATCGAGGCCTCTCCGGTGATCGAGACCGCCATGAAAAGCGTCGCCGATATGGCCGAGGAACTAAGAAAAGAAGTCGAGAAAACTCCCCGTCACGTGATCTCAACCGCCGTCATCGACCAGGCCAACAAACTGATCGGACTAATCCAGCACGTGCGCGATTTGAATCGCTAAACGATCATGATTGCCGTCCCGCTGAAGGCCGCAGCGCTGAAATCCATAACGCCACCAGCGGTTTTCTTCGCTCTCCTCTTATTCGCCGCCACCGGTTTGGAGGCGGCGCTCCTGTCGCCCGGGCGGACCAGTTTACGTCCTAAACACAACCCGCCCCCTTTGTCTCTAGCCCAGCAACAGGACGACGACGTGGTTCGCGTGAACACGGACCTGGTCGTGCTGAATGCCACCGTGCTTGGCAAAGACGGCAAGTTCGTATCGGGTTTGCGCCGCGCGGATTTTCAAATTCTCGAAGATGGCAAGGAACAGAAACTCGCGAGCTTGAGCGCCGCCGAGACGCCGTTCGCCGTCGCGATCGTGATTGATACGTCGGGGAGTATGGATACGCGCCTGACGTTGGCACGCTCAGCGGCGATCCAGTTTCTCAACGGCTTGCGTGAGTCAGACGTCGCGGCAGTTTACAACTTCGATTACAAAGTCGAGCAGTTGCAGGATTTTTCGCCGGGCCGCGACCTGCCGCCAAAGGCGTTCGGCCTGCGCGCGAAAACCACGACGGCGCTAAACGATGCCGTGCTCCGCGCGGCAGATGATTTGGCCGCCCGCCCCGAGAAGCGCCGCGCCCTTGTGGTGTTGTCTGACGGCGGCGAGAATGCCAGCCGCGCCAGTTCTGATAAGGCGCTCAATCACGCGCTCGCGGGCGGGGTGACCATCTATGCCGTGAATATGTCGGAAGAAGGCCCGACGCGCGACATTGTGGGAGCGTCAATCCTGAAAAACCTAGTGGCAAAGTCAGGCGGCCAATACATCTCAACCCCGGGCGGTCTGAAATTGCGCGACGCGTTCGACGAAATCCTCGAAGAGTTGAGCCACCAATACACGCTCTCATACGTTCCCAGCAACCGCGAGCGCGATGGCAAATGGCGCGCAATCGACTTGAAGCTGGCGCGGCCGGAAACCACCGTGCGCACGCGGAAAGGTTATCGCGCACCGAAGGGCTAGATACTCGTCTCGTTCCGCGCGCGTTCGCGGTGTCGCTCGATTGCCAACTCGATCAGTTGATCGATAATTTGTGGGAATGGGACCCCGGAGGCTTCCCACATCTTGGGAAAGCCCGACACGTCGGTCAGTCCGGGCAGCGTATTGATTTCGTTAATCAGCAACTGTCCCTCCGGCTTGAGAAAGAAATCAACTCGGGAAAGTCCGGAGGCGTCAATCGCCTGATACGCCTCGACGGCCATCTTCTGAATTCGCTTCGTAACAGGTTTGGAAACGCGGGCCGGCACCACGAACTCAACGCGTCCGGTGCTGGAATACTTTTCCGTGTAGTCAAGAAAACGCGCGGACTCCTCGTGGACCACGTATTCGCCGGGCAAGCTGGCTTTGGGATCGTCGTTGCCGATTACCGCGCATTCGATCTCGCGACCTTCGACGGTCTCTTCGACCATGATCTTGCGATCATAACGCGCGGCCAACTTGATCGCCCGCGTCAGCGACTTCTTATCAGACGCTTTCGAAACCCCCACAGATGATCCCAGATTGGCCGGCTTTACGAATGCAGGGAAGCCGATCTCTTTCACCAGGCGACGCAGGACCTTTTCCGGCTCGTCTTCGAATTCTGATCTCAGGAGCCAGGTGTGCTTGCAGATCGGAAGTCCGGCCTCCCGAAACAGCGCCTTCATGGTGACTTTGTCCATGCCACACGCGGACGCCAGCGTGCCGCAACCGACAAACGGAAGCGCCGCCATCTCGAACAAACCCTGGATCGTTCCGTCTTCGCCAAACGTGCCGTGCAGCACCGGGAAGATGACATCGACGGGCTCGGCCCTGGCGCCGCTCTCGAGCCGCGCCAGACCTCTGCGCGACGGATCGCCGATGATCGATACGTCTGCTTTACTTGAGCCGAGCTCGCGCGCCGAAAGTCTTTGCTGCGTCCCTTTCGGCAATAGCTTCGCGGAAAGAGCGGGCGCGAGCCAGTTACCGGTCTTGGTGATCGCGATGGGCACGACTTCATACTTCGAAGTGTCCATCGCTTCAATCACCGAACGCGCCGATCGAATCGACACTTCGTGCTCGCCCGAGCGGCCGCCGAATATTACGCCGATGCGAAGTTTCTTTGCCATGCCTTCTCTTTGCCCTCTCCCGTTGGAAGAGGGTTGGGTGAGGGCTTGACTGCACATACTCTGCCCTCACCCCTTCCCTCTCCCAAAGGGAGAGGGAGCAAGTCCGTTACAAGATCGTCTTTCCCAAAGCTGACAGGATCAGTTCAACGCCGAGTTCTGCCGTGCGATTATTCACATCCAAAGCAGTATTAATCTCGACCACTTCGAGCGAACGCATTCCGCCGGCTTCGGCAATCTTTTCCATCGCCAGATGCGACTCGCGATACAATGGCGATCGCTTCATCCATGCAAACGTTTAGTCCGCGCTCGTCAATCTCGCGCATCGTGAAAAACCGCATTCCGAGCCGGCGAATTAATTCGCGCTCTCCCGGATCGATGTCACGCGCGCCCACATGCGCACACTTTTTCGGATCGAGCTTGGGCGCAAAGCCACCGACATTCACCAGTTCAGGCGCCCCGTAACCCAACAACGCCGCCAAAGGCATTCCGTGAATGTTACCAGACGGCGTCGTCTCTGGCGTGTTCATGTCGGCATGCGCGTCAAAGTAAATCAAGCCCAGAGTTTCGTGGCGCTGGCGAAATGCTTTCGTGACTCCGGAGATCGAACCAATGGCGATCGAATGATCGCCGCCGATGGTAATCGGCAGCACACCGGCGTCGACTATTTTCTTAACTTCTGCCGCCACCCGTTCGCACGCATCGTGAATCTCGGACAGATATTTTAGCTTCTCGCCCGCTGCGGGATGTGAGCGTGGTCGTTCTATTTCCAGATCCTCGAGGTCCAGGACATCGTAACCAAGCTGTGAGATTCGAGCAGCAAGCCCGGCGACGCGGATTGCGGAGGGACCCAGGTCGACGCCCGCCATGCTTTGCCCAAAACCCAGCGGTACGCCCAGAATACTCACCCGCTGCCCGAGGCCGGGAAGATTTGAATGGCCTGATTGCTTTGGTGACGACAATTCGCTCATCGATTTGCCAGTCCTTCGATCAGGATTCCCACTCAAACGCCACTTCGGAAAGCGCCGTGTCGGGATCCGTGCCGTAATAGACCGACTTGATAACGAACCGAACCCACTTGGTTCTGATTGCGCCCACGTCTACTTTCTGACTCGTCATGCTGTCGGCGAACGTTAGCTCACGCGAGCTGCCGTCGGAAAACTGCGCGGTCACGACCGCGAGCCGATTGTTCCCAGCCCAGATTTGCGGGCTCTTGAAATAGCCCGGCTGAATCAAGATCCGATGAATCACTATCTCGCGATCAAAATCGAAGCGAATCCACTCGCCTATGCCCGGGCCGTCAACGCCTTCGATCCACGCCGTGCTGCGCTTGCCGTCGATCGCGTTCGCCGCATAGTAAGTATTGCTCTGCACCGCCAAACGAACCGATGACGCCGACGCAGTAATCTTCAAAGGCGTGGCCGAACGGGTTTCCGGCGTGCTCATTTCATCGGCATTGCGCACGTTGACGGGAACAGGATCGTTCTTTTGGGTTGATGCCTTCTGCCGGTTTGGGGTTGGTGAGCCCAAGCCCTCCCTTACGGTCGGGCTACTGCCCGTTTGGCGCAGCACAAAATACCCCGCAATGCCCACCAGCGCCAGCAAGAGGAGCGCGATAGCAATTACTCCGGCAGTTAACACCGGACTGGCAGCTCGGGGCTCTGCGCGAGCGTCGTATGACGATTGAGTTGGCCCAGCAACCTTCAGTGTCGGCGAACCGCGTTCATGCATGATCTCGGTCGGCGGCAGGTCTGAATCGCGTGTGCCGGGTCCACTGGGGCGGGTAGGCTCATCGCTGGGAGATCTGCCGACGGCGGCGAGAGCGTTGCCGTCTTCAAGACAGAACCTCAGCGTATCATCGCGATAGGTGCGGTTACATTTTGGGCAAAGTTTCATGCCATTAATCCACAGATTTCACAGATTACGCAGACAATAACCAAATCGCGGTTGAGGCAACTCTATCATCAAGCATCGACCGACCTCTTAATGCTGAATCTGTGAAATCTGCGTAATCTGCGGACTAGCCCTCAACCCTTACGACCACTGCGCTTGATTTCTGCTCGATGATTGCCACAGCCTCCTCGGGCGTGGCAGCGAAATCCAGCAATCCGAGATCATCGTCGCTCACCGCGAGATGGCGCTGCAATTCTTTCATCAAAGGCGGCCAGCAATCACCGAGCAGCACTATCGGGCGTGGGTCGAGCACGTGCGTTTGCAGTTTGTTCCAAACCAGCGATACCTCCGTCACGGTGCCCATGCCGCCACGCAAAGCAATGAAGCCGACCGAGCGGGTGATCAGGCGCTGCAAGCGTTCGTAGAAATGTTCCGAAGGGACCTTCTCAGTCAAGAAGCGATTCGGCTCTGCCCTGAATTGATTCATCGTAATGCCGACGACGCGGCCTCCGCGCTCATGCGCACCGCGACTCGCCGCTTCCATCACGCCGGCGTATCCGCCGGTGCAAATGGTGAATCCCGATCCGGCGAGCAGGGCTCCGACCTGGATTGCTTGCATGTACTCGTGATCGCCCTCGCGGCACTTTGCGCCGCCGAAGATTGTCACCATGCGTTCAGGTTTTTCGCTCATTCAGTTACTGGGAGCGCGGGCGCCCTCGCCCGCAGCGCGCCGTCAGGCGCAAATTTGTTTCCGGGAGTGTCACAAAATCATATCTATGTTCGCGCTTCGCGCTCATCGCGGACGGGGGCGTCCGCGCTCCCAGTTAAGCCTCGCCGCTGACCATCAACGATCCAGTTCGTTTGTATTCTTCGTAGTCTTCCCGGCTCCGAAATGAGCCAGGGGTGTAATCCTCGGGTATCGGCGTGGGATCAATTAGCCGCTCATCGCGAATGTTCGCGAAACCCGCGTCGAGAAATAATGAACGATAGTCGTTAATGCTGAGGAGTTCGACCGGAACATTCAGGCCCTCGATCCATTGATGCGACGCTTGGTTCTCCCAATAAAGATCGACGACCGCAACGAACAACCCGCCAGGTTTCAAGACCCGGTGAATCTCGTTCAGCGCTCTGGGAATGTCCTGGTAGTAATAGAGCGATTCCATGGAAAACGCCTGGGTAAACTCATTGTCACTGAACGGCAGTTGCTCGGCGCTGGCTATTTCGTAATCGACGTTAGGAAAAGATCGCGAAGATTCACGCGCAAGATTAATCATCTCGTCAGAGATGTCTACGCCCGTTACGCTCCCCTTGTTAGCAAAACCCGCCAACAAACGGCTCGCCCAGCCCGATCCGCATCCGACATCCAGCACGCGCGCATCAGTTGGGACGCGCATGAGTTCGATTGCCTGCTCGCCAACCGGGCGATGGCCCTTTTCCATGCTCTCGCCCTTGCCGGCGCGGGCCCATTCATTGAATTCGGTGCGTAATTGTTCCTGTGCGTCGTTAGTCATTGCTCATGCTGCGTGGATATCCGAATAACAGACTAAACGAAGTTCTGATTAAGTGGAACGGTCAAGCCTTTGGAGTGCGCTGACTTGTCAGCGCTTTGGTTGGTCGCGACTTGTCGCGACCACGCCTGAGTTGGCTCTCTTCAAAGAATGCGGCGTCAAGCCGCCGCCGACCAAAGCGGCGACGAGTCGCCGCGCTCCAAGGAGTTGACCCTTCCTTCAGGGCTTGCCGTCCTTGTTCCATTGCGGTTTGAAATCGCTGTTCACTAACCACCGGACGGGCTCAACCATTGATTCGATCGCCTCAGTCATGTGCGCGAAATCCACGTGCGCCAAATCGTCGCTGGGCCGGTGGTAATCGCTATGCAACCCGTAACTTGAAACTGTGTGCGCGATGATACCCTTCAGGGCCAGCACATAGTTGTCCGAACGCCGAAAGAAGTTCTGCTCGGGATGCGGGTCGGCGACCAGACGCGCGCCGTGCGCCGCCAATTCCGCGCCCAGGTTCGAACGCTCATATCCGGTCAGCCAAAGCGTGTGCGGCGCGACTGCCGCATCGGGGCGGCCAATCATTTCAAATTCCAGATTGGCCACAAAGCTCTCAACTGGAACCGGCGGATGCTCTTGAAAGTACCTCGCGCCATAGCCGCCGATTTCTTCACTGCCAAACAATGCAAAGACAACTGTCCGCTTCAGTCTCGGACCCGCAGCCAGCGCTTCCGCCAGCTCCAGGACTGCGGTGCAACCCGACGCGTCGTCGTCCGCGCCGTTGTAAATGCTATCGCCATTCACTTCCCGCCCGATGCCCAGATGATCCAGATGCGCCGAAAGCAGAATGGTTTCTTTCGATGACTTAGGATCACTTCCTCGCAAAATTCCGAGGACGTTGGTCGTAGTGGCTTCGGTTGGCTCCGCACCCGGCGCACCCCGTTGTCTCCTCATGAACTTGACGGTTTGGAGGTAACCACCATCGTCGCCGGCCGGGTCAATCCTGAGCAGCTTCAACTGAGCCGCGATGTACTTCGCCGCCGCCAGCTCGTCCGCGGTGGCGCTCCCACGCCCGCGCATTTCATCACTCGCCAGGCCCTGCATATATTTCTTCACCGACTCCTGCGAGACTGTCGTCTTCGCTTTCGGCGTAACAGTCTGAGCCATGGCCGCTGAGGCCATGATCAGAAGCAGGACGAGCATCGGTGTTGCGCGTTTTGTGTGAATGTTCATACGGCTCTTCATCAATGGGTCGCCTCTCAATCTAACGGCGCTTAAAGTACCAACTTCAGTTGGGGATGTTTTCGGCAGCAATGCCCAACTAAAGTTGGTACTTCGGAACACCGCTTCCAGTGTAAGACGCCACCTCATCGAGTAGTGGGTTGAACTAGGGACGCAAACGATAAAGCATTCGCGGGAACGGAATCGTCTCGCGAATATGTTCAGTGCCGCACATCCAGGCGGTGCAGCGCTCGATGCCCATGCCAAAGCCCGCGTGCGGCACGCTGCCATAACGCCGCAGGTCCAGATACCATTCGAACGCTTCCTGCGGCAGGCCATGCGCGACGATTTGTTCCTGCAGGAATTCGAACGAAGTTGTCCGCTCGCCGCCGCCGATCACTTCGCCATAACCTTCCGGCGCCAGCACATCGACTCCCAGGGCAAGTTCGTCGCGCTCCGGATCGCGCGCCATATAGAAAGCCTTGACCGCGGCCGGATAGTGATGGACCATCACCGGCTTATCGAAATGGCCGGACAAATAAGTTTCATCCGGCGCGCCAAAGTCGCCACCCCACTCGAACTTTTGTTCCATCGCGCCGCTCTCGTGGCCCTGGTGCAGCATCTTCACCGCATCGTCATAGTGCAGCCGCGGAAACGGCGGCACGATCGCCTCTAGTTTCGACGGGTCGCGCTCCAGAGTCTTCAACTCCTCCTGCCGCGTCTCAAGCACGCGCGCGGCGATGTACGAGAGGAATCTCTCGGAAAGATCCATGACGTCGTCGAGCGTTGCGTAACACATCTCTGGCTCGACCATCCAAAACTCGGTCAGATGTCTTCTCGTTTTGGATTTCTCAGCGCGAAACGTGGGACCGAAGCAGTAGACTTTGCCGAACGCTGCCGCCGTCGCTTCGTTATAGAGCTGGCCCGATTGCGTCAGATAAGCCTTTTCATCGCCGAAATAATCGACTTCGAACAGCGTCGTGGTGCCTTCGCACGCGGCGGGCGTAAAGATTGGCGTGTCACAAAGCGTAAAGCCGTCGTTGTCGAGAAAATCGCGCACGGCTTTGATGACCGTGTGACGCACTTTCAGGATCGCGTGCTGCTTCTTTGAGCGAATCCACAGGTGTCGGTGATCCAAAAGGAATTCCGGACCATGTTCTTTCGGCGTGATCGGGTAATCATGAGCCGCAGAAACCACCTGAGCGTCAGTCACATCAAGTTCAAATCCACCGGGCGCGCGACTGTCTTCGCGCACGCGGCCGGCGACCGTCAGGGCGGATTCCTGGCCCAGAGGTTTCAACACGTCCCAGAGTTCCGGTGACACGGAATTCTTTGCCACCACGCACTGCACGATGCCCGTGCCGTCCCGAAGTTGCGGAAACATCAGCTTCCCGCTTGAACGCATGTTATAGAGCCAGCCTTTCAGCGTGACTTCATCGCCGATGTGTTTGGATAAATCCCTTATGTAAGTTTGTGTCATTAGGTCGTAATCAACAGTTCAAGTATGGCTCGCGCAACGGTGCAGTAGCCCGACCGTAAGGGAGGGCGTTGTCGCAACCAAAACGCCCTTGCTGACGCGCGGGCTACTGCCCCGCTTCGGCACCTCTTCCAATTCGCTCAGTAATCATTCGGCGCAGGACCGGAAAGCGCTCCAGCCATTCGGCCGCCTGCAAGACGATCAGAAAAGTAGGTCGAATGTGCTTTTCGTAGAACGCGCCGCGCCCGCAAACGGCGGTCTGGTAAGAAAACGTCCCGACGGCTTTCAATCCGCGCTGAATTGTCATCAGCCGAAACTCTTTGCTGAAGTCGTCCGGATCGAGGCCCGGCAGTCCTTGCCGGCGTCGCGCTTCCAAAAAATATAGCCGGTGGGAGCGCACAGCGGCCAGCGAGGGCGGCTCTGGCTGGCGGTCCGTCAACAATGAGACCAGATCATAGCTCGCCGGCCCCATGCGGGCATCCTGATGATCGACGATCCGAATGCGTTTCTTGCCGTCCACCATCAAGTTCGCGCCGTGATAGTCGCGATGGCAAAGCACGCGCGGACACGCGGCCAGTTCTGCCGCGATGTCGTTGAGCTCCACCTTCAACTCCGCCGCCTCGCCATGACGCAGGGTCTCGCCGCGCAAACTACCAAAGTAATGTTCGAAAAAATAATTCAATTCCCAGGCCAGCTTCGCTTCATCAAAAGCCAGGCGGCTGGCGATCGAGTCACGCTCGAATGCTTTCGGTGTCGCCGCTTGAATCTGCGCGATTACTTCGATCGCTGCTTCTAAAAAACCCTCGCGTTCTTCACCCGACGCCGCTTCAAAAACCTGAAACAACTGCCGGTCGCCGAGATCTTCCTGAACGATGATTCCGGCGGCGCCATCAACGTCGTAAACCTCGGGGACCGGCAACCCGCTCTCAAGAAACAAGCGCGTGATGTCCAGATAAGGGTGGACGGCCGGATCGAACGGCGCAGGATAAACGGCCGCTACGGCGGAGGCGCGCTTCCAGGGGATGCGGAAGTACTCTCGCGTCGAAGCGTCCGGCGTCAGCGGAACAATCTCAGCTTTACGCGAGCCTTTTTGCCGCGCAAGGTAATCCGTAAGCCGATCACGAGCGCTGCTCGTGAAGGCGGTTGAGTCAGTCTGAAGAGATGGATTCATCTTAGCGACCGAGGCGCCCTGGTTCATTCGGGGCTCGAGTCGAGCCTTATTGCTTCGATCTCGCGCCCGTAGTAATTGTTTTGTCGACTAAAATTCAGTGTCAGCAAATCTTATCACTGCGATAAGGGCACAACAAAGTTCTCGCCTTTTACGTAGCCTTTGGGCGCCTTGGTGGGCGGCGTTACGCTGTCCACCAGCTCTGCCCGAACAACCGCCGCGTCTTCGACTTCTTCACCGGCACGCACGCGCACGCCATCCCCCAGGATCGCGCGCCGCACTCGCGCGCCCGTCTCTAGAATTACGTCATCCCAGAGAATTGACTCGCGCACGTTTGCCTCTTTGTCGATCGACGCGTCGCGCCCGGTGTACAGAGACCGCCCTCTCTGATTCAACAGCGCGAGACTGATGTCCAGATATCTTTGCAGGGTTGAAAGCTCGAACCACATGCCTTCGGCTACCTGCGCGGCGATGCGTTCACCTTTCGCAATCGCCTTTGGATACACATCGATCGTGGAATGCGAAAACACGCCAGGCGGGATGTAGTCAAAGATTCGCGAATCCATCACTTGAATCCCGGTGAACATCAACGGCGCATCAGGCTCAACTGAATCTGATTCAGGCGCAGATGCCGGCATTCCGGCAAACCGAGTCACGAACCCGTCGCTGGTTTCGACGATGCTAAAACGCTCGCGGGCCACATTTCGTCGCAGCACCAGCGTAGCCAGCGCCTTTGTCCGCCGATGCGTCTCGATCGCCGCGCGCAAGTCGATGTCGGTGATCAGCTTTCCATTAACCACCACGAACGTCTCGGTCCCGATCATTTCACGCGCGTTATCCAGCGCGCCACTGGTTCCCAGGATAACCGGCTCATGAATATACCGCAGGCGAACCCCGAACTGGCTGCCGTCACCGAGCGCCGCACGCACCGAATCCGGCCGATGATGCAAGTTGACGATTACATCCTCGACCCCCTGCTGCGCGAGATACTCCGCCACATAGCCCACCAACGGCTTACCCAAAACGGGCAACGCCGGCTTAGTGCGATCGGCCGTCAGCGGCCATAGCCGCGCGCCGTATCCCGCCGCGAGAATCATCGCTTTCATCGTCGTGACATTCTAGATTAGCGACGATGAAAATGATATTGCAGCGTTCAGAGTTCAACCTTTAGGTTGAATCATCGCGTTCCGTGTCGTAAGCTTGCGTGGCTATTTTTTCTATTACTCGTCGGTCATCGTGCTCAATGCCATCTGATCAAATCTTCACTTTGCCGTTTGAGCAGCAAATCGGACAATTCTTCTTCATCGGTCTGCCTGGAACGGAACTGGATGCAGAGACGCGCGAACTGGTCGAAGAGATCAAGCCCGGTGGCGTGATTCTCTTTGGCCGGAATGTTGAGTCCCCGGAACAAGTGCGCGGCTTGCTGGACGGCGTGCGCTCTCTTTTGCCGATTCCCCCGTTGTGCGGCGTCGATCAGGAAGGCGGCCTGGTGGATCGCTTACGCGAGATTTTTCCGCCGATGCCTTCGGCGCGCGCGATTCGCCAGCACGGCGATCTCTCCGCGGCCAGGACCCTGGGCCGCGTCACCGGCAACATTCTCCGAATGCTCGGCTTTGACATTAACTTCGCCCCGGTGATGTCGATAATCACCGAAGCGCGCAGTCAGCTTACCAACGGGCTTTACTCGCGGTCGTTCGGCAGCTCGCCCGCCGAAGTTCTCGGCAATACGACCGTCTACATGCGCGGCTTGCAGGCCACCGGCTGTCTCGGCTGCTTGAAACATTTTCCGGGCATCGGCGCCGGCGCGGTTGACTCGCACATGGAGATGCCGCTCGTGCCCCTGACGCACGACGATTTGATCGGGCAGGACCTGGCGCCCTACATCGAACTGTTTCAAAGGATCGATGATCGCGTCCGGGTCGTGATGGTCAGCCACGGCGGCTTTCCGAACATCGACATCAAGAGAGGCACCACGGGCGGTTTGGTTGAGCCGGCTTCGATTAGCCCGGCCATCGTCACGAAATTATTGCGGCAGGAGTTGGGATACAAACACCTGGTGGTCACTGATGATTTAGAGATGGGCGCGATTGCCAAGCATTGCGAAATCGAAGATGCCACCGTGCGCGCGTTTCTGGCCGGCGAAGATATGTTGCTGATTTGCGCGACGCCGGAAACGATCCGGCGCGGTTACCGCGCGCTCCTGGAAGCTGCGCGCAAGGCCACAGTCAGCGAAAAAAGGATTCACGCTTCGCTAAAGCGAATCGCCGCGGCCAAGGCCCTGGCGCAGCTGCCGACACCGCTCGATATGGACAAGTACAAAGAACTCGGCGCGGAAATGACGAAAATGAATAAGACGCTGGATTACCGCTATCCCGGAGAATCACATGTCAATTAACGATCGCGATCGCGCACCGCGACTTGCCAACGCGCGCCTGGGAAAATGCGTCGCCCTCGGCGCGTGTTTCGTGCTCGCTCTGTCGTCGATGGCTTCTTCTTGTCGACGCCAGAGCAACGTCTTCGTTATTGCGCTCTCAGACAACGTCAAGACGATCGATCCGATTGGCTCGCCGTCTGTAGATGCCGCCAGCGAGCGCGTCCGTTCGTTGATGTTCAATTCGCTGGTAAAGAAGGACGAGAAGTTTGACTATGTGCCGGAACTCGCTTCAAAGATTGATCGATCCGAAGACGGACTGACGTTCACGTTCACGCTGCGCGATGGCGTGACTTTTCATGATGGCCGTCCCTTCACATCCGCCGACGCGAAGTACACGCTCGATACGGTACTGGCCTCAACGTTTGCCAAGGCCGCGAGCTTCTTCGAGGGCGTAGGCGCGACTCGAACGGCTTACGTCAAGAGCGTCGACGCTCCCGACGCGCACACGCTGGTCATCCGCCTGAATAGTCCGTGGACTGGTTTGTTGGCCAACCTCGTAGCCATCGCGATTATCCCTAAAGACAGTTATGAATCGCAGAAGACGCATCCGCTGGGCACCGGTCCGTTCAAGTTCAAGAGCTACGATCAATCGCAGCAGGTCGTCGATATGGAAGCAAACCCGAATTATTGGGACGGGCCGACGCAAATTCCGGTACTGCGGGCGCGCGTCATCAGTGACTCGAACGCCCTGCAGGCTGAGCTGCAAAGTGGCCGCGTGGACATCGCCCCTTTGCCAACCAGTCTATCGCCGGATGCAATCAAGGGACTCGGCGCGAATTCGAACCTGACCGTACATCAGTTCGCCGGCTCGAATTTGAATCTGCTGACTTTTAATACTGCCGAGCCGCCGCTCGACAACGTTAAGGTGCGGCAGGCAATCGCCTACGCGATCAACCGCGAGAGTATGATTCGGGATCTCGTCCTTGGCCAGGGCAAGATCGCGCACTCAATTCTACCGGAAGAATCCTGGGCCTACACGCCGGGGCAAACCTATCATTACGATCCGGCGATGGCCAAGAAGCTCCTGGACGATGCGGGCTTTCGCGATCCCGACGGCGACGGGCCCCAGATGCGCTTCAGCAAGCCAATCATCTTTCGCATCTCTGGCAGCAGCGGCGCCGCGAGGCAATACTCCGGAGTGATCTACAACTATTTGCGCGAGGTTGGAATTCCGGTTTCAATCGAGACCTCCGAACTAAACACCTTGTTCGAATTCCTGCGGCGCGGCCAGTTTCAAATGACGTACGGCCAGTGGGTTGGCGGCAATCAGGATCCCATTTTCTATCGCGACCTGTTTGCCACGTCTGAGATTCCCAGTGAAACTCGCGCGGCGCGCAATCGCAGCCGTTACAGCAATCCCGAACTCGACAAGATCCTCGAAGAAGCCACTAACACTTACCATCACGCCAAGGCCGCGCCCTTGTACGCGCGCGCGCAGGAGATCGTCAGCCGTGACGTAGTTGTGCTCCCTTTGTGGTATCAGGCGAACATGGTCATCGCTAAGAAAAGCGTCGGCAACATTCACATTAACGCGAGTGGTGATTGGGGATTTGTGAAGGATTTGACTGTAGGAAAATGAAGCCGCAGATTAACGCGGATCGGCGCGGAGTAGCCTTGCCCAAAAAGTGGTGTGGCAGGAAGAGAGAAGCTCATACTGGGAGCGCGGGCGCCCTCGCCCGCACAGCCTGCGCAAGCACGCTCAATCTCAAGCTTCTTGATGCTGTAGCTGTTTCGCGCTTCGCGCTCATAGCGGGCGAGGGCGCCCGCGTTCCCAGTTCTAACCAGTTCGTTCCAGATTGGATCGACTTTTTTGGGCAACGCCGCGCGGAGCAGATAGGAAGATATCTAATTTATCCGCGTTCATCTCCGTAAATCCGCGGCTAAATCTCATCGATAACTGTCCATAACCGCTTGCAGCTTCTTCTCACCCTCCGCCGACAGGTTCAGAAACTCAACACCCGCTCCGGTGGGAGGCGCACCTTCCATCACTCGCAATAGATTTCGCACCGCGCCCTTCAGACTAATCGCGCCGGCGACCTCGGCAGTCCACTTAAGGTAGATTTCCTGGCCGGCGACAAGTTCTCGCTTCGTGTTGAGGAAGCAGCCGCTAACGCTCAAGCTGGTAACCCGGTCGTAGAACTCACACTCGGGCCCCCAACCCCAGTCGGCGAAAAACTCAACGTTGACGCGCGGATGTCTGCGCTGTTCGATCGTTCCCATGCGTTAGCAGGTCAACTCCCTCTCCGTTCTGGGAGAGGGCTGGGGTGAGGGATTATCGGCGGCGCACTAACGCCCTCACCTAACCTCTCCCAAAGGGAGAGGAACATTAATCAAAGCGCTTTCTGGATCTCTGACCATTCAATCGCGCCTTCGCGAATCAACTTCGGGTCGGGGCCTGCGGCATCGACGACAGTTGAAGGACGATCTATTCGCGCTTGGCCGCCGTCAACAATCAAATCAACGGCCGCGGCGAAATAGCTGGCAACTTCTTCCGCGGTCCGCGCCGGTTCCGCGCCGGAGGGATTCGCGCTCGTCGCCGTCAACGCGCCACCACAGGCTCGCACCAGCGCGCGCACCTTATCATCGTCGGGCAAGCGCACGCCAATCGTTCCTGTGTCTGCTGTTACCTCATCTGGAACTTGCGGCGAGGCCTGGCCGATCAGAGTCAACGCGCCCGGCCAGAACCGTTCCGCCAGAGCTTCGAATGCGCGTGAACGCACAGAGATGAAGCGCTCGATCTGATCGATGTCGCTGACGACGACCAGAATCGGTTTGGTCGCTTCCCTGCCCTTCAGTTGTTTGATTCTCTGGACCGCGCTGCGATTGAGCGGGTTCGCGCCCAGGCCGTAGAACGTGTCGGTGCGAAAGGCGATGATGCCGCCGCGCGCGATCGTTTCAGCGGCGCGGGTATAGGTTTGCTGGCTGTCCAATAAAATCAACGAAAGATCATCCTCGGTGAGTCTCTGTTAGTTCTCTGTGCCTCTGTGGTGAGTGTTCTCCCGACAAGCTCACCACAGAGACACGGACCTTTCACAGAGGAGCACAGAGTTATTAAATCTTCACTCCATAGCCCAA
>WNFD01004795.1_pt1 | contig 17467 bp, 9 predicted proteins | sample 5400491 | NCBI WGS metagenome assembly WNFD01 (sample SAMN13153343, study PRJNA577476) | soil metagenome | isolation source: 120 cm saprolite under Douglas fir tree site 2 hole 2 replicate 2 | place: USA:California | collected 2015-04-18 | reverse complement strand
CTGCAACCGAGCGAACGCAGGCGGGAGCGAACCCACTGCTCTTCACCGGGAAGGGTCTGGACGAAGCATTGCTCGACCGGGATGAGGCTGTCGCCGCGGACGATCATGCGCCGGTCTTTGGCGAAATACAGCGGCACGATCGGGATCTCTTCGAGCAGAATGTAGTGCCAGATGTCGAGTTCGGTCCAGTTGGAGAGGGGGAAGACGCGGATGCTTTCGCCGGGTGAGATTCGGCTGTTGTAGAGGTTCCAGATCTCGGGGCGTTGGTTCTTGGGGTCCCATTGACCGGCTCGATCGCGGAAGGAAAAGATACGCTCCTTGGCGCGGGATTTTTCTTCGTCGCGACGGGCTCCGCCAAACGCTGCGTCGAAGCTATACGCGCGGAGGCCATCGAGGAGCGCGGTTGTTTTGAGCAGGCCGCAGCAGCGTTGTGTGCCAAGGCGAACGGGGTTGGCGCCGTCAGCCAGCGCCTGCTCGTTGCGCCAGACCTTGAGATCGAGGCCCAGCGAGCGGGCTATGTTGTCGCGGAACTCGAGCATCTCGTGAAACTTGTAGCCGGTGTCGATATGCAGGAGAGGAAAAGGGATGGGCCCAGGGAAAAAGGCTTTCTGCGCCAGGCGAAGCATGACAGAGGAGTCTTTGCCGATGGAGTACAGCATGACCGGCTTCTGAAACTCGGAAGCGACTTCGCGAAAGATGTGGATGCTCTCGGCCTCGAGGCGTTGGAGATGGCTCAGCCGGGGCGCGGAGAGCGCCCGTTGTTCAAATTGTTCGATTGATGAGGACGAAGCCATGAGGTTCCCCGGTTTGGAAAAGTCTGATTTTCGGAGCACAAAGTGAAAGCCCACAGATCTGGAGTTCAGAGTGTGGGCGTTTTTGCTAGGAGAGTATTGAGATAAGAGGAAGTTATCTACAACACGCGCACACACACGGACAGGCCGTACAGCAACAGAAGTTGCTGGAGAGGCGACAAGCCGTGTTGGCGGTGGAGAAACGCATCTACTACAAGCTTGGACGAGGAAAGGCCATTTGTCAAACTTATAGGCCTTGTTGCCGAGTGAAGTGGCGGAATTTCCGTCGGCCGCTCTTGACTCATCGGCGGATACGGGCTAAGTTTCAACATAGCGATGAAGATCTCCACCAACCACCGCGCCGCCGGACTTGCCTGTCGCCCTTGTTGCGACTCCACGGCTGCTGCGCTGGCAAGTGAACCTTCTGTAGCGTTTCGCTGATTCGGCGGAAATTCGCTCTAGGAACCTGTCGAAACCCACGCAGTCGCCTCTTGAAACCCATAAGGCGCTGCGTGGGTTTTCTCTTTTCTACCGAATCGAAATAGAGCACACGGTATTTCCTCAACGATGATCACTCGCTCCATCACGACCTCTCGACGCATGGCCTGTTGTGCCGCGCGTACGTGTTGTTGTCCTGATGACACGCTGATCAGTTAGATCGATTTCGTTCACCGGACAAATCCCTGAAATCTTTTTTAGCTCTACGAATTCCCCTCATTCCAGTTTTGAGGAGGCTGCGACCGCAACTTGTGGCTATCTCGCTGCCATCTACAGGAGACTACCTTGACTTCTTTCGTTCGCACTTTATTCTCCCTGGCCTTTCGTTCTGTCTTCTTGCTGCTCTTTCTACTCGCCCCCGCCGCGGCATGGGCGCAGGTGGTTGGCGGCTCCATCAGCGGCACCGTCACCGATAGCACCAGCAGCCGCATCTCAGGCGCTGTCGTCGTAGTACACAACGTCGAGACTGGGACGGAGCGAAAGCTGATCACCGACAGCGAAGGCCGTTACGGGGCGCCATCGCTCACTGTGGGGAGCTATGACGTGATCGTGAAACGCGATGGCTTCGCCCCTGAGCGGCGCAGCGGCGTCTCGCTGACAGTGGGGCAGAGCGCGCAGGTGGATCTGACGTTGAAGGTCGGCGCAGTATCCGAGCAAGTAAACGTGGTCGATACGCCGGCGACAGTAAACCTGACCACGCAGCAGACCTCAGGCCTCGTCGATGAGCGGCAGGTGAAACAACTACCGCTGAACGGTCGCAGCTACGACCAACTGATCACGCTGAATCCGGCCACGGTGAACTACACAGGTCAGCGCTCGGGCGGAATCGGCACATCAAACTCATCTGTTGGCAATATGTTCGCGATCTCGGGGCGACGCCCGCAGGACAATCTTTTTCTGCTGAACGGTATCGAGTACACGGGAGCATCGCTGATCAATGTGACGCCAGGCGGCACTAGCGGGCAGTTGCTGGGTGTCGATGCAGTACGCGAGTTCAATGTGGTCTCGGACACGTACTCGGCGAGCTATGGCAAACGACAGGGAGCCCAGATCTCGATCGTTACGGCGAGCGGCACAAACAGTCTGCACGGGGCGGCGTACGAGTTTCTGCGCAATTCGGCGCTGGATGCACGGAATTACTTCGATCAGCAGAAGATTCCGGAGTTCCAGCGTAATAACTTCGGTCTGTCGCTGGGCGGCCCGATCAAGCAAAACAAGCTCTTCCTGTTCGGCAACTACGAAGGCTACCGGCAAAACCTCGGGCTTTCGGACGTGACGCTTGTGCCAGACAGCAATGCGCGACTGGGCTATCTTCCCAATGCTAAGACAGGCGTGTTGACGAAGGTTGCGCTGGGCAATGGCGTCGCGCCGCTTTTCAACCTATGGCCGGTACAGAACGGGCCCGAGCTGCTCGATCCGACGACGGGCTTCAACACAGGTATTGCCGAGGCTTTCTCTAATCCAGTGCAACACATTCGCGAGGACTTCGGAACAGCGCGCTTCGATGTAAACCTGAGTGCAAACGATCTGCTCTTCGCCGTGTACACGGTAGACGATTCGACCGCGAATACACCGACGCAGAATCCCCTGTCCATCATCGACGAGAGTCTGCGCGCGCAGGTTGCAAGCCTGCAGGAGCAGCATGTCTTCTCGCCACGCCTGCTGAATACAGCCCGAGTTGGCTTCTCGCGCGCAAGCTTCTTCTTTCTCGGCTTGTCGACGCCGCTGCCAGGCGCAGACATCACGAGCTGGGTCGCGGGTAAACCAGTCGGGGCTATTGTGGTTTCAGGCAGCACGGCCTCGAATGGCGCGTCGCAGGTGACCGGCGCAGGAGCCAACGTGGGCTCGAACAACTCGACTACGCGCAATCTTTTCACGTTCGACGACCACATCTATTACACACGAGGCCGGCATCAGATCGAAGCGGGCGGTTGGGTACAGCGGCTGCAATCGAACGACAATCTCGCACAGAACCAGTTTGGACAGGCTTCCTTTGCGAGCCTCACGACGTTCCTGCAGGGTACGGTGAAAACCTTCACCGTTGTGCCGAATCCGACCGAACTTGGGTGGCGCTCGACCATGGGTGCGGGCTATCTCGAAGACACCGTGCGTCTATTGCCGAATCTTGAGCTGCGCGCAGGCATCCGTTTCGAGTCGACTAGCGGCTTCAACGAGTCCCAGGGCAGGGCAGGGAGCTACGGCTTTACGAACGGGGTGATCAATACGACGCCCACAGTCGGCTCCTCCAGGCCAATGTGGCAGTCTCGAGCCTGAACATCACCACGGCGACGCAAGCCAGCGCGGGCAGCCTGATTTCGCCGTCGAATGTGCAGCCAGATATCGCTACGCCTGCAGTGCTCTCCTGGACCTTCAAGGTAGAGCAGCAGTTGGCTGCGAACACATCGCTTACGGTCGCATACGTCGGGTCCCATGGCTACCACCAGATTCTCTCCGAGGACCAAAACGAGCCCGCAACTGTAACCTGCCCGAACCCCACGTGCCCTGCGAACATAGCAGCAGGAACAGTTTTTTACCCGACGACCAATAAAGCGAATCCGTTGGTCGCAAACACCACGTCGTGGGTCTCGCAGGGCATCAGCAACTACAACGCTCTCGAAGTGGATCTGCATCGAAGTTTCGCGAACGGACTCCAGTTCCGTGGGACGTATACGTGGTCGAAGAATCTGGACAACGGGTCGGCGTGGAACACGAGTGTCTCGGCTAACACGCCCGCGTACGTCTCGGTACCGAGCAAGTTGAGCCTGGACTACGGCCCGGCTGCGACGGACGTTCGCCACATTGCCGCTCTGAACGGTACCTACGATCTGCCGTTCGGGCGCAATCGACGGTTCGCCTCGGGCCTGAACTCATTCGCCGATAGGGCGGTCGGCGGTTGGAGCCTCAGTGCGATTGCAAACCTGCAGTCAGGCTTCCCCTTTTCGCCTCAACTCGGCTATAACCCGACTGGCTCTGGCGATACGCGCAATCCTGTGCGGCCAGACGTCAACCCGAACTTTCACGGTAAGCTTTACCCCCATACCGTGTCGCAGTGGTTCAATCCGAATGCGTTCTCGGCGCCGCTTTCTACACTCTCGAGCAGCGGGGCGATCACCGGCGGGGCAGTCGGCAACCTTGGACGGGACACGCTGGTTGGCCCCGGGTTAAAGGAACTAGATCTCGCTTTGTTGAAGAACACTCAGCTACGAGAAGGGGTAAGCCTGCAGTTCCGTTCGGAGTTCTTCAACATCCTGAACCACGCGAACTTCACCACACCCAACGCGGTCACGTACGCTTCGGCGCCGACGCTGGTGTCGGGGACATATACACTACCCAGCGTATCCTCGACTGCTGGCTTGATTACAGCGACATCCACAAGCTCGCGACAGATTCAATTCGGGGTGAAGCTTATCTTTTAATTACTGCTAATTACTGCTCAAAAGTCGAGGAGATCGGCTCCAGGGTAATTCAGACTGAAGTCGATCTGACCCGTACGCCGATGGTTAGTAGATGACCTTCAGTCCGAATTGGAGAATGCGCGGCTCGAAGGTGCTTGTAATCTGACCGCCGGTGGTGGGGCTGTTGAGTTGGGTTGGCGTGCTGAGAGTGCCTCCCAGGCCGCTTCCGGGAAGGTACAGGTTGGTGTGGTTGAAGACGTTGTATGCCTCGGAACGGAACTCGACTTTCAGGCTCTCGAGCGGCGTGTTGAACTTCTTGTTGAGCGCGAGATCGGTCTGGTAGAAAGCAGGGGTACGGCCAGGATTGCGCGACGCGTTACCGAACGGACTCAACAGATTTCCGCTAGCGTCCTTGGTCGCAGGAAGGGTGAATGCAGCCAGGTTGGTGTATTGAATGAAGCCGCTGCTTAGCTTTGTCCTCTTAATGATTGGCTGACCGGGGACGATGTTGGGGCGGTACTCATTCGCTCCGCGATAGGTCGCGGAGATCTGTGGCGAGACCGCGTTGGCGGAGTTCGCGGAGTATCCCACGTTGAAGGGCGTGCCGGCTTGCATCGTGTTGATCGCGCTAAGTTGCCATCCTCCGAGAAGCGTGTTCACCAAAGCGCTGCTGTTGCTCAGGAAACGGCGGCCATGGCCTGCGGGCAGGTCATAGACGACGCTGGTGACATTGCTGACCGGCAGGTTGTAGTCGGACTGCCCATAATCGGCGGCGATGTTGTTGGCATCCTGGGGTGAAGGCGTGTTGCCTTCGAGCGAGGCGCTAGCGTTGTCGAGCGAGTGCGACCAGGTAAGAGAGTTCAGCAGCGTGAGCCCGGCCACAAAGCGCTGCTCATAGCGAACCTGCAGTGCGTCGTAGTGAGAGTAAAACTCATTCAGCGCCTCAGTGATGTCGCTGGGCCAGTTGCCGAAGGGACGGGCGAAGCCGGCGGCTGGATTCTTCTGGTTGCCGTTCAGGAAGCCCTGAAGCTTGGTGCCGTGATTACCCACGTACGCTATGTCGAGCAGGGTATTTTTTGCGAGCTCCTGCTGCACGCTGACGAAGTAGCTCTGGACGGAGCTGTCGCGGGTATTCTTGGGCACCCACGTGATATTGTCTGTGGCTTTGTTGAAGGTCGTCACCAGGCCGGAAGGATAGCCCTGATCGACCGTCGCATAGCAGCTTGGAGTGGTACTGCCGACGGGGATGATCTGTGCCGGCAGCGGGTTGCAGTGGTTCGCGGCTGTAGGGTTCGGCTGTACGACACCGGCGAACTGCGCTTGCGGAGCATTGATAGCGAGAATGTCGCCGGAGCCGGCGCGGGTGTAATGGACGTAACTGATGCCATAGCCGCCATGGATAGCGATCCGCGGTGTAGCGGCATAGGCAAAGCCGATGCGTGGACCGAAGTCGTTGAGGTCAGGATTGACCAGGGTTTTCCCGTAGACTCCACCGCCGGAGAAGGGCGTGATGCCGTTACCTGCCGTCGCACTGGGTGTGATGGTCAAGACGGTCTGAGAGGCGGGATCAAAGTTGGAGATGTAGTTCTTCTCCTCGGAGTAAGGCGAGCCGTACTCCCAGCGTAAGCCAAGATTCAGGGTCAACTTATTGTTGACGTGCCAATCATCCTGAGCATAGACGCTATCGAGACTCTGACGAAGATGAGCGACGAAGTAGTTTGCCAACGAATAATTGTTCGTCAAACCGAAGAGGAAATCAGCCCAGTAGTTATCCGACGTAGCCGAAGCGGTCGCACACCGAGTGCTGGAGCCGGGAATGACGGTACCGGCAGGGCAAAGGCTGTAACCGCCGGCGTAGCTGAAGGAGCCGTAGAGCGGATTGTTGTCGTTGACGGCCATCCAGATATGTTCGTACTCATAGCCAAACTTTAGCGAATGTTTGCCTTTGACCCAGGTGAAGTTGATCTTCGGGTCGAGCAAGGCCGGATTCTGCCATTGGGGATTCGTGCTCTGGCGGCCGAAGGCTGTGAAGCCGGTGATGCTGGTGGAAGGCAAGCCGCCTGCGACGGTAGGATCAGATGGCAGACCGGGGATAGTAATGGCGCTGTTGCCGATGGACAGCGAGAACTTGCCAGCCTTGGTGCGAGAGAGGCCGAGGCGGACGTCGATGACTTTGTTCGAACCAAGCAAGCGCGTGTACCCAAGAGCCACCTGCTGATCGAGAACACGGATCGTGCCGTTGGTCTGACCGTCAAGGGGGAGCGGGAGGGCAGGATAGTTCACGCCGGTCTCCTTGCGGTCGCTGATGCGTAGGAACCAGGAGTTGTTGGCATTCTGCTGATAGTCAAGGCGCAGGTCACCCTTGTCAGAGTTGTCAGTGAAAGGGACCTGCTTGGAGTAATCGTTGGACGCAAGACCGGTGCTCGGCAGGCCGCTCTGAGGCAGGCCAGGAATCTGCTTGAAGAAGCCGATGATCTGCTGCGAAATCGGATTGATGGCACTGGCGGGAATCGTGGTGCCGGCAGCATAGGTTGCACCGGTGATCGGGTTTCTTACTGGAACAACGAGCACGCCGTTGAGCTCGTTCTGCGTCGGTAAGGTGAAGACGCTGAGCGGTTTGAGCGTTTGACGGAAGCCTTCGTAGTCGACGAAGTAGAAGAGCTTGTCCTTGAGAATAGGTCCGCCGAAGTTCACCCCGAACTGGTTGCGATTGAAGGTGGGCTTCTGAAAGGGAATGACATTTCCTGTGCCGCCGACGGTGGTTGGTTTGAAGTAGCCGGCTGCGTTGAGGTCGGTATTACGGATGAACTCGTAGACCGTAGCGTGAAAGTGGTTGGTTCCGCCGGAGGACGCGACGTTGATGGTAGCGCCTGAGGAACGGCCGTACTCTGCACTCTCGTTATTGGTGACCACCTGAAACTGGGCGACTGAGTCGGGCGGAACGGCGATGATCTGGTTGTCGAATCCCTGATTGCTTTCGCCATACGCGTTGTTATCCATGCCGTCGAGGAGAAAATTGTTGAACATGCTGCGCTGGCCGTTGATATTGTAGGCGCCGGCACGCACCAGGCTGTTGATCGAGCTGGTCGTCGCGGCCGTCGGGGCCTGACGCGAACCGGTGACCAGACCCAGGAGGTCGGAGTAGTTACGAGTGACCAGCGGAAAAGCAGCACTCTGATACTGGGTAATAATCTGGCCGCGCTGGCTCGATTCGGTCTCAATCTGCAGAGCCACATCGCTGACCTCTACGGAGGTCTGGGTTGCGCCCACCGTCAGCGATAGATCGATGCGCTCACGTCCACCGACCGAGACGGTAATGTTCTGCGCGACGGCATTCGCGAAACCTGGCGCGCTCGCAGTGATGGTGTAGACGCCGACACGGAGAGAGGGGACTTCATAGTCGCCCGCGTCGTTTGTTGTGGCCTTCGCCGTGACCGCCGTAGCGTTGTTCGTGATGGTCACCGCCGCGCCGGAGACCGCTGCGCCGCTTGTGTCACGGATGGTTCCCACCAAGCTTCCGTTTTCATACTGAGCCTGGAGGTAGTTGAATGTGAACAGAAACAGAATGGCCGCCAGAAGTCGAGGTGTTGGTGAAAATCTATTCTTTCGCATAGCAACGAAGCTATAGCGTTACCTATTAAAATCCGATCAAACAGGCATGAATGCACTGTTACATCGCAGCGGTTCTGTGGAATACAACTGACGCGTCGTAATTTAAATGAGGTCGACCGATTCTGGCGCTTATCACTGTCTGCAGTCGACTACGTCGCCGACGTGATGACGTAGTAGGGCTGATTGCTGAAGGTCGGATTGAACGGCGGATGCAGAGTTGCTGCGTCCGTCGTGTGGAGCTCGAAGTAATACTGCAGAGGGTAAGGCGAGCTTGTATAACTGCTGGGAATGAAGGCGCTGCGCGCATCGCCGGTCTTTTGCATTGGTGCTGACACCCACCGCTCCGCGTGATTCACATGGCGGTACCAGAGCATTGACTCCGTGACGATCGCAGGTGTGATCATCGTGAGATGAAGGTCATCGCCGGAGCGGAAAGCGTCGGGAACAGTGTGTTTTACATCAACCGTGGGGCGTGGGGAAGCGTTAATGGCTTGCTGAATTGCTTTTCCAGCCAAAGACTGTTGAGTAGGTTTATCGCTGAAGCATTTTTCAAGTGCTGCCAAATCATGGTCGATCTCGGGCAGGCGGTTGGCCCAGTTGCCGCGCCGAATGGGAATATCGCCATAGCTGATATCTGTGCTGTAGATTTTATCGGACCGTTCGGCCATGTTGGCCCAGGCGTCGCGACCTTTCCGATAGGCGGCAAGCGACTGCGCGGCTGTTACCGGATCGCCCGTTTGCTCGTAAATGGAATAGAAGAGAGCTGCGCGGAAGAGATTGGCATAGTAGAGGCCAAGGGCGTTGACGATAAGGATGTCTTCTTCGACCTGGCGAAACTCAGGCGACTTCGCTCGCGAGCCGCTACTAAGGTGTGCGGCTGCGAGCGATTTAGTCGATGTGCTCACCATCGTCTCAAGCCACTCGATGACCTCGCCGGGGCTGTAACGAGCGTTCTTTGTGCCGCTCACAAGATCCTTTGCCTGCTGGTCGATTGTGCTGAATAACTGTGGATCAAGTGGGCTGATGGCGCTTACGTTGTGCGGCGCGGGTGAGTCGCCGTAGAGCGGCTTCCCAGTCGGTGGAAGAATGGAGATAGGACTGTAGAGTTCCGGCCAGAAACTGTGGTTCGAAGCCGAGGGCAGCCAGGCAGTGGTGATGAGCGGCAAGATACGACTCGAGCTGGCGAGTGCAGCTTCCAGCGCGGGGCCCGATGAACCAAAGGCCTGGCGGAAAAATCGGTGGTGCACCTCTGGGGCAGTATCGGGATTGTAAAGGTAACGTCCCCATAGCAGGTAAGTGATAGCGAACTTGTTGGTATCGTAATTGATGTTCGCAAGCGAAGAGTCCACGTAAGAGTTGCGTCCGCCGGGGTGGCCTGATCCTTCGCGGCCTTTGAAAGTCAGCGGTTCGCAGAGCTCCATACCTGCAGCTCCACAGAAGCTGGCCGCTCGGCCATATCCCGACGCTAGTGCCGGATCGCCCCAAAGCAGATGCCTCTGCGTGCCCGGCCAAACACGGTAAAGAACCTCAAAGTTCGAGTCCTTCCGGTAGAAGTCGCCATAGCCATAACGAGTGAAATTGCGCTCGCCACTGGAGACAGCAAAAGTCCCGGTGACCCCTTTACGTGGATACTCGGTCTCACGAATGTCGGCCTGGTGATAGCCCAGGCCTTGATGTTCGGCCCAGAACTTGGCGCCGGCTTTCACGGGCATTCCAGTTTTGTGGGCCATGTCGATCATCACTTGATTCAGGCCCTTGGCGTGCATGTTGATCTCGATAAGGCGTCCCGCCCCGGAGATTGCCTCGAAGAGCGTTTCCCAGAAGGAATAGCTGCCCTCGGGAATGCCGCTTTCGCCGTGGATACGCAGGGTAAGTCCGCTGATTTGTGGGCAGGCTTTGAGTACGGCACCGAGGGCCTCGCGGCAGTATGTGGCATGTATCTCTGGTGTCAGACCAATGATGTGGTGATCCGAGTTAGGACTATCGGTCCACTGGTAGGCGTGCGTCCAAATGCCGAGTTGGAACTCGAGCCCGCGGCGCGCCGTTTCTGCGGCTATATATTGCAGCGTTTCAAGATTACGCTGACGCTCGCCAGGTTGCAGCGGCGGCTCCACGCTTACCTGTTCGTACCCGGGAACTTCAACTAGATACGGGTAGGGGAAGTGAAGATAGTCCCCGGTAACACCACGCGGAAAATCGTAGCCGAAACCAAGCGCGAAATTGAAGCGATTGAAACGCGCGAAAGTAAGTGTATCCAGGTAGCCTTTCCAAAAGGTGCGGTCGTAAAACCAGGGCTTATCTTCAATTTCAGAGAGGAACGCCCGGGCCACGCTACGAACTTTGTTCGGCGTGATCTCGACCACCGGCGCGGACAGATACAACGCAGTGAACGGATTGTCGTTTAGGCGAATTCGCTCAGTGAGTTCAAGTAGGCCGTAGACGATTCCACGCGCGTCGATGCCGGTAACGAGAATGGCGGGAGCGTTGTTATGGTTGCCAGGAATGAGAGCAGTTGTCTCAGAGTGAGTGACACTGGGCAGATTGCCGAAGGTCTTAGCCAGAGGACCGGTGACCGGCGACACAATGACGGTAAACGTGCTGCTGCTGTTGGATGAAGTAATGCCCTTGACCGTGAGCGCCTGACGGAACTCTTCCACTGCCCACTGCACCGGCTCACTCGTGGTGAGCGCCGAACCATGGTCGATGATCAGCGCGATTACCTGACCGGTTCGCATAGCGTGTGAGAACTCTACAGCGGTGACCGAAGCGGCTGCTGTAGTGAGCTTTAGGAAAGCACGACGTGTAGTTTGATTGGGCATGAATTGTGAATCCCTTGAACGCTGTGCACATTATCCAACATCGGCTCCAGGCTACCCGCAAACATTACTTTGCCATCGTTCAAGAAAGGCGATCAACTCCTGCGGAGGCTTGAGCCAGGCACCGGCTATAGTCTCACGATAGTCAGTTCGCACGAGGATCGGAAGTCCACGTCCTTTTAAGACCTGGAAAGCATCTTCATCTGTAAGATCGTCGCCCAAATATGCGATCGGCACCTCAGTATCCAGATTTGAAAGTATGGATCTGACTGCGTCGCCCTTGTCTGGATGTGATACACGAAGCTCCAGTCCTGCTTCAAATTGGAGTAACTTGAGTCCTGATCTTTCGGCCAGCGGTGTCCAGCCATCCTGAGTCAGAGCTTGAATCTTCCTTGCCTCGGAAGGTGGCATTCCACGCCAGTGGATAGCGACGCCACCGAGCTTGATCTCAGCCCTGGATAACAGCCCTGCCGCAACGACCCACTCCTCGGCCTCCGTCAGGGACGCTGCGTTTTCCTCGCTGACCTCGACGCGACTGTAGCTTCCATCGCTCAACTGACGCTCCAGGCCATGCGACCCCCACATCTCAAGATCGTTCATTGGAGAGAGGAGAGTCCGCAGTTCCACGATAGGCCGTCCTGAAATGATGATAATTCTTGTCTTACCGCATCGCAGGATGCTGTCCAGAAGCGAAACGACTCCATGGTATGGGTAGGCGAGGCTGCGATCCACGTGAAAGGGTGCCAACGTGCCGTCGTAATCCAGCAGCAGCACTGATTCGGGCGCTGCCCTGATCTGTTGCAAAAAAGCTGTAAGCACTGTTGTTGTCTCTCTGTCCTGCAAGCTATCTTTCCGCCTGAGTTCTGCTAATCACAGAGATCTTCGTACGTCTCTGTTTCAGTCGAAGTTCGCAGAGTTCACCGATCAGGCTTCCCGCCCACCAATATATGTTGCGTTCCCTGACGGATTTTCTCATTCGCCGCATTCGATCGACCATCTCGCTTACATTCATTTCGAGTGCCTGCGCAATTGCTTCTGCGGTCGACTCGACATCGTAGGGATTCACGATGATCGCATCGTGCAAATCTCTCGCAGCGCCAGTGAATCGGCTCAGGATTAATACGCCGCGCTCGTCCTGTCGTGCTGCGACGTACTCCTTTGCCACAAGGTTCATCCCGTCATGCAGAGACGTAACCATGCACAAGTGTGCGGCTCGATAGTAGCGCTGCACCTCCTGATGCGTGTGCTCCCGGTTTTGGAAGATGATTGGTTTCCACTTCCCCTGTTTGAAGCGTGCATTGATTCTTTCGGACTCGGCTCTGACCTCGACCTGAAAGTCGGCATAGCGCTTGATGCGGCTGCGGGTCGGCGCACCAATCTGAATAAATGTGAATTTACCCTGATACTTGGGATACTGCTCAAGAAATGACTCAATGGCACGGAAGCGTTCCAGGATGCCCTTGGTATAGTCCACACGATCGACACCTACGCCGAGGAGCGTTGCCTCGATCCCCAATTCCAGAAGCAACGCGCTACGTTCCTCCTCGGCATTCACTCCATCCTCGGCATCAGAACGATCTTCGACAAGTTCAACACTGATCGGAAACGGAAGTACGGACGATCTGTGTTGGTTGCGCTCAATAGCGAAGTGCTCCCAGTCAACCTTGGCCTCGAGGATGTGGTCAACGGTATGCAGGAAGTTGTTGCAGTGAGCCTGCGTGTGAAAACCGACTAGGTCCGCTCCCAGCAGACCGTCAAGCAGTTCCCGCTGCCAGGGGCAGATGCTGAATGATTCGGGATTGGGCCAGGGAATGTGCCAAAAGATAGCGACTCTTGCGTTGGGCAATCTTTCCTTCAGCATGCGAGGCAGAAGGGCGAAGTGGTAGTCCTGGATGAGCACCACCGGATGGTCCTCGCCTCCTATCTCCTCTACTAAGGCGTCGGCGAATTTCTTATTCACCTTGTTGTAGTATTCCCAATCTGACGTTCGGAAGGTTGGTCGCGTGTGAGCGATGTGGCAGAGCGGCCACAGGCCTTCGTTGGCGAATCCGTTGTAGTAGCCATTTTCCTCTTCAGTGCTGAGCCAGATGCGACGTAGCGTATAGCGCGGATCGTCTGGGGGAACCTGTAACCGGTCATGGGTATCAACGGTCTCTGCATCTGCATTGCCACTTCCATGAGCCACCCAGGTTCCGTGGCAGGCACGAAGAATCGGCTCAATTGCCGTGACCAGGCCGCTAGCCGGAACCGTGACGATGATCTTCTTGTCCTGTCGCGTATGGGTGTAGGGCTCGCGATTCGAGACCAGAAAAAGATTATTTCCATCCAGCTTGTTGCGCACGTGATCCGCGAGCCGTTGTGCGGTCCACAACGATTCGTTGATGTTTCTCAATCTCGCTTCTGCCTCTGCCGCTGCACGTGCCTGTCGCATGCTCTCCGCCATCGGAGCCACCTCGTTCGCGAACGGCAACAGGAGATTCAGATCTTGCGCTGTGGGTTGTACAGCGTGTCGTCCCGTGCGTAGTGCTTTCATCCACTGCGCTACACGAGCGATCGGTCCCGCTAGGCTCCAGCGCAAAACCAGAAATGTGATAACCGCAATCACCAACACCTGGATCGCTATGTGAAGAAAGACTCGGCTCCAGACGCGAATAATCTCGGTCCGTATGTAAGTTGCGTCGTGGATGATAATGATCTCGCCGACTACGATATTGTCTGCAGTGCGTATCGGGGCAACTAGCATGTGGGTTCGCTTCAAGCGCAACCGTACGAACTCACTCACGGTTCGATTACCAACCAGTGCGTCCGCCATGAGCTTTGGTGCGCCCGATAGCAGCGGACCAAGACCTGGGGTCTCGACCAACGGTTTGCCATCGCGACCATAGATGCCAATTCCAAGCAGATGGTCGCGGTTGTTGGACCGCTGGACCATCTGTTCCAATCTGGCAGTGTCTCCGGCGAGCAAGGACGACTCGGCGTTGGCGGCTAAGCTTTGGCCGAGGGTTTCAGCTTTGCTTTCGAGCTCCCGGCGGAGGGAATCTTTCGTAGTCCTTACTTCATACCAGGACGAAGCCAGCGAAACTAAAGTCACACCAATAATCAACGCGACGATCAATCGCAAGCTAAGAATCTTCATGACGCGCCAATCTTTCTGCAGAAAGCTAAGAAACCAATCACGCGGAGCTCCTGAGCAAGGGAACGGTGAATCTCCCTTCCCACCCATTTCTAATCGCTAGTCAGGGGTGGCCTCAATAGATCAGCTCATCCGATTCATTATCGTCTGATGCGAAAAAACCTGCAGGCGCGCCGCCATGAAGCGGCGCTGTTTGTCAACGGTACCTCAAACTAGAATTCTTCGCGAGTGTATCTGACCGTTCTTGGGATCGAACAGCCTCCGGCGGGAACTTCCCGAATAGAGCCATGATTCACCGGCCGACTTCATGACAATTTGATCTTTGCCTTCCGGCCTCAGCAGCGCGGACGATAATTTAGCATTCTCGGGACCAGTTGAGTCGACTACTGCCAGCCTCCGTCAAGGACTAAGAACGGGTCTACCGATTGCGGTAAGGTCCCCGCGCAAAAATCCTCTTCGGATACAACGGCGTGTTTGTGTAACCATTCAGATCTGCGCTGTACCGCCGTCGACGAACAACTCCACACCATTAACAAAGCTCGAATCACTCGAAGCAAGGAACAAGGCCACCGTTGCGATCTCGTCCGGTCGTCCGATTTCGCCGCGCGGAATCAATGTCTTGAAGTATTCCTTTGCCTCTGGCCCCAGCGGATCCAGGATCGGCGTATCGATCGTTCCCGGGCTCAGGATATTCACCCGTATCTTTCGTTCCTTCAGATCCACGAGCCACGTCCGCGCAAACGACCGCACTGCCGCTTTGCTCGCGCTGTAGACGCTAAATGCAGGAAAACCCTTGATGCTCGCAATCGATCCATTTAGAAAGATCGACCCGCCGTCGGCGAACAGCGGCAGTGCCTTCTGCACCGTAAACAGCGTGCCACGAACGTTCAGGCCAAAAGTCTTGTCGAAGTGTTCCTCGGTTACCTCGCCGATCTTACCGAACTCGCCGTACCCGGCACTTGCGAACAGCACGTCGATGTTCCCCTTTTCCTTCTTAACCGTCTCATACAGGCGGTCGAGATCGGCAAGGTTCGACGCATCGCCCTGCACACCTGTCACATTCCGGCCAATCGTCTTGACTGCCTCGTCCAGCTTGTCCTTTCGTCGGCCGGTGATGAATACATACGCGCCTTCTTCCACAAACAGCTTCGCCGTCGCCAGCGCCATGCCTGACGTCGCCGCTGTAATCACTGCCACTTTACCTTCGAGCTTTCCCATTTCAACTATCCTTTCGCATATAGCGTTCGTTTTTTTCGTTTATGGAAGCGCACACAACTGCAGAAATGGAGCACTACGCAAGGTCCAAACCGGCTGCTGCTCGATAAGATGGGAGGCGTTGTTTTTTGATTCATTGAGTTCGTAAATAATGAACTATTGAACAATGTGTCAAGCAGGAATAGGATGGAGCCTCTATGAGGCCTCTCTTCCACCCCTCGATCGAAGATGTGACGGTCGAAGCCATCCTTCACCCATACGTGTAGCCATCTACGTCGACATAGTAGGTTCCGATTGTTCGCAGAACTGTTCGAACTTTCAAAAAGTAAGCGACAAGGCCATACCGAAATCCACCCTCTCTCAGCATTTCAAGGCCTCAGAGAAGCGGGTTTGATTCGCGGCGAACGCAGAGGCGTCGAAATGCACAACACATCCCGCTGCGCAGAGATTGAAAAGCGCTTTCCCGGACTGATTTCGTCCATCGTGAACGCGCACAACATTCAATTGACAGGGAAATCGCGAAGCGGCACTGCAGGCAAGCGGAAGCCTTCCAGCCGGACCGTGAGAGTTAAATAAGACCAAGCGTGACCCGCGTCCGGAGCATAGGAGGAACGCGATCAACCACGAATTGGTGCACACTTTGTGCTTTCCGATGGTCGTTGACTCGCACCAGGGACGAGCGCGTCAATACGGTGAGATCGCAAATCCCGCGCGTTCTATGTAGGTCAGTTGGAGCGGAAGAACGCGTCCCGTTGCGCCCGATTGGAAGGATGTATCCAGCATGGACATCACTGCACTAGCTTGTTCTGGGGGAACAGGGTTCGGTTGTCTGCCCCACAATGCTTCGCGAATGCCGACGTAGTACTCGACCTGATTCGCCGCGGGAGCCGGTATCTTCGTCTGCTTTCCGGTCGCGCCCTCATAGAGAATGCCTGGATCAGGATCTTCGCCGAAGCCGGGAGAGCGGGGTCGCACGCCAGCAACGAGCTGCTTCTCCTGCACGTCGGCCCCAAATTTCGCCCAGCTTCCGAGTGTGCCATGCAGCACAGAACGCGGCCCACCACCCGACACAAGCAGCGATGTATGGAGAATGACTCGGAGAGACTTGTAGTTGAGCTGGACATGCGCCCAATCGTCCGTTTCGCCGCCCTTACGTAACACGGCAAAGCTGGCGTTGATTGTCTCGGGCAAGCCAAACAGCTGCACGGCCTGATCGATCAGATGAGGACCAAGATCGAACCAAAGTCCGGCGCCAGGACCAGTCTGCTCGCGCCATCGTTGGCGAACCTGCGGGCGAAAGCGGTCAATATGAGTTTCAAAGTGGCTAATTTCTCCCAACACACCTGATTCCACGATTGCCTTTGCTGCCAGAACCTCACTGTCCCAGCGGCGGTTGTGAAATACCGAGAGCAGCTGTCCCCGTTCCTCAGCAAGTTGAACAAGGCAGCGAGCGTCTGCGAGTTTAACCTTCCTGCGTGCAAGGCAGCGGCCGCGAGTGGGAAGTGACTTTCATTCGGGCTGGCGATCACCAGGAGATCCACCTCAGAGTGAGTCGCGACTTCTTCCATGTTGGAACAAACAGTAACGCCAGGGAGATCGGCGAGCACCGTTTCTCGCTTGCTCGATCCAACGATTGTCAGCTCTAAGCCTGCTACCGACTGGATAAGTGGCGCATGAAACGTTTTGCCCGCGTAGCCATAGCCGATCAGCCCGACTCGAACTGTTCTTCCATCTTCGAACATAAAAACACCTTTATCGGATGAAACCAATGTCAGTTGGTTTGGGACGAGATAATAACGTCGAACCTGAACAGTGTAGACTGCGGCTTAGTTTTAACGAGACATGTCGCGCGATCACCAGGAGCAAGCTAGATGGCTGTAGAACGCCGTACTCGAGTCAGGTTTTTCCTCGCATTTTGGTTATTCATACTCAGCGGAGTTGCCTTTCTCGACCGTACCAACATATCAATCGCAGGTCTGCAGATCAGCACGGAGTACGGACTCGGCA
>WNFD01004471.1_pt1 | contig 17467 bp, 16 predicted proteins | sample 5400491 | NCBI WGS metagenome assembly WNFD01 (sample SAMN13153343, study PRJNA577476) | soil metagenome | isolation source: 120 cm saprolite under Douglas fir tree site 2 hole 2 replicate 2 | place: USA:California | collected 2015-04-18 | reverse complement strand
CATCGAACGTCCCGGCGCTCCCTGCGTCCTCACCAAGGCGGCCACATCCTCATACTGGTCCGTAGCGATAAAATCCACGCCTGCCCTGATTGCTGCCATCCAGCGTAGTGAGGCTTTTTCGCGGGATCCAAAGTTGTATCCCTTATCCCATCCGTTGCGACCCAAGTCGCGGTCCGAAAGCCCGTCCAGGGTATAGAAGCGAATCCACAAGCCGAGCTCATGGGCACGAGTCACGAGTTGCCGGAGCCGAGTCTCGTCCTGCGTCGTCCAGGGCCCGGCCTTTCTCTGACCGCCGCGTTCTACAACACTCCAGGGATTGTTCCACCAACGCCGGTAGTTGTTGGCGGGCTCTGGAACCATAACCTCGGCGGGCGACATAGGATTCTTGCCTTCGGTATGAACCGCGCCAAACGCTAGCAACCGCTCGCCCAAGGGAACGATGTCATAGAAGTCTCGCTCCTGGCTGTCGGCCTCGCCTGTGAGAACAAGAAGAGGTCTAATCGTCATTGGCAGCACCTTGCGAACGTCGGCCGTACGCTCGGCGCTGCAAATCCATGCCTCATATTGCTTGAGAAGTTTCCATACTGCGGCATGATGGGCCGCTTCGTCAGACTTGAAGTCTAGGTTGAGTGTGACCAGAGGCCAATCTCCCTGGTTGCCTTCCTGCAAAGCCGCCGTATACCAGAACAGGTCCTGCTCGATCGCCAGCGGTGTACCGGTCTTGAGCGCGCGCTCTATGCGGTCTCTCCATTGACCCCGATACGGGTAACAGTTATGGGCGTCCATCAGGACGCGCGAACCGGGCGTGATGGCGACTTGCGTGCCTGGCTCGCTTCCCGGCACTACAAACGTCACAATGAGCAAGAATCCCGTCAGTCTCAGTGCAATGGTTCCAAGCATGGAGTACGGTCCGTTCGCAAGGATTGTTTCCGCTCCGCAGGCCGGCGTAGCTTATGACCTCGTAACTTCCTTGTCCATGTCTTGTCATTCCGAGCTGGTTTATCGGCGACAAAGCCGCGATTCGAAGTGACAATGGCCCGAAAACTCCAACGGCACCACTACCGAAAGGCTACTGACAAAAATTGACTCACACACTTGTATCCGCTAGATTACGCGCTTCTGGCAAGGGGATCACAGGATGAATGTGAAGGTATTCGACGACAAGGCCTCTCTTGGCAAAGCGGCGGCGGAGCAGGCGGCAACTGCGATTCGCCGCGCGGTTCAGTATCTCGGACGAGCGCGCGTCATCGCCGCGACCGGCACATCACAATTTGAATTTCTGGATGCGCTGACGAGGGAGCCTGAGATCGACTGGCAGCAAGTCGAGATGTTCCACCTGGATGAGTACATCGGGCTGCCCGTCACCCACGCCGCCAGCTTTCGAAAATATCTTCTGGAACGGCTGATCCGCAAAACGGGGATTATTCAGTATCACTTGCTTGACGGCGACAATAATCCTGAAGCGGTTGTCCATCGCGTGGGCGAGGAATTGAAAGCTGCACCGATCGACGTCGCATTTGTTGGCATCGGTGAGAATGGCCATCTCGCTTTTAATGATCCTCCCGCGGACTTCAAGACGGAAGAACCCTACCTAGTCGTCAACCTTGACGAAGCCTGCCGTAGCCAACAGGTGGGTGAGGGATGGTTCGCCGGTATGTCGGAAGTACCCCGGCAAGCGATCTCGATGTCGGTGCGGCAGATTCTGAAGGCCAAAGAGATCATCGCCGTTGTACCCGATGCGCGCAAAGCCCAGGCGGTGAAGTCCTGTCTTGAAGGCGAAATCACCCCGCTTGCGCCAGCTTCAATCCTGCGTACCCATCCGAACACCACTGTCTATCTTGATCAGAATTCCGCCGCCTTGCTAAGAACCGAGTTGTGGTCCTCGGCGTAGGCGTGGCAAGTGCTGGCCGTTGAGTTGTGTACCGATCGCTGGGTGCCGCATACCGATGGCAATATCCGCGCAAAACGCCTTTATCAAGCCAGGTCCGATCAGCAACTTGCGCTGGAGGATTGGCGCACTGCTTTTTGCCTCAACGGTTATTAACTACATCGATCGGCAGACGCTGTCACTGCTCGCGCCTTATCTCAAACAGGACTACCACTGGACCAACACAGACTACGCAAATATTGTGATCGCATTCCGCCTGGCCTACTCCATCGGGCAAACGCTTTGCGGCCGGCTCGTGGATCGTATAGGAACCAGGCGCGGCCTTACCATCAGCGTGACGTGGTATTCGATTGTCTCAATTCTGACTTCGCTGGCCAATGGCTTCTATAGTTTCGTTGGATTCCGCTTTCTGCTGGGAGCCGGCGAATCAGCCAACTGGCCGGGTGCGACCAAGGCGGTCTCCGAGTGGTTTCCGAAACGCGAGCGCGGCCTGGCGACCGCGCTGTTTGACAGCGGTTCATCCATCGGCGGCGCAATCGCGCCATTTATCGTCTTGTCGGTGTACTCGCGCTGGGGGTGGCGCCTGGCATTTGTCATTCCGGGCGTGCTCGGTTTCCTCTGGCTGATCGTTTGGCGCCGGATGTATTACCCGCCACAGGATCACCCACGCATTAGCGAAGCCGAACGCCAGATGATCCTGGCCGACAGCCAGGAAACCGCGACATCATCGAGGGCCCGGCAGCGATGGAGAGATCTCCTGAAGCTACCCCAAACCTGGGGAACGATCATTGCGAGGAGTTTCACCGACCCGGTCTGGTTTTTTGTCACCGACTGGTTTCCCATCTATCTGGTCGCCAAGGGCATTTCCCTCAAGAGCGGCTTGATCGCCGTATGGGTCCCGTTCATCGCTGCAGATCTTGGTAATTTCGTCGGCGGCGGAGTCTCCGGATATTTGCTCAAGCGCGGATGGTCGCTGGGCGCCGCGCGAAAAGCGCTCGTGGTTTTTGGAGGCACGGGGGTCCTTCTCCTCATTCCCACAGTCTTCACGGTGAACCTGTTCCTGATCACGCTCCTCTTCGGGTTCTCCACGTTTTCGTACGCATGTTTTACGACGATAGCGAACGTGTTGCCTTCTGACCTCTTTAGGAGTGAGTCAGTCGCGTCGGTGAGCGGCTTGAGCGGAACCGGTGCAGGCATCGGAACAATCGTGGCATTCATGCTGATTGGTCATTTTTCTGATGCGCGGGTGGCGTTGGCCACTCATGCCTTCGATCCAATTGTGGTTACAGCAGGCGTCATCCCCTTCATCGGGATGATTCTGGTACTGCTCCTAGTCCGCAACACCTCTGCAACAGACCAAGGTCTGGTGCGCCGAATTTGAGATGGCAAAAGAGCATCAGGAAATGACTCCTTCTTGAAAGTTTGCACGCACGCAATTCAGAATTGGTACGATAGGCTCGTTTGAAGGAAGCCGTTTGGTTCGCGGCGGGCGTATGGGATTTCAATCGATTTCAGTCTGGAAGTTATTGCTTGGCGCTGGAGTCGCTGGGCTGCTATTGCTTGGCGCTGGAGTCGCTGGGCTGCAAGCCGTTGTCACTGCGCACCGCCTTGGGCGGTCGCCTCTGCCTACGATTTGCGACCGGCAACCAAAGAACAAGTGCAGAGTCCGGGTGGCCGGTTCGTGGAACTCCCGATTGAGGCCGAGCCCGAAGATTGCTGGCCTTCCCGAACGTTGGGCATTGCGTCTTAGGGGTGAAAATCTGCTCTCGACGGAGTGGTGTCAACATGTCCCGAAACAAGAAAATTTCAAAAATTAGGCTGGTTTTCCATTCTGTTTTTTGCCTCCTCATAGTCGTGCTTAGCGTCAGAGGTGGGTTCGCGCAAATTGGAAGCGGTTCCATAACGGGAATCGTTTTTGACGCGAGCGGCGCGGTGCTTCCGGATACGGAGGTCACGGTAACCAACGTGGATCGGAACACGCAGCATGTGACCCGAACGACGAGCACGGGGGATTACACGGTCACGGCATTGGAGCCGGGTCATTACTCTGTGACGGTGAAGCACGCGAGCTTCCGCACATCCACGGTTGCCCCGTTTGCATTGCAGGTGGACCAGAAGGCGCGCGTGGACGTCACACTGAAAGTGGGTGAGGTTACAGAAACGGTGACGACTACGGGAGAGGCGCCGGTGCTGTCCACCGAATCGAGTACGGTCGGCCAAGTGATCGATAACAAAAGAGTGGTGGACCTCCCGTTGAACGGGCGCAGCTTTTTGGATCTGGCCACGCTAGGCCCAGGCGTGACGTTTACAAAAGACTCGAATACATCGTTTCAAGAAGTTCGGGATGTAGGGCGGCGCGTCACCGACCAATACTCCCTCGGCGGCGCACGTCCGCAAGACACAAATTTTCTTCTCGATGGGGCCACGGACACCTCGCCGGACTTCAATACGGTCGCTGCCATTCCTTCGGTTGACGAAATTCAGGAATTCAAGGTCCAGGCCAATTCCTACACAGCGGAGTACGGCCGCGGCGCCGCGCAAATCAACGCGGTTACCAAGGGCGGCACCAACATGCTCCACGGCACGGCTTACGATTTCCTGCGAAACGATGCCTTCGACGCAAAAGACTTTTTCACGGACGTCAACTCCGGAATCCCCAACGGTCCCAAGCCTCCGTTTAAGCGCAATCAGTTCGGCGCGACCACGGGTGGACGAATCATCAAGAACAAGCTGTTTTTCTTCGGCTCCTACGAAGGCTTGCGGGATCGCACCAACGCCACGGATACGACAAACGTGCCCATGCCCAAGGTAAAGAACGGCGATTTTTCGGATTACGGCACTCCCATCTATATGCCGCATACGAGCAATCCTGACGGTTCCCCAGCGTTTCGACCAGGCAACACGCTGCCGGCTGGTTGCTTCAATTCCGATCCCAATAGCGACCTGCCCTGGCCGAATATGGCCATTCCGAAGCAGTGTTGGAATGCGGCGACGGCGGCATTCTTGGCTTCCACTTACGTGCCCACGCCGAACCGGCCCGGGCTGACAAACAATTACTCAGCGGTGGTCAGCACTCCCGCGAATAGTGATCAGGTAGCGGGACGCCTCGATTACGTTTTGAATTCGCACATGAGCCTGTGGGGAAGGTATTCCTGGGGGCGAGAAGACTTGGACAACAACAACGTGATGCCCGTCCGGGACCTCACGGAGTCGGTGAAAACCACGACGGTCACGCTGCACCACACCTGGACCATAGGTCCCAGCATGGTCAATGAGGCCAAAGTCAACTATGTGCGTGCGCAGGGCAGTCGCGTCGGCCCGCTCGCCGGCAAGATCAATGTCTCGCAGCAACTCGGCATCGGAGGTGCTTCCGGCGAACCCATCGACTTTGGGACGCCATTCTTTAACGGCTCCGGTGATAACTTTGAAAGCCTTGGAGAAGACGCTTTCGGCCATCCGCTTCGGAAGGTTCAAGCCACGTACGAGTACGGTGACGATTGGTCAGTGATCAAAGGACGTCATGTCATAAAGGCGGGCGTGGATTTCCGCCATGAGAATCTAAATCTGCTTTCTCACAACATTGCGCGGGCGTCTTTCACTGATCCTGCTGTCGCGACGGCCACGCTGCCAGACGCACAGGGCAATACGACAGGCGGACTCTCGCTCGCTTCCATGCTGCTCGGTATCAGCAACGATTCCGAGGTAGCCACAGGAGATTCGCATGTGCATCTGTTGCGCTGGACCCAGGCCTACTACGCTCAGGATGACTTTAAGGTTCTGCAAAACCTGACGCTAAATTTCGGATTACGCTACGAGGTAGCGCCATATTGGCATGATCTGAACGATGCCATGGTCAATGTGGATCTCAGCGGAGCAACGCCAGTGGTGGTGCGGCCAGGCTCCGGCGACCCCTACCAGGGCTTCCCCGCCGTGACTTTCGATACCGATCCGACTTCACCTACCTACCTGCCTTATGTCAGGGACAATCGCCTAGGGCACAATCTCGTTTTCACCGACAAGACCAACTTTTCCCCGCGTTTTGGCTTTGCTTGGACTCCCGGGTTCGGACACAACAAAACCGTAATCCGCGGCGGCGCAGGAATCTTTTACTCGCCCGTGAACGCGGACTCCTGGTTTGATTTTGCGCGCAACGCCCCACGCGCGGCCAAGTTCATCCGGAGAACTCCCTACTCCATCGTCGACCAAATCTTCGCCAACACTGCGCTGGTCATCATTCAGCCCTCCATGTTCATCGTCGATCCACATTTGAAAACGCCGCGCGTTCAGCAATGGAGCCTGGGCATCCAGCAGGAATTGGTACCCGATCTGGTCGTGGAACTGGCCTACGTGGGTTCGGCTTCAACGCATCTACCGCACTTGACCGACCAGAATCAGCCTTTTCCACTGATGCAGGGAGACAAGGTCATCAATCCGACGCCTCTGCCACCGAAATACGCCTCTCTCGGTTCGTTCTTTAACGTGTTCGATGGAGCCACTTCCGCCAATTACAACTCCCTGCAAGCCAAAGTGGAAAAGCGCTTCTCACAAGGGCTTTCGTTCTTGAGCTCGTTTACCTGGTCTAAGTCGCTGGACACGGCTTCAGCGTCCCGTGACGGTGGCAATTATGGCACCTCCACTCCGCATCTCTACGACCTCAAGCTGGATTACGGGCCTTCAGTTTTCGATGCAAGAATCAATTGGGTGAACAGCGCCCTTTACGAGCTTCCTTTTGGTAGAGGCAAGCGCTGGGGATCGAATTGGTCTGGTCGCCAAGAAAAAGTATTGGGCGGCTGGCAGATCGGCGGCATCAGCGTTGTCCGCACAGGCTTGCCCGTCTCCTGCCTCAATACCAGCGACGCCGCCGTGAACAACATACTTTTCGAGCAGGACAATTGTGACGTCAGCGGAAATCCAAACGACGGCCCCAAACAACTCCTGAACTGGTGGAACACCGCGGTTCTTAGTTTCCCCACTTCCCAGGAAGTTTTTGGCAATGGTGGACGCAGCGTGTTGCGCGGCCCAAAGTACGTCAGCTTTGACTTCAGCTCCATGAAGACCACGACAATCACCGAGCACATGAAACTTCAGTTCCGCTTCGAGGCCTTCAACCTCTTGAATCACCCGATCTTCTCCATGCCCAACCCGTTTATTGACCAACGTGGCACGACCTTCGGATCGTTCAACACGATCAACAGCACGGCCGCGAGCAACCGGCAGCTGCAGTTCGCGCTCAAGCTGATCTGGTGACCCTTGCAAGTGGCTTTCGGGGATTGCGCGAAATTGCGCAGCCCCGTCCTCTCAGGTAAGGAGATGTTACGATGACTCAGCGCTTATCACGACGAGAGTTTCTGGGCGGTGCTGGTGCTGCTGCAGTTCTACCTAGAATTCGGGCTTCTGCGCTAACGCGTTTGCCCGGTGCTGCATCTGACCAGTCGGCGCAGGCTTCTTCCAAAACTCGCATCGTCGACATGCATGTGCACTTCGACGACAAGAGAGCGAATTTCATCCCCGACCTCCTGAAGCTGTCGGACCGTTTGAATTTGACGGCGTGCTTGCTCACTCCTTTTGCCAACCGCAAAGTTGTTGCCGACGCAGCAAAAGAACATCTCCGGCAGATTGTCCCGTTCGGCTTCGTCGACCTGGACGCTAGGGACGTAGTCAAGCAGCTGGAGGAACTGCACGCGATGGGCTACCGGGGGCTTGGCGAACTGGAATTTGTGAAGAAGGCGTACAACGATCCGTCGTATTTTCCGGTGTATGAGCTCGCGAATCGCTACGGCTGGATTGTGTTGTTTCACACCGGCATTGTGCTGCGGGAAAAATTCGACGAGCCGGAGGATGTCGCTTCCGGACGAATGCGCCCGATCTATTTGGAGGAGATTGCGCGGCGTTTTCCGAAGATGACCGTGCTCGGGGCGCATTGTGGTAATCCTGAATACGAATGGGCGGCGGAAATCTCACGCTGGAACCCCAACGTTTTCTTCGATCTGAGCGGGTCGACGTTGACGAAGATGCATGCACGGCTCGCAGAATTTCAGAAGATTTTCTGGTGGTCGGCCACGGAATGGCATAGCGCGGAATGGACGGTAAAAACCCCTAATAACGATCCGAGTGCGTTTATCAAGATTGTTTTTGGGTCCGACACGGACTTGAACGAAATCGAGTCGGTGGTGAATCAATACCAAGCGATGTTCGAAGCGTGTGACATTCCGGAGCGCACGCGCAACATGATTATGGGCGGGACACTGGTCAAGATGCTGGGGTTGCCTGATTAACGGCCATACCAAAATACCGCTCTGCGCCCTGCACAGATGGGCGAGATGGTCACACCAATCTAGGATGGGGGAAAAGCCAATGGAAAGCTCAGACAGCAAGATCAACCGAAGAGAATTTCTGCAGAAAGGCGCGGTGGTGGCAGCCGGGAGCGCGGCGTTGAGCAGCACGGCGCTGTCCTACTCACGCATTGCCGGGGCGAACGATCGCATCTCGCTGGGGCACATCGGCGTAGGTGATCGCGGGAGTGAGCTGGACGGCATCGTGGCCCCTCTCAAGGATCAAAAGAACGTGGAGATGACGGCGATTTGTGATTTGTGGACGCACAATGCGGAGCGGGCCGTGGCCGCCAACCAAAAATATTATGGCAAAGCGCCGCGCGCATTCCGCAATCCGCAGGAGCTGCTGGCGTTGAAGGATGTGGACGCGGTCGTGATATCCACGCCCGAGCACTCGCATTCCCCGCTGTTGAAGCTGGCGGCCGAGGCCGAGAAAGACGGTTACGTTGAAAAGCCGATGGGCAATGTTCTCGAAGAGGCCAAGGCGGCACGCGACGCGGTTCTGGCGCGAAATCTCATCGTTCAGGTGGGGACACAGCATCGCAGTGAACCGTATCAGATGGCTACTCGCGACCTGATTCGTTCGAAAGTTCTGGGCGACGTGACCAAATACGAGATTGTTTGGAACTATCGCGGGCCGCGTTGGCGCGGGCGTCCCCAAGTGAAGATGATCCGCGAACAGGATACCGACTGGCGGGCGTGGTTGATGACCAAGAAGTCGCGGCCGTTCGACCCGCAGCTTTATTTTGAGTTTCGGCTGTATAAGGAATTTTCCAGCGGCATCCCCGACCAGTGGATGAGCCATGGCATGGATCTGGTTCACTATTTTCTGGACGAAACTTATCCGGAATCGGTGGTGGCGAATGGCGGTGTTTTCGCGTGGCACGATGGGCGGGAGAATGCGGACACGTTTCAGGCGTTGTACACGTATTCGCGAGGCTTGCTGGTGAGCTACGCAACGAGTTTCGGCAATGACGCGCCCAGCTTCACGCGGATCATGGGAAAGAAGGCTACATTGGTGAATCAGGGAGGAGAGGGCAGCCCGCGGTGGCAAATCGTGGAAGAAAAGGGAAATCACGAAGACGATCCCACAGTGGACAGTCGACGCGCGGCGAAGAACGTGCAGTTGAGCGGCGAGAACTCGCTTCCGCCGACTTTCATTGGCGACGAGGACCCCTCGCACATGATCAACTGGTTTGATTGTTTGCGGAGCCGCAAGCAACCGAACGCGACGGTGAAGCACGGGTTCGCGCACTCTGTCGCATGCATGATGGCGACGCAAGCGTATTGGTCGGGGAAGAAGATTTATTGGGATGCGAAAACGGAAACGATCCTGGACCACGCGCCCCGGGCATAGGCAATGCTGCGGCAAAGCATGGAATATTCGAGAGAGCCGCGAGGGGCACAGTGTTCACCATTGGACGCAGCCAGAGGACAGAGCTTGTTCGCCTTGATTCGGAGGATGGTATGAACAAACCGATCCTACGCCGCGAATTCCTGTAGCTGCCGCGACCGTGGTTAGTCAGCCAAACCAGGCGGGGCTCTTCGTGGGTTGCTGCGCCTATTCTTAGTTGAAATATTTCAAGGGCGGCTCAATGACGATGGAGGATTTCATCCACAAAGCCGTCGGACTGCAATCGCATAGTGTGGACATCACAACCTACTGGCTCAAGTCCACCGAGCCGGAATACCTGACGTCTTTACGGGCACTTGGCCTTCAAAAATGGCGTGACGCTCTCTCGGATAGCCATTCGCACGGAAATGTGCCAGGCGGACGCTTGGCCCGCGGTGCATGTGGAGTCAGACTAGTGTTCGAAGCGGGGGTCATATTCGCTGCGTTTCGATTAGGCAGTGCCCGGTCAACAAAGCGAAGAGGTTGAAGGTGTTCGCTTTGCGTATGGCGACCTGAAAACTATGCTTGCGCGCGATGACCTGCGGAAACTCCGCCATGGCCACAACCGGATTGACGCGAAGAAATCTTCTTTATTGCAAATCCAGGGTTGGGGCTTTGAGCCTGCCGCGACAAAATATGCGTCGAGGTTGAACGTGGACAATAAGCATCTGAAGCTCGCCAAGTATTCCATCGGTATAGGAGACCGGTTCGCGCACCAAGCCAAAGCGCAGTTGCAGGCCTGTGTGCAGGCTTTGCAGAACGGCGTCCAAGTGATTCCGGTGTGGAACAAGTCGAACCGCGAGCACACGATCATCGGCTCCGAGCCCTTGTCCGTACGACGAGCCGCTGATGCAGCGGTGCAGGCGCTGCATTGGGAGGAGCCGTATTTTTGCGATGCCGACCACATCACGCTGCAGACCGTCGACCGCTTCCTGGAGTCGTGCGATTTCTACACCATCGACGTGGCCGACTCAATCGGCAAACCGGCGACGGCAGCCGATATGGAAAGCTTTGTTCGGCGGCACCCGGAGTTACTCGGACGCGTGCAACTGGAAGGGGTAGACGAACAGTTCGAGGTCACACGGGAGCATCTGACGCGGACTGCGGAGAAATTTCTCGTTGCCGTAAAGAAGGCGGGTGAAGTCTACCGCAAGATCGAGTACGCCAAAGGTGCCGGCAACTTCATACCCGAGATCTCCATGGATGAGTCCGACCGCACGCAAAGCACGATGGATTTACTGATTATCCTGGCAGCGATCGCCGATGAAGGTATCCCTGTTCAGACCATCGCTCCGAAGTTCAGTGGCCGTTTCAATAAAGGGGTGGATTACGTGGGCGATGTGGCACAGTTCGAGCCAGAGCTGGCGCTCGACGTCGCGGCCATTACATATGCGGTCCGGCAATATGGCCTGCCTGAGAATCTCAAGCTGAGTGTCCACTCCGGCAGCGATAAGTTTTCCATCTACCCCGCGATTCATGCGACGATAAAACGGTTCAATGCAGGCGTACACCTCAAAACCGCAGGAACCACATGGCTCGAAGAGCTCATCGGCCTGGCAGAAGCCGGCGGCGACGGTTTGGCTCGGGCGAAGGAGATCTACTCCGAAGCATTCGCTCGTCGCGACGAGCTTTGTTCGCCATACGCCACCGTGATCGATGTTGACCCGGCGAAGCTTCCTCCCCCGGATGAGGTTCGCGGCTGGTCTTCCGAGCAATACACTTCTGCCCTGCGCCACGTTTCCGGAACAGCGGCCTACAACAGCAGTTTTCGCCAACTGTTGCATGTCGGTTTCAAAATCGCAGCCAGGATGGGGCGCCGCTATTTGGACCTGCTCGAACTCAATGAAGCTGTGATTGCGAAGAACGTGACGGAAAATTTGTACGACCGCCACATCGGTCCGGTCTTTCTGGGGCGAGCAGGCACGGTACGAAACTCTACAGGACGCAATGCATGATCCTTGTTTTGATGGGTGTGAGTGGAAGGATGAGCAACTGCGCGCCGTTGGCCAGTGCCATGCGTGTACGGTGGACAGCCTTGTTGCCCAACTATGTGCAGTGAAACTCATGCGGATCAAGATAAAGAAGTCGCTGCTGACATTGACACGAAGCTACCATTACCAATGGACAGACAAGATGGTTTACATTCTGGCGGCAAACAAATATCTCAAGTACAACAATGGTGGATCACGAATCATTTACATAGGTACCACTAATCTAGCTGCTGAAACGATTGTCTGACAAGGAGGAACTTGATTGGTCAATTCCCGGTGCCCCGTTGTTCTGGGCAGGCTATTTCTGCATCCTGAGACGGAGCGACCGACCGCCGCGCCCCCCGTTCAGGGTGGCATTGGAGCAGGTGGCGGACGCGGGACCGACCGCGATCATGGTGTCGTTGCGATGAGCATCTCCAGGCTCAACTGTTGACAGCCATAACGCTTAAAACCACGGTCATGGAGGTCGATGAGGGTTAAACGCGACAAGTTTAGGCCACAGTGGGACGTGGGTAGAACTACAAACTCACAACTGTCGTTCACTCCTTGTCACAAGTCAGCCGCAGCGCCGTTGACCGTTTGGGACCGCCCCCGTCCAAACCCAATGTCGCCTTTCGATGTGGCGGGTGTCATTCTTCTAGTTGGCACTCAGGTCGTGCTGTAACGGTCTCCGGCTTATAAAGATGAAGTTCGTGTCCGCTTCTAGTCGCAGTGACGTGGATGTTGTTGGAGCTAAGGAAATCGAGACGCGGGGCTGCTTCGTCATGAGTATGAAGGTGGGACTCCGGCGCTGAAGGTTCGCTCGATATCACGACGACCGGAAGTGACCCAAGCGGGCATTTTCTTGCGTCTGTCTCCGCGAATTCCTTGAGAAACTCCTTTCGCCAGGACAATGTGGAATCGGGCTTTTCTTTAGTCGGTTCCCACCTTTGCCATAGCTTTATATCGAGCCACAAACGCACGGCCCGCCCTTGGCGAGCCCGAAGTCGATGATCTTAGGCACGGGTTTTTGGTCGAGTTCCTCCACCAGAACGTTGAAGGGCTTCAGGTCGCGACGAATGATCGCCTTCTGATGTGCGTGCTGCACTCCCTCACATACCTGCATGAACAACCCTAGCCGCTCCCGGATCGCCAGGCAGTGCTTGTCGCAGTAAGCGGTGATGGGAATGCCGGGCACGTACTCCATGACAAAATACGGCCGCCCGGTCGAGGTCGCTCCGGCGTCGAAGACTTTGGCGATGTTGGGGTGCTCCATCAGCGCCAAGGCTTGACGCTCGGAGTCAATTCGGTTTGTTCTGCTCGCCAGACTTCGCGCATGCCGCCTTCACCCAGCATCTGGATTAATCGGTAGGGACCGATGCTCGCGAAAGAGGCTTGGACCGCACTCTGGCTCAGGGTCTTGTCATCGGAACTATCGGGCATGCGCGTTTCCTTCAAAAAAGCCTTGGAGGGGAAAATCGCCGATCATCGCAACGCAACCCGATGAAATCGAGAGGAACAAAAGCAGGAAAACCAGATCATGATAGGGAAGGATTAACCGGAACGCAAACGCGACATGTCCGCCGAGCTTCGCGGGATCGTTGAAGTCCAGCATGTCCGACAGCTTGTTGGCGTTGGCCAGTGTGGCCACTCGCGACTGCTGCCAATGGCGCGACAAGACTTCGCGGACAAAATCAAGAGGGTGCCGTGGTGGAGGTTTTGTTAGACGCTGTTAGGGTGACAGCGTATCAGAACAACAGAAGGAGTAGACCGTTCATGGGCCTTTCTAGACCAATCTAGACCAGATCGGTCTTGAATCCGTGTCCCACAGGGCGCAGAATGTTGGTCTGCCATCTGCGTCAATTTACTCTCTGAGGAGGAGGGCAATCATGAGCGACCAATATATCGCGGGGTCAGTCTTGTCTGTCCTTCGGTATCCGGTGAAGTCAATGATGGGTGAAGAGTTGACTGTTGCTGACGTGACCGAGGGCGGACTCATTGGGGATCGAGCCTACGCCCTCATCGACAACACCACTGGCAAGATTGCCAGCGCCAAGAACCCGCGCAAGTGGGCAAGGCTGTTTGACTGTCATGCCAGCTTTGTCGAGCCTCCGGGTAAGGGTCGTCCCATGCCTCCTGTGCGGATCATGCTGCCGGATGGCAGCAACATAAGAAGCGATGAGCCGAACGCGAATGGGATTCTTTCACGCTTCTTCGAGCGGGAGGTCACTCTGGCGGAAACCGCTCCTGACTCCCCGGCTCTGGAGGAATACTGGCCGGACATCGACGGCCTCGCTCATCGCGAAACCGTCACCGAAGAGTCCATTGCGCTCTCTTCGCCGAAGGGTAGTTTCTTTGACTACGCCGTAGCCCACGTAATCACGACCAACACGCTCAATCGGCTGCGCGAGCTTTACCCCCAAGGTTGCTTCGAAGCGCGAAGATTCCGCCCCAACATCATCGTCGCGGTCGGAAAGGGCGAACCGGATTTTGTGGAGAACTCATGGGTGGGCTTGGGTGTTGAAATCGGTCAGACATTGCTGTTGAAGGTCACCAACCCGTGTCCCCGGTGTGTGATGACAACCCTGCCGCAAGCCGACCTGCCACAGGATCACGGCATATTGCGTACCGCAGCACAGCACAACAAGCCCTATGTCCCGGCCCTAGCGCAGGCGATGCCCTGTGTGGGCGTATACGCGAACGTTTTACGTTCCGGCACAGTTCGCAGGGGCGATCATCTGCGAATGCAACGAGCAGCGGCCGCTGCATGATGGGTTAGGCTCAGCCCGTGGTATTACGCTGGCTCGGAGCTCGGCTGAGGTACCGCGTCGGGGCGGTCAAGAAAGAAGACTGTGATCTCCTCGTACGCCTGCTTTCCGATGTTGACTGCACGATGTGGGCGATCACTCGGCTCGCTCCAATCTACCTCGCCCGCTGTGACTTCGATGCACTCGGTTTTGCCACCATCCCCGAATTCGATTGCCAGCGCCTCGCCACTCATGACCACGGTTACCCGCTGGAACGGATCGCGGTGCCATGGCGTCGCCTCGCCGGGAGCGAGGCTCAGCCGCCGAACGAGGTAGTTTTCGTGATGATGCAGCACGTTGTCGGGCATTGTTCAGTCTCTTCGAGCACATGAGCGTAGCCTCTGATGCGAGAGAAGGCAAGCAATGCTTGGCGATTTCGTGGCTTTTCACGGAACGCAGGCCAGGTTCTGATGCGCTGGTTCCCACAAGAAGCGCAAAGGCAAAATGAACGGGAAGATGCGGTAGTGGATCAGTTGCAATTCTCCACATTAACAGATTAGCCGAGCCCATATGGGAGATCGATGAGGTAGCGCCAACTTCCATCCGGCTGACGACGAGCCACTTCGATACTGCTGCCAGAGGTAGACACATCGCAGCCATCGGCGGCCGTTCCGTGGAATCTCCAATCTGCCACAAGCAACGCTGTGTCCTCCACTTGCACGATTTTGCGCGTCGTGAGTTGGATTGTGGGCTTCATAGCAACGTATTCAGCTAGGGCTCTACGGATTGCCCTAATGCCTCTCGCTGGGCCGCTGCGCGTCATCAGGAATCCGTCGAATGCGTACAAGGCAACCAGCGCGTCAAGATCGCCCGAGTTTAGGGCCTTCGCCAAAAGTTTGTGGAGGTCTTCCGGTGCTTGGGCTGAGTTCACGCGTGCTCCTGTTGCTCTGAACCGCAAATCACCGATTCAAGTGTCGGAGCAAATTGTACGGCTGTCCAATGAAAATGGCCCATTGCCGGAGACGCCCCATGCAGGGGCGTGATCCTCACCTGACTATCAGCTTGTGCATCTCCGACCACGGACTTAGGATTTCGGCAACGGACTGTGGGCAGATGCATCACGGCAGCATTAACTACCAGCGAGAAAGGCACGTCCGTACGGGGATTTGGCGAGATTCGCTCTGCGTCAACAATCTGGATGCCATGCAGAAATTCTACGAGGAAGTCATGGCCTTACCGCTGATGACCCGATTTCCAAACGCCGCGTTCTTCAAGATTGCCGACGGCTACGGCGGACACAGCCAAGTGCTCGCATTGTTCGACCGCTCCGAGAGCCCGGTTATCGTGGGGCGGACGCAAAAACCTCCACCATTGATCACATCGCTTTCGAGATTCCTCTCGCCGATTTCGAGGGCGAAAAGAGAAGACTGGAAACGTTGGGGCTCTTAGTCGAATGGGTGCATTGGCGCTCGCTTTATGTGAGCGACCCCGAAGGCAATCAGGTGAAACTGGTCAGCTACGATGCCAGCGTGTGAGAGCCCGACATGGCGAAACGGAAGAATGAGTCGCAATCATCCATGGTGAACAACCACTGGTCACCTGCTACCTGTGCGACCGACCTCTCGAAACTGACTTCGTCCGTGATGGCTTCGTGGTGCTTGAAAGCAGTGTTTATCCGAGCAAAGGCCACCGTGCTAGTGCTACCCGTGTTTGGGATAGCTGGTGTAACGACGATTCTCGTCCGATCGACACTTCTCCAGCAGACAGCAAAAAAAGTCACGTCTTTGCAAGGGCCCGCGATGCCGACCAACCTGGGGTTGATATCCTCCCCGCGCTGCTGTTCTGTTTAGCATACTGCGGCCACTAAGATTAACCATCGGGATTTGTGCGATTAACCGTCGGGTTAGCGAGGCGCTGCCGCCGACTTGCGTTCGTGGTGTGGCCACTTTCAAAAGCTTGCCTACAACATCTAGCGGGTCAGTGAGTTGCGTGCAGCAACCATGCTAAATCGCAGACGTAGCGCTGTGTGGTAGGCCACCTGCAATCAGTAAAGCAGCAACGGTTATCAAAACCTTGCAAGGTGCGGAGACGGCGCCCAACCAAAAAAAGCGGTAGGACGCTGGCGAGCTTAGCCAGATTCTGCGTGCTTTCACCGCTCTCGACACGGAGGAGGCGTTATGAAAAAGCAAATGTTTACTCTACTCGGCTTGAGCCTGATGTTGGCTACCGTGTCCGCATACGGCCAGACCGTCCGCGTCAATGCGAATATCCCTTTCAATTTCAGCGTGACTGGAGCAACGCTCCCTGCGGGCGCGTACACGATTCAGTCTTTGACTTCGGACGGACGGGTGCTGTCGATCCGTGATTCGGATATGAGGGCTCAAGGAATGGTTTTTGCGATCCCGTGCGAATCGCTGAACGATGTCAAGCAAACCAAACTGGTCTTCCACCGCTACGGAGACAGGTATTTCCTTACCCAGATTTGGGTGGCAGGAAGGAACTCGGGCCATCAGATCCCGAAGAGCCGCCGGGAAACCGAAATGGCGAAGGACTACACGATGCAGGAAGTGGTATTCGTGGCTGCACTGCACTAGTCGGCGAACGGCCAGCCAGCCACCTTTCCGTGCTAAAGAAGCCCGAGGGAGTCCAAGCAGATGTTAGGATTCCCTCCGGTTTTTTCGCAAACATGAAAAACTTTTCTGCTCCCAGTTCATCGACAGGGACTTCAAGGAGTTGATTCGCATCTCGGGCATGACCCACGTCAGAACTTCGCCCTCCTATCCTCAATCGAACGGAACGATTGAACGCTGGCACAAATCGCTCAAAGGAGAGTGCATCCGGCGGGGAACGCCATTGTCGCTGGAAGAAGCGCGGCGTCTGGGGCTACGTCGAGCATTACAACAATGTCCGCCTGAAACAGTGCGATCGGCTACATCACGCCGAAGGAGATGCTCGCCGGGCGTGCGCAGGAGATCCACGCCGACGGGGATCGGAAGCTGGAGGCGGGGAGGCAACAACGGCAGATTCGTCGCCAGTCGGCCGCGTGAAAAAGCCAAGTCGCTAGTCTCCGGGCGGTTCCGGGTGACGGATGACGTGGATTCTGGATGGCCGACGGCCCGGAAGTATTATTAGGTCAA
>WNFD01002815.1_pt1 | contig 17467 bp, 16 predicted proteins | sample 5400491 | NCBI WGS metagenome assembly WNFD01 (sample SAMN13153343, study PRJNA577476) | soil metagenome | isolation source: 120 cm saprolite under Douglas fir tree site 2 hole 2 replicate 2 | place: USA:California | collected 2015-04-18 | reverse complement strand
GTCGAGCGCGTTCGGGTCGGGTGGAATCGTGAGCCGCTCCCGCTCGCGCTCGAAGATCCGGCACCACATCTCCCAGGTCGGGTCGGGCATGAGCACCTTGTAAGCGAGCCGCCGCAGGTACGCCTCGTCCAGCAGCTCGGCCGGTTTCAGGTTGGTGGACAGCGCAAGCTGCGCCCAGAACGGCACCTCCACCTTCCTGCCGCTGGCGGTCAGGTTCATATAGTCGATCTCCTGCTCGAGCGGCACGAGCAAACGGTCGAGGATCTGTTTCGGCGCCACGCGCTGGCGGCCGAGGTCGTCGATGAGCAGCACGCCACCGTTGGCCTTGACCTGCAGCGGCGCGCCGTACGTCCGGCTGCCCTCCTCCCAGGTCGGGTCGAACATCTCGATCTGGAATTCGCCGCCCACCTGGACGAGCGGGCGCGAGACACGCCGCCAACGGCGGTCGGCGGGCTGGTTGGCCTCCAGCCGGTGAACGGCCAGGTCGAAGACCGTCATCACCTCGCCGCCGCCGATGTCGAGCGCCACCGGGACGACGATCGGACCTCCGAGCAGACGGGGGATGCGTCGCGCCAGCGTGGTCTTGCCGTTGCCCGGCGCCCCGTAGATGAAAATCGATGATCGGGAGTTGACCGCCGCTCGCACCGCCTCGGTCACGCCCGGCGCCAGCTCGATGCCGGCGAGGGCGGCGGTGACCTTGGTCAGGTCGAGGGTGCCAGGCTTGGCCGCCTCGGCCAGGACCGCCCTGTACTCGTGCATGGACACCGGCGCCGGCCCGGAATATCGAGTGCCCGCGCGCGCGATCTCTTCGCTCCGTACGCGCCCCTGCTTGGTTAGCGCATACGCCATCCGCTCCGGCAGCGGCCGCCCGAGCCACGGCCCCTGCTCGTTCGCGAGCCCGAGGGCGTCGAGGAAGTTGGCGCTCGTCAGCATTTTGAGGACGGGCTCGACGGCTACGAATGGCAGCGCCAGCAGCTCGGCGACCTCGTAACCGGTGAGCCTCGTCGCCGTCGAGGCCATCCGTAGGATCATGCCTTCGACGAGCGTGCGATTGATCTCGGGCGGCGGCGGCGTCCCGACTTCCGGGTTGGTCGAAGGGGTGCGTGTCGGCGGCGGCATCGGCTGTGGTTCGTCGACGTGCTCGAGGACGGCCGCGAACAACTTTTTCCCGAACCGCGCGCGGTCCGCGTGGTCGGGAGGCTCGCCCTCGCGGCGCCGGCTGATCCAGTTCGGCACCTCTTTGAAGACCACGGTGTTGCCGATCAACAGCTGCACCATGTCGGGCTCCGCGGTGGTGACCCTGATCGCTATGCGCACCAGGTAGCCCTGGCTCTTGAGCGCCGACCAGCTCCTCTCCCACGCGACCTCGTTGCGCCCGGACCAGGTCTGGCGGACCGTACGGTCGCGGGCCAGGGTTACATCCTTGCGGTTCTGGTAGCGGCGCCGGACCAGCTCGGTCACGTCCTTGTCGACGTCCTCCGCCACCAGGGCCGCCAGCGGCAGGGCCCGGTCGTCGACCGCCGGCCGGTTCTTGATCTCGAAGATCGTGTTGGCGGTCGGCGCAAGCGCGCGTATCACGCTCGCGTGGCGCGGGCAGAAAGGCGTTCGCTCGATGAACTGGATGTGGCGCCGGCACCACCAGCTCTTGCATTCGCGCCCGGTCAGGTCCTTGTATGCGCACGCCCAGCCCCGGCGCTCCTCGCAATCGACGAAGGTGCAGACGCCCGGCGGCTTGGGGCCGTCGGTGCGCTGCGGGATCGCGACCTGCGGCTCCGTGATCTGCGACCCGACCGCCATCTCCGCCGACATGCCTTCCGCGGGCGGCTGCGCCACCCCCGGCTTCGGCATGTAGTGAAAGGCGCCCGAGAACTCTTCGCAGGTCTGGAAGCGCTGCGACGGGTCCTTGGCCGTGGCCTTCCAGATGATCTCCATGATCGGCGACGGGATGGCGGTCGACGCCCGCGGACGGTCGAAAACCTGCGAGTGCAGCACGGCCGGCAGCGGTCCGGTAAAAGGCGGCTCGCCGTGCAGGAGCTCGTAGAGGATCATGCCCAGCGAGTACACGTCCGAGCACTTGTCCACGGCCTCACCCTTGACCTGCTCGGGGGCCATGTACGCGGGCGTGCCGACCATGCTGCCGGTGGCGGTCAGTCGGTGCTTGTCATCGATCAGCTTTGAGATTCCGAAGTCGAGAATCTTCGTCTTGCCGCGGTTGGAGATGAGGATGTTGTCGGGCTTGAGGTCGCGGTGGACGATCCCGAAGTCGTGTGCGACGCCGACGGCCGACAGCAGCTGCTGAACCAGGTCGACGGACACGTCGACGCTGAAGCGACCGTACTCGTCGAGCCACGACCGCATCGAGCGCCCGTCGACCCATTCCATGACGATGAACAGCACGGGGCCGTCCTCGTCGAAGTCGTACACGCGGACGATGCCGGGGTGGTTGAGGCTGGCGACAGTAGCCGCCTCGCGGTGAAACCGCTGGCGGAAGCTGATGTCGCTCGAGTACTGCTCGGCCAGCACCTTGATCGCCACCGGGATGTCGAGGCGCGGGTGCGTGGAGCGATACACGACGCCCATGGCGCCACGTCCGAGTTCGGCTTCGATCGGGTATCGCCCGAGTTGTGTAGTGCTCACCTTCGATGTGGAGGGAACCCAGTATGCCGGACGGCACCCGGCAAACTCCCCAATAACGGGCTACGGCCAGGGGCTCTCCGCCCTAGCTGAAGACCGCGAGCGGCAGGTAGAAGGAAACCCCGAAGTTGGGCTGGTCGACGATCTGGCTGATCCGCAGGTCGCCCGCCAGGCTGCACAGGATGTAGGCATCCTCCCGGCTGAGCGAGTGGTCCGCCCGCAGCCAGGAGATCGTGTCGCGAACGGCGTTGCGGGCGTTCTCCATGAGGTCGGGGCCGAGCGCGCAAACCGCGTGGTAGCCGGCGGCGTCGCTCCGTGGCTGCAGGGGCTTGGGAGGTGTGAGGAAGTGATAGCTCCACGGCCGCAGCCGGCCGCCTTTCACCACCCCAAACCGGAGTGAGAACGACATCGGACATTCGATTCCCGTAACGCAGACCTCACCGTCTCCCTGCGCCGCGTGGCAGTCGCCGGCCGAGAACAGGGCGCCCGGGACATAGACCGGCAGGTAGAGCTTGGTGCCTGCTGTCAAGTGCCGGGTGTCGATGTTGCCGGCGCCCTTGGTCGGGGGCAGGACGTCGTGGCGGCCTGGTTCGTCGGTGGCCACTCCCATCGTGCCGCAGAACGGAGCGATCGGGATGTGGATGTCGTGCCGAAGCTCGGCGGAGGTCCGGTTGCCGAGTTCGAAGTAGCGGACGTAGGGCTCGGGGAAGTCGGAGGCGAGCAGTCCGAGGCCCGGGAGCAGGGCCGTCCAGCCCCATGACCCCGGCTTTAGCTCCAGGATGTCGACCTCGAGCACATCGCCAGGCTCCGCGCCTTTTACGTAAACCGGGCCGCCCAGCGGGTACAGATGATCGAAGTTCAAAGAGCCCAGCTTGGAGGCGTCATCACCCTTCTTGAGCTGGCCGGCCGTGACCTCTTCCGTGTCGAAATGGACCAGGTCCCCAGGCTCGATCTCGACCGCGGGCTTGAGCGAGTTGTCCCACTTGTAGTGGAAGGTGTCTCGGCCGATCGAGTGCTCCCGGACGGCGCGTGCCATCTACTTACGCGCCGCGGGCGCGGCGCTCTCCTTGATCGGCGCGGCACTCGCGCGCAGCACCTTCTTGTCGAACTTGCCGACCGAGGTCTTGGGGATCTCGTCGATGAATCGCACCTCGTCGGGCAACCACCATTTGGCCACCTTGTCCCTCAGAAAGTCGATCACCTCCTCCTGCGTCACCTGGCCCTTGAACTCGGGCCGTGCGACGGCATAGGCGACCGGCCGCTCGTCCCACTTGGGATGGGCCAGGCCGATTACCGTCGCTTCCAGGATCTTGGGGTGGTTCATGATGGCGACCTCGAGCTCGACGGACGAGATCCATTCGCCGCCGGACTTGATGACGTCCTTCGTGCGGTCGACGATCTGGATGTAGCCCTCGGGGGTGATCTTCGCGACGTCACCCGTGCGGAACCAGCCGTCCTCTGTGAGCTTGTCGGGGTCGTAGCCGTTGTAATACCCGCGGGCGATCCAAGGCCCACGGACCTGGATCTCGCCAAAAGCGACGCCGTCCCATGGAAGCTCGGCGCCTGTGGCGGGATCGCAGATGCGGATCTCGACTCCGGGCACGATCATGCCCTGGGTGAGGCGGGCGGCCAGCTCGTCCGCGGGCTTGGTGCCGGCCCTCGGACGGGCCACGCTGCCCAACGGCGACGTCTCGGTCATGCCCCACGCGTGAAGCATTCGCAAGCCGAGCGCATCCATGGATTCCATAACCGCACGCGGGATGGCCGAGCCGCCGCAGATCACCGTATGGACCTTCGGCAGGCGCTTCCCGCTCTCCTTCAAGAACGCGGCGGTGTTAATCCAGATCGTCGGCACCCCGGCCAGGACGGTGGCGCCTTCTTGCTCCGCCAGCTCGACGATGGACTTGGCGTCGCCCATGAAGCGGTCTGGGAACAGCACCTTGCTGCCGGCCATTCCGCACGCGTAGGGCAAGCCCCAGCTGTTGGCATGGAACATCGGCACGATCGGGAGCACCGTGTCCTTCTCGGTGATCGCCAGGTTGTCGGCCTGGAGCACGCCCATCGCGTGGATGAACTGGGAGCGATGCGAGTAGACGACACCCTTCGGGTTGCCGGTGGTGCCTGACGTGTAGCACATGGAAGCGGCCATCCGCTCGCTGAGCTTCGGCCATGCGTAGTCGTCGTCCTCGGCGGCCAGCAAAGTCTCGTAGTCGAGCAGCTCGCCGAGCCCATGGTCGGCGGGAACCGGCGTCCCGTTGCCCATCAGCACGATCGTCTTGATGCTGGGGATCTTCCCGACCAGTGGCTTGAGGAGTGGCAGCAGCGTCTGATCGACGAAGAGGACCTTGTCCTCAGCGTCATTGATGATGAATTCGAGGTGCTGTGGAAACAGACGCAGGTTGAGCGTATGCAGGACGGCGCCCATGCAGGGCACGGCGTAGTACAGCTCTAGGTGTCGGTAGTTGTTCCAGGCCAGCGTGGCCACCCGATCGCCTGGCTTGACGCCGAGTCGCTTGAGAGCGCCGGCGAGGCGATTGACGCGGCGGACCATCTCGCCATTGGTCGTCCGGTGATACCCCTGTTCCTGTTTGGTGACCACCTCTCTCTTCTGGTGCAGCCGCTCCAGTCGCCAGAGAACGTGCTGCACAGAGAGCTCGTAGTCCTGCATCAAGCCTTCCACGGCCGAACCTCCAGCAAGAGTTGACTTGTGGCAGCGTCCCTAAGAGGTGGATGGTAAGCCCGAGCCGGGTAGGATGCACACCTATGGCTTCCTGGGGTCGCGCCGACCTCCACACCCACACGAACGCAAGCGACGGCTGGCCGACGCCCGTGCAACTGGTCGAGCACGCCGCGCGTCGCACCGGGCTCGACGTGATCGCGGTCTCGGATCACGACACGATCGAGGGCGCGCTGCGCGCCGCTGAATACGCCGCCAGGCGAACGAAGCTGCACGTGATCGTCGGCGAAGAGGTTTCGAGCCGGGACGGCCACATCGTCGGTCTATTCCTCGAGCGCTGTGTGAAGCACGGGCTGTCGGCCGCCGCCACGGTCCACGCGATCCACGAGCAGGGCGGCATCGCCATCGCGGCGCACCCGTTCTGGCGCACGCAGCGCCAGGTGCAGACCGGTTACGCGCATGGCGTCGGCTGGCTGGCGGCCGAGCTTCCATTCGACGCTGTCGAGGTCGAGAACGCCACACCCGGTTTCTACGTCTTCAACCAGCTGGCGCGACGCCTCAACATGGGGCTAGGAGCCGCCGAGCTGGGCGGCTCGGACGCTCACATCGTCGATGCCGTCGGGCGCGCGTTCACGGAGTTCCCCGGCAAGACACCGGACGCGCTGCGCAAGGCGATCGAGACCGGGAAGACGCGGGCCGGACGCCGGCGGTATCAGGCCGTCGGACTCATGCGATATGCGGCCTGGGGGCTCAACCACCAGAGATACGTCGCGGCGGTCTAGCCCCGGGCGCTTCCGTATTCCGCGCGTTTGCCGCCAGCCGCGCGCCTACTCGTTGCCGTTTCCGAGCGTTTGGCGCCAAACGTGCGCCCGCGAGCAACTTACGATGGGCGTGCGCCCGCTTAGCTCAATGGATAGAGCGCCTGACTTCGGATCAGGAGGTTGCGAGTTCGAGTCTTGCAGCGGGTACCTTGCACACAGTCTTCGCCGTCCGCCTAGAGCATCCTCTCGAGCATGTGATCGAGCCGATCGGCCTGGCCGTGGATGTCGGCGGCGAGCAGGCGCACGTCTTCGTCGTACGCACGGTCTGCTTCTTTTACCTGGTCGCTCATTTGCCGGATTCCGACCAATGCCGTCTTGAACTCGCGGTTCAGCGTGGAGCGGGTCGTCTCGATGTCGGTGAGCATTTCGAGGAATTCCTTACGCTCCAGGATCATGTTCACTGTCAGTAGCACCGCGAGGATTCCGGTCAAGGCAGTCTGGAATTCGTTCTCGTGTCCGGTCAGGGCCGAGTACAGGTCGCCCGCGGAAGCCAGGAGCAAGGTCATCCAGGGCAGCGCGAGCTGCCACAGGTCGAGAGGCGCCTGTTGGGACGCCGTCTTCGGAGGAGTGGCTGGATAGGTCGCCGCCAGCGCGATCAACAGGAACCCGGCGAACCATCCGGTGTCGAGCACGCTGCCCACTGATCCGTACGCGCCCTGGGCCGTGAGATAAGAAAACGCGCTGTCGGCGATGGAGTAGGCCGCAACACCGGCGAGCAGCAACGCCATCCTGCCCTTCTGCTGGTGCGTTGCGCGCCGGATGGCGAGGATGAGGACCGTGCCCACCAGAATGTCGCCGACCGGGTACGCAAGGTCGAGCAGCTTGGTCGTCGAGTTGGAATCCCAGACGGCCCTCAGCCCGAAGCCCCACGCGGTCGCGGTCAGGGCAATGGCGACGATGATGCCGTCGAACCAGATGCGCCAGCGAGCAGACGTACCTCGCGCGTCGCCCCAGAAGGCGCGAATGCCGGCGATCGCAAACGGCACCGCCGCCAGGAATCCAGCGTCTGCCAGCGACGGGTAGGGCACCTGAACGCCCATTCCGACTTCGTAGATCGACCAGACAACCTCGCCAGCCGACCAGAGGCCGGCTGAGATGCCCATCAGCGCCCAGCCGAGCCGGTCCTTTCCGCGAGCCCGGCGCGCGGCCCACACGCAGGCGATTGAGGCGAGCGCCGCCGCCAGCGCCTCCCCGATGTCGTCAATTGCCGTCACGGCATGCTGGCCGAAGAAGACGGTTCGAATGTTCAGCGCGTAGAGCACGGAAATGAGCGCGACTGCCGCCGTCGCGATGGCGAACGTCCTTCGCCGGCCGTCCAACGCGATCCACGTGCCCATCTGTTCAGCGAAAGTTAAGCAGCCCGCGCGGGAGATTCATCCGCCTAATCGGCCCTTCGGTAGAATCAACCGGACCCGCGACCCGACACGTACACGGGCAGGGGAGCGGCGCAGCCGGGCGGCTGGCGGAACTGGTAGACGCGCACGTTTGAGGGGCGTGTGAGGTAACTCATCCGGGTTCGAGTCCCGGGTCGCCCACCACCTTCGGGCTCAGGCTTAAACCCATGCTCGTGCCTGCGCTTGCCATCACACTAATCGCGTGACGGAGGAGGGAAGGGAGCTCGACCCAGCGACCGAGTTTCGTCAGCTCTACGACCAGCAGTACCTGTCGATTTACCGCTCCATCCGGGCCGTGGTCCTGGACCCGGCTGCCGCCGAGGACCTGACCCAGGAGACCTTCGTGCGGGCCTATCGGGCCCGCCACCGCTACACCCCCACGGCGCCGCCCGGCGCCTGGCTCCGCCGCATCGGGATCAACCTCGCCATCTCCTACCTGCGTCGCCAGAAGCTGGCGCGGGTGCTCCCGGCGCGCCTCTACATCGCACCCGATCGGCGCGAGTACGACCGGGCCGAGGCCAGGGACGTCGTCACCAAGGCCCTCGCCACCCTCAGCCCCAAGCTGCGAGCGGCGGTCGTTCTCCATTACTACGACGGGCTGACCCGGGAGGAGATCGCCTCCGTGCTTGGGGTGCCGGCCGGGACGGTGGCTTCCAGGATCGCCAAGGCGGTGGCGATCATGCGGAAATCGATCGGGAGCGATCAAGATCTCGGACCCGAGCGTTCGACTAGTGAAGGTGCCCTACGTGGACGATAAACCCACACCGGGAGGGTTTGGTACGCCCTCAGACGACGACCTGGGCCGGATGATCCGGCACTCGGTCGAGTCGTGGCAGCCCCAGCGCGGCCCCGACTGGCCAGGTGTCCTCATCCGGCTCGCCAACTCCGGTCCCCCCGCATGGCTGCTCTACACGGCCGCCAGCGCGGCGCTGGTGGTGATCCTGCTGGTGGCCTTCCTCGTCGGCTCCGCTCTCCAGATCGGCGCCCTCGGCCCCCAGCCGGTGCCCTCGCACCTGCACTAAACGAAGAAGGGCACCTCGTCTCCCAGGCCTCGGTCGCGAGCGGCGGGAAGGACCACGGAGGCGGCGGCGAGGTCCCAGATCGCCAGGCCCTGCGATTCGAACAGGGTGATGCCGGGATCGTCAGGGGCGTGCCACCTGCCCGCCAGCACCGAGCCCAGCTCGGTCGCTCGGTCCCAGTCGAACTTGCCTGCGGCGTGGGCCTGGATGAGATCGCCACTCTCGAGCTGGGCGGCAGCCAGCTGATCGGTGACCACGGTGCGGGCTCGGGCCACGAGGTCCGCGGGGATCTCGGCGCGGTTGGGGTAATTGGAGCCGGCCGCGACCACGAGTGCTTGTGGCTCGACCCAATCGGCCTCGAGGACGGGCTCCGAGCTCGTCGTCATGGTGACGACGATGTCGGCGCCGCGTACGGCGGCCTCGGCAGACTCGGTGGCGATGGTCTTCACGCCGAGCTCGGCCTGCCGATCGCGCGCGAAGGCCGCCCGACGCTGTGCATCGCGACCGAACACACGTAGCTCGACGATCTCGCACACCCGAGACACAGCCAGGGCCTGGGTGGCGGCCTGCTTCCCGGTGCCGATGATCGCGACCGTCGCCGGTCCTTTGGGTCGCAGGGCCTTCACCGCCACCGCGCTCGCGGCACCAGTGCGGTACGCGCCCATGTGCTCCGCCTCGATCAAAGCCTGCAGGTTGCCGTCGAGGGCGAAGATCGCCACCAGAAAGCGCGCCTTGCCGCCGGCGACGGGGTAGGCCTTGAGGCCGGTGAAGCCGCCACCGGGGTAGGTCGCGAACATCACGTTCAGGAGTCCGCCGGGGGCAAACGCCCGTCGCCTCGGCTCGTTCTGGGCCACCCCCTGGCCGAGCTCGCGCATGGCCTTCTCGACGGCGCCGATCACAGCGTCCATCTCCACGACCTGCCTGACGTCCGCCTCGCGCAGCACGAGGGTCACGGCGGGGAGAATACACACCCATGGTCTCCGGATCCCTCAACGTCGGGCTCATCGGCCTCGGCACCGTGGGTGGCCAGGTGGCGGAGCGGTTGCTCACCTGGCAGCCTCAGCTCGCCCGCAGGGCGGGCATCGAGCTCTGCCTGCGCCGCGTGCTGGTGCGCGACATCAAGAAGCCGCGGGCCGTTGCCGTCGCACCCGAGCTCCTGACCGCCGATCCGCAGCAGCTGCTCGACGATCCGGCGATTCAGATCTTGGTCGAGGTCGCGGGGGGCGACGAGCCCATGCACTCGTATCTCGAGCGGGCGATCCGGTCCGGCAAGCACGTCGTGACCGCCAACAAGGTAGTCATGGCCCGGCACGGGCCGGAGCTCCTGGACCTTGCCGCGGAGCGCAACGTCGACGTCTATTTCGAGGCCGCGGTCGGGGGCGGGATTCCCCTCATCAGCACGTTCCGCACCGACCTGCAGGCCAATCGCATCGAGAGGGTCTCGGCCGTGATCAACGGCACCACCAACTACGTCCTCGGACGGATGGCGTCCGCGGGGCTGTCGCTGAGCGACGCGGTGCGCGAGGCCCAGGCGGCGGGTTTTGCCGAGGCGGATCCGACTGACGACGTCGGCGGATTCGACGCCACTTACAAGCTCGCGATCCTCGGCTCGATCGCCTACGAGATCAAGATCCGGCCCGACGATGTTTTTCGCGAGGGTATCGAGGGCATCGAGCCGGTCGACTTTCGCTACGCCCGCGAGCTGGGATACGCGATCAAGCTGATCGCCCACACGCAGCGCCATCCGGGCAGGGTCGAGGCGCGCGTGCATCCGGCCATGGTCCCGCTCGACCATCCGCTGGCCCAGGTCGAAGGCGCCAACAATGCTGTGTTCGTCGAGGGCGACCTGGTCGGGCAGGTGCTGTTAGTCGGGCAGGGCGCGGGCGGGCGGCCGACCGCCTCGGCCGTGGTCGGCGACCTGATCGATCTCGCCCGCTCCATCCGGCGCGGCGTGCAGAGCCGGCCGTCGTTCAGCTTCGATGACCGGATCGGCGTGATCCCGATGGGAGAGGTGAGGACGCGCGCTTACTACCGCGTGCGCGTCGACGACCGAACCGGCGTGCTGGCCGCGCTCGGCCAGGTGTTCGCGGAGGAGGGGGTCAGCATCTCGAGCCTCATACAGAAGGACGCGTGGGTGGAGGACCAGACCGCGGAGCTCGTCGTCACCACGCATCCCGCCCCCGACGCCAGCCTGCAGCGGGCGCGCGATCGCATCGCGATGCTTTCGCCGGTGCATGCGGTGTCGTCCTTCTTGCGCGTCTTCTAATAGATGCTCCTCGCGCGTCCTACATAAATGGGGGTCATCGCCCGCTACCGCGAGCACCTGCCCGTGGGTCCGAACACCCCCGATGTCGACCTTCACGAAGGTTCCACGCCGCTCGTGCCGAGCCGCAACATCGGCCGCGCTCTCGGCATCAGCCGGCTCTTCTTCAAGTACGAGGGGCTCAACCCGACCGGTTCCTTCAAGGACCGCGGCATGGTGGTCGCGGTCGCCAAAGCACTCGAAGCCGGCAGCCGCGTGCTCATGTGTGCGTCCACGGGCAACACGTCTGCCTCGATGGCGGCTTACGCGGCACGCATGGGGGTCAGAGCGATCGTCGTTGTCCCGTCGGGCGAGATCGCGATGAACAAGCTCTCGCAGGCCCTCATGTACGGCGCCAAGGTGGTGGCGCTCAAGGGCAACTTCGACACCGCCCTCGATGCGGTGCGTGAGCTGGCGAGTCGCTACCCGGTGGCGCTCATGAATTCGATCAACCCCGATCGCCTGCAGGGCCAGAAGACGGCCGCGTTCGAGATCGTCGACGACCTTGGTGACGCGCCCGATTACTTGATGCTGCCGGTCGGCAACGCGGGCAACATCACAGCTTACTGGAAGGGCTTTCGCGAGTACCACTCGACCGGGCGCTCGACGCGTCTGCCTCGCATGGTCGGCGCCCAGGCCGACGGCGCCGCGCCAATAGTCACCGGCCATCCGATCGCGTTCCCGCGGACCGTCGCGTCCGCGATCCGCATCGGCAATCCAGCGTCGTGGGAGGGCGCCACCAGCGCCCGCGACGAGTCCGGCGGGCTGATCGCCGCCGTCACCGACACCGAGATCCTGTCGGCGCAGATCCGGCTCGCCAACACCGAGGGATTGTTCGCTGAGCCGGCCTCGGCGGCGCCGCTGGCCCTGCTCTTCAGGCTCGTGATGGAGGGGAAGATCGAGAAGGACTCGACCACCGTGGTCGTCCTGACCGGGTCAGGTCTCAAGGATCCGGACGCGGCGCTGAAGAATGTCGAACCGCCGATCGAACTCGATGGCGATGCCCGTACACTCGCTAAGGTCTTGAAGCTGTGATCGAATCGCATCTCGTGGCCGGAGGGCGTGGTTAGGTGCGCGTTCGCGTACCCGGCTCCATCGCCAACATCGGACCCGGCTTCGACTGCATGGCCATGGCGATCGACCTCTGGCTCGAGGTCGAGGCGGAGGTTGCCGACCATCCGTCATGGGACTACGAGGGCGAGGGCGCCGAGTACCTCGCCGCCCACGACAACCCGTTCACCCGCCTGAACATGAAGGGTCGGGTCCGCAGCGAGATACCGCTCGGGGTGGGCCTCGGCAGCAGCGCCGCCGCCCGGCTGGCGGCTTCCGCCCTCAACAGCCCGTGGGACGTCAAGAGCCACGTCATCGACGCCGGCGCCGACGAAGGACATCTCGACAACGTGGCCGCTTCGGCGGCGGGCGGCATCCGCATCGTCACCGAGCAGTTCGACGAGCGGCTGCCAAACCCGGGCTGGGGCCTGGCAGTGTTCGTCGCTCACGCACCCGTGCCGACCGAGAAGGCGCGCGCCGTGCTGCCCGACTCGGTGCCCCTGGATTCAGCGGTCTACAACGCCGCGCGCACGGGGTTGCTCGTGCGGGCGATCACCGCCAAGCGGCCGACGCTCCTCGACCAGGCCCTTCGCGACCGCATTCACCAGCCTCATCGCCTTCACCTCTATCCGTGGACGCAGGACGTCATCGATGCGGCCGACAGGGCGGGCGCGTACGGGGCGGCCATCTGCGGCGCCGGCCCCAGCGTGTTCGCGTTCTGCGCCACCTCTCAGACCGCTCGCGTCTCCAAGGCCATGGCGGCGGCAGCGCCCCGTCACGGCCGCGCCCTGGTCACCCGCGTCACCGACAAGGGGATGTTCAGGACTCTGTGATCGTCCAGAAGTACGGCGGTACCTCGGTGGGCACCGCCGCCCGAATCCGGCGCGTCAGCCGGCGCATCGCCAACACGGTCAGGAGCGGACACCAGGTGGTCGCGGTGGTCTCAGCCATGGGACACACGACCGACCGCCTCATCGCGCTGGCGCAGAGCATCAACCCTGAACCGTCCGCGCGCGAGCTCGACATGCTTGTTGCCAACGGCGAGACCATCACTGCGCCGCTGATCGCGATGTGCCTGCAGGGGATGGGCGTGCCCGCCGTGTCGCTGTCCGGCGCGCAGGCAGGAGTGCGCACCAGCGCCCACCATTCGCGCGCCCGGATTCACGACATCAAGCCCGATCGCATCCTCGCGGCGCTGCGTGAGGGCAAGGTCCCGGTGGTCGCGGGATTCCAGGGGGTGACCGACGACCTCGAGGTCACCACGCTTGGTCGTGGCGGCTCGGACACCACCGCGGTCGCGCTGGCGGCCGCGCTGAACGCAGATTCCTGCGAGATCTACACCGACGTCGATGGCATCTTCACGGCCGACCCGCGAGTCGTGAAGTCGGCGCGCAAGTTGAGCCACATCCGTTACGACGAGATGCTCGAGCTCGCGGCCGCCGGCGCGGGCGTGATTCACCCGCGGGCGGTCGAGATCGGCGAGCTCTACGGTGTGCCGATCCACGTGCGGTCGAGCTTTCACGACGGCGTCGGTACGATGATCGTCGCCAAAGTGCCAATGGAAGATAGGCAGCGCGTGCGCGGGATCGCGCAGGAGTCGAACGTCGCCAAGATCACGGTCATCGGCGTCGCCGACCGCCCTGGGGTCGCGGCTGCCATCTTCGAGCCACTGGGCAAGGCCGGCATCTCAGTCGACGTGATCGTTCAGAACATTGGACGCTCCGGGCACACCGACCTCACGTTCTCGGTGGCGGAGTCAGACCTACAGGCGGCGGAGAAGCTTGTCAAGGCGGCCGCCAAGACTGTCGGCGCGTCGAGGGTCGCGTCCGCGGGGGGCATCGCCAAGCTCTCGATCGTCGGCACCGGCATGCTGGGCACACCCGGCATCGCCGGCCGGATGTTTCGCGCGCTGGCCGACGCCGGCATCAACATCGAGATGATCAGCACGTCCGAGATCCGCATCACGTGCCTGGTCGCGCGAGACCAGGTCCAGAAGGGAGTTCGCGTCCTCCACCGCACGTTCGAGCTGGATAGGGAATGAGAGGTGCGCCGAGGAGATGGTGACCGGATCTGCGGCGCCCATGCGGCCCATCTGCGTTGTTGCGGCCTCCGCTTCTCGCTTACGCATTGACGGATGCGCGCGCTCCGATGCTCGGCCGCGCCTAGCATCTGGGCCACCTGGCCACCGGATCTCTCGGCCACCCCTCCCGGCGCACCTCTAGTTGCCGGTAAACGTCGCGATCGTGGGCCCGCCCGGCTCGGGCAAGACCACGTTGTTCAAGGCGCTTACCGCCGGACGCGGCGCGGATGGCGTCGGGATGGTCGACGTCCCCGACGAGAGGCTGCAGCGCCTGGCCGATGCGGTCAAGCCATTGAAGGTGACACCTGCGCAGGTGCGTGTCGAGGACACGCCGCCAGGAAGCCGGGCGCAGCGAGTCGCCTTTGCGCGCCAGTCCGATGTACTGGTCAAGGTCGCCCGCTGCTTTGGTCCGGAACCACAGCCCGCCCCCGAGCTCGAAGAGTTCGCGCTCGACCTCGTGCTGGCCGACCTCGCCTCGGTCGAGCGGCGGCTGGAGCTGGTCGCCAAGGAGGTGCGGGCCGGCAAGAAGGACGCTGCGGCGGAAAACGAGGTGCTGCAGGTGGCGAAGGTGCACCTCGATGCAGGTGGGCAGCTCCGAACCCTGCCGCTCGAGGCTGAACAACGTGAGCTCCTGACCAGCGTGTTCCCGGTCACGCTCAAGCCCGCCGTGTACGTCGCCAACGCCGCCGACGAGCTGCTGCCGGGCGGGGGCGAGCCGGCGGCCAATGTGCGCGAGCTCGCGGCGGCCGAGAAGGCGCCGTCGATCGTGCTGTCCGCGCGCCTGGAGGCTGAGCTGGGTGAGCTCGAGGACCACGAGCAGGCGGAGATGCGCGCGAGCTATGGCATCGACGAATCGGGTCTGGGCCGCATCGCACGAGCCGTTTGGGAGGCGGGTGGGCTCATCACGTACTTCACGGCGGGTGAGCCCGAGGTCCGCGCGTGGCCCTGCGAACGCGACGCGCCGGCGCCGGTCGCGGCCGGCAAGATCCACACCGATTTCGAAAAGCACTTCATCCGCGCCGAGGTGACTTCGGTCGACGAGCTTGTCGCGGCGGGGTCGATGGAGGCGCTGCGCGCGGCGGGCAAGCTGCGCGTCGAGGGACGCGACTACAAAGTCCAGGACGGAGACGTCGTGTTCTTCCGCGTCGGACGCGCCTAGAAGAGAGACCTACCTCCGAAGAAGCTCACCCAGAGCAGGTTGGCCACGAACACCAACGCCGCCAGGACCAGGACCAACATCACCCATCGCATGACCTGTCTAACGAAGCCCTATGCGGCCGACTTGCGGCTTTGCAGCGGCGCCACCTCGGTTCATCATTCACTGCATGTCCCAACTTCTGTTCAGCGGGGGGCACGTGTGGGTGCGGGTCGAGGGGCATGAGGCCGTCCTGGGCCTCAGCGACTACCTCCAGGACCAGATGGGGGAGATCACGAAACTCGAGCTGCCCGACCTCGGCGACATTTTGCGGGCCAAACGTCGGATGGGCCACGTGGAATCGGAGGAAGCATCTTCGCCGATCGAGGCGCCGATTACCGGCGAGGTCACCGAGGTCAACGGCGAGGCGCTCGAGAACCCTGACATCGTCAACGGCGAGCCTTACGGCTCGGGGTGGCTGCTCAGAGTCCGAATCGAGGACGCGAGCGAGCTGGAGGACCTGATCAGCGAAGAGGAGTACGCCGAGCTGACCACCGAAGTTTGATATGAAAGGTGTTAAAGCTTGACAGTCCCTACATAGAGCGGTATAACTGCGCCCGGGACACAACATGTCGTAGCCCACGTCGTTCTCGGTTGAGTCCCACGGCCCAACAGCAGGCAGGCGGCAACCCCCCAAGGTCGCACCCCACGCTCCCGCACCGGCCCCCTCGCCGCCTGCCTGTTCAAATCTCGCCTCCCCCGCCTCCCCCGGCTTCCCCTGGCTTCCCCACCCTGTGGGGAAGTCGGCTCGCGCGCGAAGCGCGCCAGCCGGATGGGGCGAGTCACTTACCCAGGCGGCTTCTCAGAACTCCTAAACTTTGAGGCTCGATGAGCAAGAAGGGCCGCAAGAAGGGACGCAACCGCTACCGCCAGCCAGTCCGCGTGGGCGCCGCCGGGGCGGCTTCCGCGGCGGGCACTCCAACCGCGACCCGCTCCGTGTCGCAGGCCCGCGTCGGGGGCGACCAGGCCACGGTCCGGGCGGTGGAGCTGTCGCTGGGAGCCCGCAACCAGATCGTCAGAGGGCCTCGCGGCCGCATGGTGGTCCAGTCGGGTGACCCGTCCATTCCCCTCGACCGCGTGCCGTATTTCACCAGAGACCTGGTGCGGCTCCTGGTCGTGGGTGCTGCGATGGTGGTGCTGCTGGCGGTCGGATCGTTCGTCGTCCCGCAGCTCGTCAAGTAGCTCCGGCCAGGTCGGGCGCGTTGGACGTCACGGCGTGACTTCATGCGCGGCCGATTTCGTAGACATCCGCAATCCCCGTCGCTAACCTTTCACGCCGATGGCCCAGCCTGCGACACATACCCCGGCCTCGCTCGGGGCTGAGCACAAAGCTCGCGTAGTCCACCGTTTGCGTCGCACGCATCGGAACCCCGCTTCGGACCATAAGCATCCCGTCAACCAGGTTCATTACGAAGAAGCGACCGCCGGCGAGCGCCTGGCCGACCAGGTGGCGGCGGTATTGGGTTCATGGCCGTTCATCATCGGGCAGAGCATCCTGATGCTCGCCTGGGTGTACTTCAACGTCTGGGGCATCTTCGTCAAGCACTGGGATCCTTACCCGTTCATCCTCCTGAACCTCGTCCTGTCATTCCAGGCCACCTATGCGGGCCCGATCGTGCTGCTGGCGGGCAACCGGCAATCGCAGAAGGACCGCATCACGCTGGAGCACGCTGCTGACGAATCCGACAAGGGCGAGCAGCACATCACAAAGATCCTGACCGAGATCAAGAAAAACACCGAGCTGACGCTGCAGATACTGCATGAGCTCGAAGCGGAACCGGTCTGATGGCTGCCGAGACGTCGATACCCACCGCCAGGCAGCGCGTGGCCCGCCAGCACAAGCACCCCGTCAACCAGCTGTTTCATGACGAGGCCACCCTCGGCGAGCGGGTTGCCGATAGGGCTGCCTCCGGAATCGGCTCGTGGTGGTTCCTGGGTATCCAGAGCGTCTTCATCGCGATCTGGATCGTCGTCAACTCGATCGAGTTCTTCACGCACAGGTGGGATGTGTACCCGTTCATCCTGTTGAACCTGGCGTTCACGATTCAGGCGGCGTTCACCGGACCGGTGCTGCTGTTGTCTGGCAATCGGCAAGCCCAGAAGGACCGCCTGCGGCTGGAGCACACGGCGGAGGTGGCTGAGGCCGCGGAGAGGGCAACCCTCGAGATCCTGGAAGAGATCGAGCGCAACACCAAGGCGACGCTGCAGGTGCTCGACCACCTGAAGAAGCGACGCGACTCCAGGGGCGGCGCTCAGGCCTAGGCGGGCCGCCGGTACACTCAGCCCGTGCGGGTG
>WNFD01005834.1_pt1 | contig 17476 bp, 17 predicted proteins | sample 5400491 | NCBI WGS metagenome assembly WNFD01 (sample SAMN13153343, study PRJNA577476) | soil metagenome | isolation source: 120 cm saprolite under Douglas fir tree site 2 hole 2 replicate 2 | place: USA:California | collected 2015-04-18 | reverse complement strand
AGTTGGGGCTCGGCGTTGCCGAGGGCCGCCAGGGCCGCCACGGCGGCAAGCTCGCGCCGGCGCAGCGTCAGCGCCGGCCCCGCGTAGACCTCCCCGTAGACGAATTCGACAAGGTAGCGCCCGAGGGCTGGGGCGGCGGCCGTCAGGACGTCGAGGACCGCGGGCTGGTCCGACCCCGCAACCTGGCGGAGGATGGCCAGGCCCCGGTCGTACCGGTCGCCTCCGGTCGGGCCCCCCGTCAACCCATCTGGCCGGTGACGTAGGCCTTCGTCCGGAGGTCCATCGGCACCTCGAAGACGTGGTCGGTCTGGCCGTACTCGATCAGCTGGCCCGTCCGCCGGTCGTCGCCGAGCAGGAATACCGCCGTGTAGTGCGACACCCGCCGGGCCTGGAACATGTTGTGCGTCACGAGGCAGACCGTCACGTCGGCGGCGAGGCGGGCGATGAGCTCCTCGATCTTGGCGGTGGCGATCGGGTCGAGGGCCGAGCAGGGCTCGTCCATCAGCAGCACCTCCGGCTCGACCGCCAGCGCCCTGGCGATGCACAGGCGTTGCTGCTGGCCGCCGGACAGCACGCCGGCGGGGGAGTGCAGGCGGTCCTTCACCAGCTCCCACAGGGCTGCGTGATGCAGTGCTGACTCCGCCGCCTCCCTGAGGATCGTCTTCGACCGCACACCGTTGAAGCGCAACCCCGAGACGACGTTCTCGAAGATGCTCATGTTCGGGAACGGGTTGGGCCGCTGGAACACCATGCCCACGCGGCTACGGACGAGCTCGGGCTGGGTGTCCTTGGCGTAGACGTCCAGGTCGCCGATGCGGATGCTCCCGCTGACCGTGCCGCCTGCGTCGTCGTGCAGCCGGTTGATGGCCCGGAGAAGGGTCGTCTTGCCGCACCCTGACGGACCGACGAGCGCCGTGACCCGGTTGCGGGCCAGGTTGAAGCTCACGTCGCGCACGACCTGGTGGTCGCCGAAGGAGACGCCGACGCCCTGGAGGGTTACGGCGTTGCCCGTGTCGGGGAGCGGGTCGGAGAGCCTCGGTGGCCGGGCGGGAGAAGATCCTGTGGCGCCATCGAGCGCGGCGCCGTCCGGCGTGGGCACCGCCGTCGGCATGTCCGGCTGCTCAGTCTGGGTTTCGCTGGTCACGGTGTCCTGGGTCATCGCTTGCTCCTGGAGTTGGCCCATCGGGATCCGCGGGCCAGGCGTCCCGCCACAATACGGGCTGCGATGCTCAATAGCAGCACGAGCACCAGCAGCGTGAAGGCAGTGCCCCAGGCGATCTGCTGGGCCTCGGGGAACGCCTGGGTCCCGTTGGCGTAGATCGTCAGGGGCAGCGATCCGGTCGGCTGCAGCGGCGAGAGGTTAAAGAGATCGCTGCTGGTGGTGAACAACAGCGGCGCCGTCTCGCCGACCGCGCGGGCGATGGCCAGCAGGCTGCCGGTGACGAGGCCGGCCATCGCTCCCCGCAGTACCACTGATCTGGCGACCCGGGACCGCCGGGCGCCCAGGGCAAGGGCCGCCTCCCGCAGGTCGACGGGGACGGAGGCCATGGCGGACTCACTCGCCCGGATCACGATTGGCAGCATCAGCACGGCGAGGGCGAAGCACCCGGCCAGCGCCGAGAAATGACCGAGCGGCTCCACCAGCAGGGCGTAGGCGAAGATCCCCATGGCGATCGAGGGGACCCCCGTCAGCACGTCCGCACCAAACCGCACGATCGTGGCGACGCGCCCCCTGCGTTCCAAGAGGAACAGCGCCGCCACGATGCCGATCGGGATGGCCATCAGGGCCCCCAGGCCGACGATGAGCACCGACCCGGCGATGGCGTTGCGGATGCCGCCGCCGGGGATGCCCGGCGGCGTGGGGTCGTGGACGAAGAAGCCGAGGTTGATCGCATGGATCCCGCGCGCGGTCGTGTACGCCAGCAGCGCCACCAGCGGCACCAGGCAGATGCCCACCGAGAGGGCGCAGAGCACGTGGGACGCGCGGGTGGCGGTGCGCCGGCGGCCGAGGGTCCGGCCTGCGGCCTGCCGGATGGCGGCACGGCGGGCAGCGGCGCCGGACGCCAGGTGCTCCGGCAGGACCTCGGCCGGCAGCAGTTCCTCGACGACGACGTCGCCGGTGTCGGTGGTCCGGAGCGTCGTCACGCCGCCACCCGGGCGCTGCGCTGCCGCTGGCGCCGGCGGAGCAGGATCTGCCCGGCGGCGTTCACCGCCACGCTGATCGCCAGCAGGTAGACCACGACGGCGATGACGGCGCTGCGCTGCAGTCCGGGGGTCGCCTCGCCGAACGTCGTGATGATGGCGGACCCAAGGGTTGCGCCGGGCGCCAGCAGGGTGGTTGACAGCCCGTGGGGCATGGCGACGCGGTTGCCGACCACCATGGCCACGGCGATGGTCTCGCCCAGCGCACGGCCCATCGCCAGAGTGACGGCGGCCTCGATACCGGACCGGGCGCTGGGGACCACGGCCCGGCTGGTCACCTGCCAGCGGGTCGCCCCGAGCGCCCGGGCCGCTTCCCGGTCGGCCACCGGCACGCCCGAGAGCGCGGTGCGCGACAGGGCGACGACCGTCGGGAGGATCATCACCGCAAGCACGACGCTCGCCAGCAGCAGGCTGGACCCGAGCGGAGCGCCGGCGAAGACCAGGTGGCCGAGCAGGGGCAGCCGCGACAGCCATGGCTCCACGTGGTGCTCGAACAGGGGGACGAGCACGAGGAGGCCCCAGAGGCCGACCACGATGCTCGGCACTGCCGCGATGAGGTCGATCAGCACGGACAGCGGCTGGGCGAGCCGGCACGGCGCCATCTCCGAGAGGTAGGCGGCGCTGCCGACCCCGATCGGGACCGCCAGCAGGAGCGCCACGAAGGTGGTGACCAGCGTGCCGACGACGAAGATGCCCGCCCCGTAGACCTTCCGGTTGTCGTCCCACGTCCCCGACCACAGGAAGGAGAGCCCGGAATGGCGGAACGCCTCGCTGGATCCCGAGACCAGCGTGACGACCAGCGCCAGGAGCACCGCGACAAACACCGAGGCCCCGAGCCAGCGCAACGCCGTATAGGTGCCGCCGCCGCGCCGGGCACGGTGGCGGGCGATGGCCTCGCGTACCCCGGCCACGGGGACACGGTGCTCGGGAGGCACCTCCTCGAGCAGCGCGGGGGCGGCGACGGCCTCGCCGCCCTGGTCGAAGACCTTCACGGGCCGGCCGGGGCCTTCAGGCCCCCGGCGGTCACCGGACTAGCTGAAAAGAGGCTGGCCACTCGAGGTCTGGAGGCTGAGCAGGGTCGTGTGCGCGAGGGTGACGGCGTTGGCGGGCATCGGCGCGTAGCCGAGCGGCGTCGCCTGCTTCTGGCCGGTCGTCGTCACCCAGTCGAACAGCTTGCCGAGCACGATGCCCAGGTCGTTCGACGCCTGCTTCTGGTAGAGCAGCGCCCAACTGAAGTTGGCGAGCGGGTACGCCGCGGCCCCCCCGCCGTTCACGATGTTGAAGTTCGAAGCGCTGAGGTTGGACGCCTGGGCACCGGCGGCGATGGCGTCCAGCGTCGGGGCGACGAAGGCTCCCGAGGCGTTCTTGAGGGCCACGTTGTTGAACTTGCTCTTCAGGGCGAAGGCGTACTCGACGTACCCGATTGCTCCCTGGGTCTGCTGGACGTAGCTCGCCACACCGGTGTTGAGTTGCTGGCCCACGCCGATGCTGGCGACCGGCCAGCGCGTGGCCGCCTTGGTCCCCGCCTTGGAGGTCCAGGCGGTGCCGCCGGTGGCGATGAGGTACTGGTCCAGGTCGTAGCCGGGCCCGGAGGAGTCGGCCCGGTGGACCGCCACGATGCCGAGGTGGGGGAGCTTGGTGCCGCCGTTGAGGGCGGCGATCGCCGCGTCGTCCCAGTTCGTGATGGTGCCCGTGTAGATGCCGGCCAGGGTGGGGCCGTCGAGCTTCAGCCCTGTGCCGATGCCCGGGATGTTGTAGCTGATGGCCACGCCGCCGAGGTCCACAGGGATCTGGAGGATCGTCCCGGCGGTGCCGGTCGCGGGTGACGCGATGGGAATCTCCGACTGGCCGAACTGGACGGTGTTCTGCTGGATGTCCGTGACGCCGACGCTGCTCCCCACCGGCGAGTAGTCGACGGAGACGCCGGCGTTTGCCTGGTGGTAGTAGTAGAAGACCTGTGTGTAGAAGGGTTGGATCGAGTTGGCGCCGGCGCCGGTGACCCGCAGCGGCGGGGTCCTGGTGTTGCAGTCGCCGCCCAGCACGCCCCCGGGGGCCGACGACGCGCAGGCACCCGATGACGTCGTTGGCGCCGTGGTCGCGCCCTTGCAGGCGGTCAGCAGCAGACCTGCGGCACAGGCGATCACCCCCAAGCGGTGGCGGCGGGTCAGGTTGCCGTCTGGCGGGTCAGCTCGGACGTCCAGCATAGAAAACTGCCTCCTGGGTAGCGAAAAGGGGGGAGCTTACATCATTAAACCAGTGGATATCGTAGAAATGTTGGAAACAGGTGTCAAACGATATGGCTTTGGCGCAAAGAGGGTGTTAGCCTGTTTCAAACCTATTTCAAACGTTGGTTATTGGGCTGGGGCACCGGCGAGTTTCGCCAGTACGACGTCTCCGATCCCTTCAACCCGAAGCTGACCGGGTCGGTCCACTTGGGCGGCATCGTCCACAAGGGTGCTCCATCCCGCCGCCGGCCCACTCAACGGCGGTCCCCAGATGGTGGAGATCAGCCGGGACGGCAAGCGTGTCTACGTCACGAACTCGCTGTACGCCTCGTGGGACGCCCAGTTCTATCCCGATGGGATCAAGGGCTGGATCGTGAAGCTCGACGCGGACCACAACGGCGGCATCTCGACCGATCCGGACTTCTTCGTACCGTTCGAAGGCGAGCGCCCGCACCAGGTGCGCCTCGAGGGCGGCGACGCCTCGTCCGACTCCTACTGCTTCTCCTGAACCCTGGAATAACCGCCTGTTTGCAACGTTGTTATAGTTGAAATAGTTCTACCGAGTCCACCCCAAGGCGGAGCGTCATAGAGGAACGTCAGGAGTACGATACGGCCATGGATGCCCGAGAGGTCCGCAAAGACTTTCCCATTCTCGACCAGGAGGTCAACGGCAAGCCGCTCTCCTACCTGGACAACGCTGCAACCTCCCAGAAGCCGCGGCAGGTCATCGACGAGCTGAAACGGTTCTTCGAGGAGGACAACGCCAACGTCCACCGCTCGGTGCACACCCTCGGGGAGCGGTCCACCGTCCTCTACGAGGGGGCACGGGCCAAGCTCGCTGACTTCATCGGTGCCCCCGCCCCCCGCGGCGTCATCTTCACGAAGTCGGCCACCGAGGGCCTCAACCTCCTCGCCTACGCATGGGCGCGGCACCGCCTCCGGGAGGGCGACGAGATCGTCACCACCGAGATGGAGCACCACTCCAACATCGTGTCGTGGCAACTGGCGTGCCGGGACACCGGCGCCACGCTCCGGGCCATCCCCGTCGAGGACGGGGCGACACTCGATCTCGACGCCTTCCAGAAGATGCTCTCCAACAAGACCCGGATCGTCTCGGTCGGCCACGTCTCCAACGTGCTCGGCACGATCAACCCCGTGGCCGACATCGCCGAGAAGGCCCACGAGGTCGGGGCCATCGTCGTGTGCGACGGTGCCCAGGCGGCCCCCCACCTCCCCGTGGACGTGAGTGCCCTGGGCTGCGACTTCTACGTCGGCACCGGCCACAAGATGTGCGCTCCCACCGGTATCGGTTTCGTGTGGGGCCGGGAGGCGCTCCTCGAAGAGATGGAGCCCTTCCACGGCGGCGGCGACATGATCAGCGACGTCTGGATCGACCACTCGACCTGGAACGAGATCCCCTACAAGTTCGAGGCCGGCACGCCGCCGTTTGCCGAGGCCATCGCCCTGGGGGCCGCCATCGACTACCTCAATGCCATCGGGATGAAGGCGATCCGTGAGCACGAGATCGAGCTCACGCGCTACGCCCTCGAGCGACTGGCGGAGGTGCCCGGCATCACCATCTACGGCCCCACCGACCCGGAGGCAAAGGGGGGGGTCGTCTCCTTCAACCTCGGCGACATCCATGCGCATGACGTGGGGACGATCGTCGACGGCCGGGGGGTCGCCATCCGAGCCGGCCACCACTGTTCGAAGCCGCTGATGCGTAAGCTGGGCATTGCGGCCTCGGCCAGGGCCTCGTTCTATCTGTACAACGTCGAAGAGGAGGTAGATCGGTTGGTTGAGGCACTGGGTGACGTGACGCGGCTGCTCGGGGCGGGCGCATGAGCGGCCTGGACGAGCTCTACAAGGAAGTGATCCTCGACCACTACCGGTCCCCCCGCAACCGGGGGAAGATCGAGCCGTCCGACTTCGACCTGCACCGGGACAACCCACTCTGCGGCGACGAGGTCCACCTCTACGGCCACGTCGAGGACGGCAAGCTCGTCGGCGTCGCCTTCGAGGGCAAGGGCTGCTCCATCTCGCAGGCCTCGACCTCGATGATGACCGAGCGGGTCAAGGGCGTGAGCGTCGACAACGCCGAAGAGCTGGCGCACCTGTTCAAGCGCCTCATGCAAGGCGAGTCCCTCGCCGACGACGAGCGCCTTGGCGACCTGGCCGCGCTGCAGGGGGTCCAGAAGTACCCCGTGCGGATCAAGTGCGCGCTGCTGGGCTGGAACACCCTCCTCGAGGGCCTGAAGGCCTACAAGGAGAAGCAGGGCTAGACACCAACCTTGCTCCAAAAGCGCCCATTTCCGGTCGTTTTGGAGCAAGGTTGCGCGACGGCGCTACCGGGCGGCCGCCGCCGGCTGGCCCTCGAATTGTTCCTCCTCGGTCGAGCCGAGCAGCGCCAGGGTCGAGGCTGCGCCCCCGGACACGACCTTGGCGATCTCGTCGAAGTAGCCCGCCCCCACCTCACGCTGGTGGCGGGTGGCCGTGTAGCCCTCGGGCTCCAGGGCGAACTCCCGGTCCTGGACGTTGAGGTAGGCGGTCATGTCGTCCGCTGCGTAGCCCCGGGCCAGTTCGAACATCGACACGTTGAGGGCGTGGAAGCCTGCCAGGGTGATGAACTGGAACCGGTAGCCCATGGCCCCCAGCTCTTTCTGGAACCGGGCGATGGTCGACTCGTCGAGGTGGCGCCGCCAGTTGAACGACGGCGAGCAGTTGTAGGCGAGTAGCTTGCCCGGGTGCACGTCGAGCACCGCCTCGGCGAAGCGGCGGGCCTCGTCGAGGTCCGGCGTCGAGGTCTCGCACCAGAGGACGTCGGCGTAGGGGGCGTAGGCGATCGCCCTGGCGATCGGGGCCTCGATGCCGGCCCGCACCCCGAAGAACCCCTCGGGCGTCCGGGTGCCGGTCAGGAACGGGGCGTCGGTCGGGTCGATGTCGCTCGTGATCAGGGTGGCACCGAGGGCGTCGGTGCGGGCCACCAGCACGGTCGGCACGCCGGCGACGTCGGCGGCGAGGCGAGCCGCCTTCAGGGTGCGGATGTGCTGGGCGGTCGGCACGAGGACCTTGCCGCCCATGTGCCCGCACTTCTTCTCCGAGGACAGCTGGTCCTCGAAGTGCACGCCCGCCGCCCCGGCCTCGATCAGCGAACGCATGAGCTCGTAGGCGTTCAGGGGTCCTCCGAAGCCGGCCTCGGCGTCGGCGACGATCGGCACCATCCAGTCGTGCAGCAGATCCAAGGCGGTCTCCGCCCACTCGATCTGGTCCGCCCGCAGCAGGGCGTTGTTGATCCGCCGTACCAGCGAGGGCACGCTGCTGACGGGGTACAGGCTCTGGTCGGGGTAGACGTGCTCGGAGAGGTTGGCGTCCGCCGCCACCTGCCAGCCGCTGACGTAGATGGCCTGCAGGCCCGCCTTCACCATCTGGACGGCCTGGCCACCGGTCATGGCGCCGAGGGCGTGTACGTAGTCCTCGCCCCGCAGCGACTGCCACAGCCGCGCCGCTCCTGCCGTCGCCAGCGTGTGGTCGATCGTTACGGACCCGCGCAGGCGGATGACCTCGGCCGCCGAGTAGTCCCGCCGGACGCCGCTCCAGCGGTCGTCGCGCGCCCACTCCTCCTGCAGCGCCGCGATGGCGCCTTGGCGCTGCTCAAAGGTGCTGACCACGGTGGTTCTCCCTCCTTGGTATGCGGGCAGGCGGGGGTTCCGGCTCCCGGGCGGTTGTGGCTAGGCAAGCGTCGTGTAGGCGGGGAGCGTCAGGAACTCGAAGAACGGCTGCTCCAGGGAGACCCGCTCGAAGAGGCTGCGGGCAACGAGGAAGCGGCTGGCGGCGAAGGCCTCCTCGCCCATCGCCGAGCGCAGCGTCGCCAGCTCCTCGCTGGCGATCTGGCGCACGAGCTCAGCAGTGACGGTGCCGCCGCCGGCCATGGCGGTGTGGTGGTGGCACCACTGCCAGATCTGCGCCCGGGAGATCTCGGCGGTGGCGGCGTCCTCCATGAGGTTGGCGATGGCCGCAGCGCCGGTGCCCCTGAGCCACGACTCGAGGTACTGGATGCCCACCCGGACGTTCGTCTGCAGGCCGGCCTCGCTGACGCCTGTCCGCTGGAGCAGGCCGTTGAGGCCCAACAGATCCTGGGCGCGCACGTCGACGTCCTCACGCCGGACGTAGAGCTGGTTGCGCTGGTTGCCGAGCGCCGCATCGAAGACCTCGGTCGCGACGCCGACCAGGTCGGGGTGGGCCACCCAGGTCCCGTCGAAGCCGTCGCCGGCCTCCCGGATCTTGTCCTCACGGACCTTGGCGAGAGCGGTCTCGGTGACCTCGGGGTCCTTGCGGTTGGGGATGAACGCCGCCATCCCGCCGACGGCGTGGGCGCCCCGGCGGTGGCACGTCGACACCATGAGCTCGGTGTAGGCCCGCATGAAGCGCGTGGTCATCGTGACGTGGGCACGGTCCGGCAGGACGAACTGGGGATGGCTGCGGAGCTTCTTGATGAAGCTGAAGATGTAGTCCCAGCGCCCGGCGTTGAGGCCTGCGGAGTGCTCCCGGAGCTCGAAGAGGATCTCGTCCATCTCGAAGGCCGCCATCACGGTCTCGATGAGCACGGTTGCCTTGATCGTGCCCGGGAAGAGGCCGAGGCGCTCCTGCGCGTAGAGGAAGACCTTGTTCCACAGCCGGGCCTCCAGGTACCCCTCCAGCTTCGGGAGGTAGAAGTACGGCCCGGAGCCCTGGTCGAGCAGCTCCCGGGCGTTGTGGTAGAGGGCGAGGCCGAAGTCGAAGAGGCTGGCGGAGACCGGCTCGCCGTCGACGAGGACGTGCTTCTCGGTCAGGTGCCAGCCGCGGGGCCGCACGCAGATGGTGGCGGTCTTGTCGTTCAGTTGGTAGCGCCGGCCGTCCTGGGCCTCGTAGCTGATCGTGCGGGCGACGGCGTCCCGGAGGTTGCGCTGGCCCTCGATGACGTTGTGCCAGGTGGGGGAGAGGGCGTCCTCGAAGTCGCACATGAAGACCCTGGCACCCGAGTTGAGGGCGTTGATCATCATCTTGCGCTCGGCGGGCCCGGTGATCTCGACCCGCCGGTCCAGCAGGTCCTTCGGGACGTCGGCGATCTGCCACTTTCCGGCCCGGACGCTGCGCGTGGCCGGGTTGAAGTCGGGCCACTCGCCCGAGTCCAGCGTCCGCTGGCGCTCGATCCTGGCGCTCAGCAGGCGACCCCGCTGCTGGCGGAACTCCCGTTGCAGGCCCCCGACGAAGCCGAGCGCCCCGTCGCTGAGCACATCCTGATCGCGTACGCCCAGCACCTCGATGCCCTCGGCTCCCCCCACCGTGTCCCTCCCCACTCCGCTCCGGCTTCAACTAGCCGAAAACTGTTGAAAATCCTCTTCTCGGCAGATTATGGGGATCTTTCACCTGGTAAGATTGCGACAACATTTCATTTCCGCATATTTCTTGGAAAGTTATCGTGGCGATCGCTAGATTTGACTCTCTTGTCTTCGGTCAGCGACTCCGGCACTTGCGCCGGTCGAGGGATCTCACGCTCGATCAGCTGGGCCAGCTGGTGGGCAAGCAGGCGTCGTTCCTGTCCCTGATCGAGAACGGCAAGCGTGAGGCGCGCCTGTCGCTCATCGAGGACCTCGCCAAGGCCCTGGGCGTCACCACGGGCGAGCTCATCGCCACCGACCCCCCCACCCGCCGGGCCCGTCTCGAGGTCGCCCTGCAGCGGGCCCAGGACGACCCCCTCTACCAGGGTCTGAACCTGCCGCTCCTGAAGGCCTCCCGCCAGGTGCCGCACGAGTTTCTCGAGCACGTGGTGGGGCTCTTCGACGCCCTCAAGGCGCAGTCCCAGGCCCAGGCAGGGACCCCCGAGGGCGCCCGGGCCGCCAACGCACGGCTCCGCTCCGAGATGCGCGCGCACGACAACTACTTCCCCGACATCGAGCAGGCGGCGACCCAGGCCCTGCGCGCGGCGGGCTACGAGGGGGGTGCCGTTGCGGAGAGTACGTTGACCGCCCTCGTCGCCCACTACGGGTTCACCCTGCACCGGGTCCAGGACCTGCCGGTGTCGGTCGACTCGGTCGCCGACCTCGAGCACCGGCGCATCTACGTCCACCAGCGCAACACCCTGCCCACCCGGGCTGCCCGCTCGGTGGTCCTCCAGACGCTCGGGCATTTCGCCCTCGGCCACGGCGACCCCGCCGACTTCGGCGAGTTCCTCCGCCAGCGGGTCGAGGCCAATTACTTCGCCGGGGCGGTGCTGGCGCCCCAGCGCACGGCGGTCGACCTGCTCACCACCGCCCGCCGCAAGGGCGACATCTCGGCCGAGGACCTGAAGGAGGTCTTCTACATCTCCTACGAGATGGCCGCCCACCGGCTGACCAACCTCGCCACGCACCACCTCGGCCTTCGGGTCCACTTCCTCCGGGCCGACGACGAGGGGGTGATCTGGAAGGCGTACGAGAACGACGGGGTGCCCTTCCCGACCGACGCCGCCGGGATCATCGAGGGCCAGCGCGTGTGCCGCACGTGGGGGACGCGGCAGGCATTCCGCTCGCACGACAAGTTCGCCGAGTACGCCCAGTACACGTCGACGCCGGTGGGGGAGTTCTGGTGCAGCACGTACCTCGAGGCCGACATGCCGACGCCCGAAGCGGTCACGATCGGGTCGAGGGCCGAGGACGCCCGCTACTTCCGGGGCCACGAGACCACCTACCGCCAGGTGTCGCAATGCCCGGACGGCGAGTGCTGCCGCCGCCCGCCGGCGGACGTCGCGTCGAGGTGGCAGGGCCGGGTCTGGCCGGCGGCCCGGGTCCACGGCTACGTCCTGGCGACGCTGCCCGCCGGCGCCTACGCCGGTGTGGACCTGAGCGAGGTCTACGACTTCCTCGACCGCCAGGTATAAACCCGCCCGCGGGCGAGGGGGGTCCAGGGGGGAGTAGCAGCCCCCCGGAGCGAAGCGGAGGGGGGTGAGCTGCGAATCCCCCCTGGCCTGCGGGCGAACTAGTCCTTGGCCCCCACGAAGTCCCGGTAGACCGCCAGGAGGGCTTCCTTCTGGCCCTCGGTCAGGGCCGGGTCGAGGCGGATGGCCGCCTCGGTGGTGGGCGCCTCCCGGTCTGGCCCGGCGTCGGCCCCCGTGGGCTTCGCCTCAACGGCGGCGGACCCTTCCAGCAGGCCCGCCTGCGCCAGCAGCGTCTCGGCCGACAGATTGAGGGCGGACGCGATCGAGCGCAGCACTCGCACGGAAGGTTCGTGGAGGCCGCGCTCGACCTGACTGAGGTACGGGTTCGACACCTTGGCAAGCTCGGCCATCTCCCTGAGTGTGAGATTGGCCAGGCGCCGCTGTGTGCGGATGAAGCTACCGAGGGTGTCCATGTGTGGCCACGATCATCCCTGATCTGCGGCCACAAGGGAACTCGCCCAACGGTGCAACCGGGTCTACTTTGCAGCTGCGGGGGTCTTCTTGTAAGGGTCCGGGACGTGCTTGCCGGCCTCGGTGGCGAGTTCCAGCAGGCTGACCATGAATTCCTTCTGGCTTGCCCACAGCTTCTCCGCGAAGCCGTAGAAGTGGAACTTCGGGCCAAAGTAGAACTCGCTCAGCGTCGGGGCGGTCTCGAGGGTCTTGGTCCAGTCCTTGAGGACCTTGAGGGTTGCATCTTCGACGGTGTCGATGATCTCGAGCACCTCGTCCTGGACAGCGGTTGCGACATGAACAGCCATGGCCTTCTCCTTTCGAGTGGATCTGCCTGCTGGGTGGGAACCTGTTGCTAACTATGCAGCAACTCTGCTAACTTTGTCAAGACGAACCAACGAAAGGGGTGCACCATGGCCGAGCCGGCGCCAGCACCGAAGTCCGTCGACATCGGCGAGCTCAAATCCCTAGCCGCGACATCGGCGAGCTCAAGTCCCTGGCCGGGGCCCTCGCCGGGCAGCCCCTCGGGGTCAGCTCCTGGAGAGAGGTTACCCAGGACATGGTCACCAGCTTCGCGAAAGCCACCGGGGACGAGCAGTGGATCCACGTCGACCCCGAGCGGGCACGGAACGGGCCGTTCGGCCGTACGGTCGCCCATGGGTTCATGACCCTCGGGATGTTCACCGGCATGCTCTACGAACTGCTCGAGGTCACGGGGGCGGCCCTGATCCTTAACTACGGGGCCAACAAAGTGCGGTTCCCGGCACCGGTGCCGGCCGGCTCACGGGTGCGGGGCAGCATTGCCTTCGGGACGGTCGAGGAGGTCCCGGGCGGGGTCCAGGTCGAGTTCCGCGCTACCGTGGAGGCAGAGGGCAACCCAAAGCCGGCGTGCGCCGCGGAAATCCTCTTCCGCTACTACCGGGAGGTCCCGGGCGCCCCCGCACGAGGAACAGGAGCGTAAGTGGCGACAACATCCGAACCGCAACCCGAACCCGATAACGGCAACGGCACCGCCGCCGCGATCGGCCCCGAGGCCGACCTCTTCGCGCGCCAGGACCCACTGTCGCTGGGGCCCACCATGGCCAAGCTCGGGGCTGCCCTGGTGACCAACCCGGTCGGCGTCTGGGAGGCGGGGATGCGCTTCGGCAGCCGCTTGGCGGCCTCCACCGCCGGCATGGCGGCCAGGGCCATGGGGGCCAAGCCCCAGCCGACCCTCCGGCCGGACGCCAAGGACCGGCGGTTCCGGGATCCGGTCTGGGACGAGAGCCCCGTGTTCTTCGGCGAGCGCCAGGCCTACCTGGCGTGGGCGGAGTTCGTCCACGAACTGGTCACCGCCGCCGACCTCGACCAGCACGAGAGTGAGAAGGCGGCCTTCGGGCTCGGCCTGCTCGTCGACGCGCTGGCGCCGACCAACTTCCTGCCGACCAATCCCGTGGCCCTCCGCAGGGCCGCCCAGACCAAGGGCCTTAGCGTCCTCAAGGGCCTGCGCAACTTCGTCGACGACGTCCTCCACAACGAGGGGATGCCTCGCCAGTTCGACCCGGATGCCTTCGCCGTGGGCCGCAACCTCGGGGTCACGCCCGGCAAGGTCGTGTTCCGCAACGAGCTGATGGAGCTCATCCAGTACGAGCCGCAGACCAAGACGGTCTTCGAGGTACCGCTGCTCGTGTCGCCGCCGTGGATCAACAAGTACTACCTCATGGATCTCTCGCCGGGCCGCAGCTTCATCGAGTGGGCGGTCACCCACGGCCACACCGTGTTCGCCATCAGCTACCGCAACCCGGACGAGTCGATGCGCGACGTCTCCCTCGACGACTACCTCATCCACGGCCCCCGCGCCGCCCTCGACGTCATCGAGGAGATCACCGGGTCGCCGATCGTCAACATGGCGGGGCTGTGCATCGGCGGCACGCTGGCCACGATGCTGCTGGCCTATCTGGAGGCGGGTGGCGAGCACCGGGTGAACGCGACGACGTTGCTCAACACCATCGTTGATTTTTCGGAGCCCGGCCCCCTCGGGACCTTCACGGACGCCGAGTCCATTGCCCGGCTCGAGCGCAAGATGGCGAAGACGGGGTTCCTCGACGCCGCGGACATGGAGCGGACCTTCAATGCCCTGCGGGCCAACGACCTGATCTGGAACTACGTGGCCTCCAACTGGCTCATGGGCCAGGACCCGCCGGCCTTCGACATCCTGACCTGGAATGCCGACAGCACCAGGATGCCGGCGAACATGCACTCGTTCTACCTGCGCTACTGCTACCAGGAGAACCAGCTGGCCAACGACGAGATGACGCTGGCAGGCCGGCGGCTGCATCTCGGCAAGATCACCGGCGACGTGTACATCGTCGGGGCCGTCGAGGACCACATCGCTCCGTGGACCACGTCCTACGCAACGACGAGGCTGCTCGGCGGCGAGTGCCGCTACGTGCTCACCTCGTCGGGGCACATCGCCGGCATCGTGAACCCGCCGGACGCCAAGCGCAAGTACTGGACCAACGACGTCCTACCGGACGACCCCAACGAATGGCGCTCGGCCGCCGCGCAGCACGCGGGGTCGTGGTGGCAGGACTGGAGCAGCTGGATCGCACAGCGGGCGGGCACGCGGACCACCCCACCGTCCATGGGCAGCGATGCCCACCCACCCATCGCCGACGCACCCGGGGAGTATGTCCATGGCTAGTACTGCGGCAGAGCCCAACGGCAGCAACGGGCCCAACGGCGGCACCGTCACGACCGGCCTGGTCGACCGCCTGGGGACCGCTCCGGAACTCAGCGAAGATATCCAGCGAGTCGGCGTAGTCGGCTGCGGTCTGATGGGATCGGGCATCGCCGAGGTGACCGCCCGGGCCGGGCTCGACGTGGTCGTGGTCGAGATCGGCGAGGACGCCCTCGCGGCCGGCAAGCGCCGCATCGAGTCGTCCCTGGCGAAGGCGGTGGACCGGGGCAAGCTCGCTCCCGAGGACCGCGTGGAGGCGCTGGAACGGATGCGCTTCACCACCCGGATGGGCGACCTCGCCGACCGGGAGCTCGTGATCGAGGCCGTGGTGGAACGTTTCGACGTGAAGGCCGCGGTCTTCGAACAGGTCGATGCTGTGACCGGCCCGGGGACGATCCTGGCGTCGAACACGTCCTCGATCCCGATCATGAGGCTGGCCATGGTCACCCGCCGCCCCGAGGAGGTCCTCGGCCTCCACTTCTTCAACCCGGTCCCCGTCATGCGCCTGGTCGAACTGGTGACCTCGCTGCTGACGAGCGAGGCAACCGCGGCCCGGGCTGCGGAGTTTGCGGAGCGGGTGCTCCACAAGCGGATCGTCCGCTCGCAGGACCGTGCGGGCTTCATCGTGAACGCGCTGCTCATCCCGTACATCCTCTCGGCGATCCGCATGCTGGAGTCCGGGTTCGCCACGGCCGCCGACATCGACGCCGGCATGGTCGAGGGCTGCGCCCACCCCATGGGGCCGCTCGCCCTTGCGGATCTCATCGGCCTGGACACCGTTGCCGCGGTCGCCGAATCGCTCTACGACGAGTTCAAGGAGCCGCTGTACGCGCCGCCGCCACTGCTCGACCGGATGTGCGAGGCGGGCCTGCTCGGCAGGAAACTTGGGCGCGGTTTTTATGTCTACAACGGTAGATGACGAGTGGAATTCATCCACATGTAACCGAAAGTTCACGCGGGGGCAATTGACGTCATATACGGTTTCAGTCTAAGGTAAGGGTGCCCGCAGCGATGAAGTTCATCCCTGGAACGGGCAGAGAGAGACTGGGAAGCAGCAAGGCCAGCGTGCCTGTGCCACCAGCCTACTCCCTGCCGAGATTCCGGCGGGGTATAGAAGGCGTCAAATCAACGTGCAGGACCCTTGTTTAAATCGCCATACGCAGAGTGCTATCTCTCATATGGACAGTCCAAACTGCAGCAATAACTTCCACTTAGGACCCTAGAAATCGGAGGAAAAACGTTGGAGATAAAACGTGTAGGGATCGTCGGGTCGGGCATCATGGGGGCCGGCATTGCCGAGGTCGCCGCCCGAGCCGGGTTCGATGTGGTACTCCGCAGCCGCACCCAGGAATCTGCACGGCAGTGCCTGGTCAAGGTCGGGAAGTCGCTCACCCGGCAAGTCGAGAAGGGCAAGATCACGGCGGAGGAGCGCGACGCCGCCTTCGGCCGGATCACCGCTGTCGACGATCTCGCGGCGCTGGAGTTCTGTCAGCTCGTCATCGAGTCTGTGGTTGAGGACCTGGCGACGAAGAAGGCGCTGTTCGCCGAGCTTGACGCCGCCTGCGGCTCCGAGACGATCCTCGCCACGAACACCTCGACGCTGCCGGTGCTCGAGCTGGCCGTGTCGGTCTCCCGGGCGGACCGGGTGTGCGGCATGCACTTCTTCAACCCGGCCGCCGTGATGCCGCTCGTGGAGATCGTGCCGGCGCTGACGACGGCCGAGGAGACGGTCGCTGCGGCCTGGCAGTTCGCCCTGGACTGCGGCAAGACCCCCGTCAAGTCGAAGGACTCGGCGGGCTTCATCGTCAACGCCCTGCTCTTCCCGTACCTCAACTCGGCAATTCGGATGCTGGAGAGCGATGTCGCCACCATGGAGGACATCGACACCGCCATGAAGGGTGGGTGCGGGTTCCCCATGGGACCGTTCGAGCTCCTGGACCTCATCGGTCTCGACACGAGCCTCGCCGTCCTGGAACGCCTCTACGGGGAGCGCCGGGAGCCCGGGTGTGTGCCGGCCGGCCTCCTCCGCCAGATGGTGACGGCCCGCCAGCTCGGCCGGAAGACCGGCGGCGGCTTCTACGCCTACCCCGCGTCGGCGCCGAAACCGGCGGGCCGATCGACCACCCCCAGCGAAGTCCGGGGGACTTAGATGGAAACTGCCGCAGTCGAGGAAGTCACCGGGCGGCCACCCGACCTCGACCCGGGCGAGACGCAGGAGTGGGTGGAGTCGATCCAGGAGGTCATCGACCTCCGGGGAGCCGCACGGGCCCGCCACCTGCTCTCGAAGCAGCTTCAGGTGGCGCAGGAGTGTGGGGCCGGGCTGCCGGACCCGGTGTCGACGCCGTACGTCAACACCATCCCCGCCGACGAGCAGCCGGAGAGCCCCGGCGACGGCGCCCTCGAACGCCGGGTGCGGGCCTACCTGCGCTGGAACGCCGTGGTCATGGTGCTGCGGGCCAACGCGGCGTCCGAGGGCCTGGGCGGGCACCTGTCCACGTACGCCTCGTCGGCGGCGCTGTACGAGACGGGCTTCAACCACTTCTTCCGGGGCAAGGACGACGGCGCCGCCGGCGACCAGGTCTTCTTCCAGGGCCACGCGTCGCCGGGCATCTACGCCCGGGCCTTCCTCGAAGGCCGCCTCACCGAGGACGAGCTCGACGGCTTTCGCCGTGAGGTCGGCGGCGGGGGGCTCTCCAGCTACCCGCATCCCCGCCTCATGCCCGACTTCTGGGAGTTCCCCACGGTGTCGATGGGCCTCGGCCCCCTCAACGCCATCTACCAGGCCCGCTTCAACCGCTACCTGGGGAACCGGGGCATCGCCGACACGTCGTCCTCCAGGGTCTGGTGCTTCCTCGGTGACGGCGAGTGCGACGAGCCCGAGAGCCTTGCGGCCTTGCCGTTGGCGGCCCGCGAAGGCCTCGACAACCT
>WNFD01010747.1_pt1 | contig 17482 bp, 16 predicted proteins | sample 5400491 | NCBI WGS metagenome assembly WNFD01 (sample SAMN13153343, study PRJNA577476) | soil metagenome | isolation source: 120 cm saprolite under Douglas fir tree site 2 hole 2 replicate 2 | place: USA:California | collected 2015-04-18 | reverse complement strand
CCTGCGCTTCGCCGACGCCCTCGCCCGCCTCGCCCAGAGCCCGCGCCACGCCGATCGCCGACGCGCCCCGCGAATAGCCCATCGACGCATAGGCGCCGGTGGTCACCGTCTTGCGCCCGCGCGCAACGGCTGCTGCGATGCGCTCGCTGGTCAGCAGGGGACATTTGATCTGCACGAAATGAACGTCGCGCGGATCGGCGATCCCGCCATCCGTCATCGCCAGACGAACCGCCTGCATCGTATCCGCGATCTGCGCGTCGCGGCCGATCTCCTCGGGCAGGAATTCACGGGTGTGCGCGATGCCGATGCTCAGGCGCTTGTCAGGCGGATGGCTGGGCGACGTGGCCGCGAGAGCGTTGCGCGCAAACACGGTCAGATGCGGCGACAGCACACCTTCCGTGCCGCCCGACATGACGAAGGCGATCTTCGCCTCGACCGCGCGAGGCTCAAGTCCCAAATGCGGCGCGAGCGCAGCGCACAGAGCAGCGACGGCGTATTCCCGGGTAAAATCGTTGACCCCGCCGTTGCCCTCGGTCTTGCCGAGCACGGCGACGATCGACCACGGCAGGAGTGCGCCTGAGTCGATCAACGCCAGCAGACCGGAGACGTCGCCCGGTCCGGACGTAGGAACACGAAATACATCGATCGACATGGCAGGCACGGTGATTCCGCCTCGCTATTCAGCCCCACGAACTACGGCATCTCTCCGATGTTGCTGATGACCACGGTTGTTTTGTCGAAGCGCGCGGTGATTTCAAGCGTGCCGCCAAGTGCCTCGATGTAGCGGCGCAAGTTACTGACGTGCATGTCACCACGCTTTTCAAGCTTTGCCACGGCGGGCTGGTTGACCGTGAGTGCTGCCGCGACTTCCTCTTGTGAGAAAGAACGTGCCTTGCGCAACTCCTCGAGCGTCATCGCCTCGCGCAACGCAGCTGCCTTTGCCGCCACACGTGCCCGGCGCGCGGGTGTGAAGCTCTTGGTCAGTTCGCTAAAGGGCCTGTGTCCGGTCATGTGATCAATCCTTCTTTTCTGAGCTCGGCGATGTAAACGTCATAAAGCTGGTCGGCCATCGGGACCATTCGCTCGTAAAAGCGATCGTCGCCCGTCTTGTCGCCGCCAATCAGCAGGATCGCCGATCGCCTGGGATCGAAAGCGTAAAATACTCGCAGCGGTCGTCCGCCGCTTTGCACACGCAACTCACGCATATGAGCGTGCTTCGATCCGTTAATCCCTGACGAATAGGGAAACGGCAGTTGCGGCCCCTGTTCGATCAGCAGCAAGCCAACGGCAGTCAAGTCATCCTGCTGCGCTTCGCTGAGATCGAGGTACCATTCCGCGAACTCGTCAGTGTGCTCGACGTTCCAAGCCATCAAGAGCAATATATTCCATTAATGGAATATAATCAAGGCCCGAATTGATGCGCGATTCGCGGGTGCGTACTGGCGGTCCGCTTCGCGGGCTAACTCACTTGCCCTGCGGCCCTAATCGAAGCCCGGGCGCGGAATCAGGTTCATCACGGTTCGCACGTAACCGCCGTCGACCGTGATTTCATCGCCATTCACATAGGACGACCGATCGCTTGCCAGGAACAGCACGGCATCGGCGATGTCCTGCGGCATGCCGATTCGCTTGAGCGGCGTGACGGCGGAGCGACGTTCGGTGACGCCGGGCGTATCGTAAAACGCCTGACTCATCGGCGTGACGACCATGCCGGGGCTGACGACGTTGCTGCGGATGCCCTGCGGGCCCCACTCGGCCGCCAGCTGGCGCGACAGCATGATGACGCCTGTTTTGCTGACGCTATAGGCGCCGCTTCGGCCCTGGGCATGGCTGCCGGCGATCGACGCAACATGAATGATGCTGCCGCGCCCCACGTTGCGCATCTGCCGGCCAAAAATCTGCGCGCAAAGGAAGTAGCCCGTCAGGTTGACCGACAGAACGGCGTTCCACTCGGCGAGCGGGAGCGTGTCGAGCGAACCGGGCCGCAGCAACGCCGCCGCATTGACCAGCACGCTGCACGGGCCGGCCGCTTTCTCGATCGTCTCGGCCACAACCGCGATACTCTCGGCGCTCGAGACGTCGCAAGGCACCATGATATGATTGCCGCCCAGATGCGGCAGTTGCTCATGGGTACGCTCGAGGCCCCGCTTGTCCCGGTCGATCGCGGCCACGCGCGCGCCGGCCTGCGCGAGGTTGATGGCGACCGCGCGGCCGATGCCGCCGCCCCCGCCCGTCACCACGCATACGCGGCCCGACAGGCCAAGCCAGTCGAAGGCGTTCTCTGTCGTCATGGCCATGCACCGTTCTTGAGGACGATGGTTGCCACCATAACCGAAGCCCGCGATTGACCGTAAGATGATTTTGGGGCGTGACCGGGCGAACGTCGCCACCACCCTACGTATCTATGCCGCCCCCGTCAGCTTGCCGAGCGAGCTTTTCTTGGTGCCGTCGGCGTCCGCGGGCGCTTCGGGCTCGCCGCCGACGGCCGCGCCGAATGAAGCAAAGAATTCTCCCGCGAGCTTCTTCGCCGTCGAATCGATCAGGCGCTGGCCGAGTTGCGCCAGCTTGCCGCCAATCTGAGCGTCGACGTCGTAGTGCAGGATCGTGACGTCGGGGCTTTCGGCTTCCAGGCGTACCGCGGCGCCGCCTTTCGCAAAGCCCGCGACGCCGCCGGAGCCTTCGCCGGAAATGCGATAGCTGTTCGGCGGATCGAGATCGGACAAAGTCACCTTGCCGCCGAAGGTCGCTTTCACGGGGCCGACCTTGAAGACGACCGTGGCGGTCATTTCGGTCGGCGAGGACATGTCGAGAGACTGACAGCCCGGAATGCATTTTTTCAGGATCTCGGGATCGTTCAATGCGGCCCACACCTTGTCCTTGGAGACGGGGATGCGCTGGCTGTCATTCATCTGCATGTTGAGGATTCCTAACTCTTGGTCGTTGAGGCGAGACGTTGTCCGCGCCGCCGTTCGATCGTGATCTCAGCGAGGATCGACATCGCGATTTCCTCCGGCGTGATCGCGCCGAGATCGAGGCCGGCCGGCGCCTTGATGCGATCCATCGCGGTGGCTTCGACGCCTTCCGCGGCGAGCTTCGCGCGCAGCGCCGCCATCTTGCGGCGGCTGCCGACAAAGGCGTGGTAGGCGGCATCGATCTTGACCGCTACCTTGAGCGCGGCCTCGTCGCCCTTGCCCTGGGTCGACACCACGACGAAGCGGCGGGCATCGTTGAGATGAAGCGGCTGCAGGCCGTCGACGATGACATGCGCGTCGGGCTCGGCGACGAGATCGGCCGCGGGGGCGGCGAGCGTGACGTGATAGCCGAGCTGGCGCGCCTGCGCGGCGAGCGACAGCGCGACCGGGCTCGCACCCAGGATGACCAGCGAGGGATGCGGCAGCACCGGCTCGACGAAAATATCCATGGTGCCCTTGCTCGGGCACATGTTGGAGGCGAACCGCACGCCGTCTCTGGCTTCGCCGGGCTTGACGCCAAGCTCGGCCAGAAGATTTTCCGGCTGCACCGAGACCATGCGCGGCGCGCCATCGGCAAGCGCCTCGCGCGCCGCCTTCAGCACCGCGCCCTTGGCGCAGCCGCCGCCGATCCAGCCCGCGACGATGGTGCCGTCCGGCCGGATGATCGCCTTGGCGCCGGCCTTCGCCGCCGTCACCGACACCGTGCGAACGACGGTGGCCAATACGAAGGCCTGTTCGGACGCCTTCATCTGCGCCACCAGATCCATCACTTCGACATGAGCGGTCATCTGGCCCTCCTATAGCTTCGCCAGATAGGGTTCGAGCGCGGTCAGGCTTTGTAGCGTGTTGGCCGGCGCGTAGAGATCGACATGCGGCAATGCCGCCTTGATGCCGGCCGCGACGGGCGCATAGCCGTCCCACGCCATCATCGGATTGAGCCAGACGATGCGGCGGCAGCGCCGCGCCAGCGCGGCCATCTCGCGGCCGAGCAGCGCGGCATCGCCGGTTTCATAACCATCCGAGACGATCATCACGCAGGTCCGCGAATGGATCACCCGCGCCGCGTGCCAGCGGTTGAAGGTCTTCAGGCTCTCGCCGATTTTGGTGCCGCCGCCCGCGCCCTGCGCCAGCAGCGACAGGCGGTCGAGCGCGCGGGCCGCGTCTTTTTCCTTCATCGCGTCGGAGATGTAGGCCAGTCTTGTGTGAAACAGGAAGGCCTCGGCTTGCCGGAATTCATCGAGCACGCCATGGATGAAGCGCAGGAACACGCTGGTGTAGAGGCTCATCGAGCCGGACGCGTCGAGCAGCACGACGAGGCGCAGCGGCTTGTCCTTGCGCTGGCGCTTGACCAGCGCGATCGGCACGCCGCCATGGCTGATATTCCGGTGGATCGTGCGGCGCAGATCGAGCCGGTAGCCGCGCCGCCGCGCCAGGTCGCGCCGCGTCAGCCGGGTGCGCATCGCTTTGGCAAGCCGCGCCGCAGCGTCATGCGCCTGCGCGACCTGTTCGGGATCCGCCAGTTTGCGGAAATCGACCTCGGCGAGATTATCGGCGCGCGAAGCGCCTTCCATGCGCCCTTCCCCAGTCTGGCCCTCGGGCGCATCACCGGCCGACGGAACCTGGTCGATCGCGGATTGGCTATTGCCACGCTCTGCGCTTGTGTCCTGAAGGCTCTTCATCGACGGGCTGTTGGCGGCCTTCGCGGCACCAATCGTCAGCGAGCGCGAGCGCACGCGCTTGCCGAGCCAGAACGCATCGAACAAGCCGTCGAATTTCTCCCAATCGGATTTCCGTGCCGAGAACAGATGTTTCAGCGCCGACCGCAGCAGGCTCGGCTTTGCCGCATAGCCCGAGGCCATCAGGGAAGCCGCGTCCTGGCCTTCGGCAAGGCCGACCGCAAAACCGTTGTCGCGCAAGGTGCGCAGGAACGCGGCGAGCTTGGTCGAGACCAGCCGGGAGACCTCGTCGATCTCAGGGAAATCGGGACTGGCGCCGCAGCAGCTCATGCGACCTTCCCCAATAGCCGTTCGCTGACCTCGCGCGTCAGCCGCGCCTTGTCTTCCCGCGTCTTCAAGAGGCACATCAGCGTCTCATGCACCGCGTCGGGATCGTCATGCAGGTCGCGCACGTCGAGCCCGACCAGCGCCGCCGCCCAGTCAAGCGTCTCGGCGACGCCGGGCACCTTGCGCAGCTCCTCTTTGCGGATGCTTTCGACCATCTGCGCGATCTGCAGCGACAGCGAGGCGCTGGCGCCACTGGTCCGCGCCATGATGATGCGCGCCTCGCGGTCGACGTCGGGATAATCGACATAGTGATAGAGGCAGCGCCGGCGCAGCGCGTCGGAGAGTTCGCGGGTGCCGTTCGAGGTCAACACCACATGCGGGATCGTGGTTGCGACGATGGTGCCGAGTTCGGGAATCGAGACCTGGAAGTCCGACAGCAGTTCGAGCAGGAAAGCTTCGAACTCGTCATCGGCGCGGTCGATCTCGTCGATCAGCAGCACCGGCGATGTGGCGCGGCGGATCGCTGCCAGCAGCGGGCGTTCCAGCAGATATTTTTCCGAGAAGATCTGGTCCTCGATCGCGTCGGCCTCGCTGCCGTGATGCGCCTGGATCGCCAGCAACTGGCGCTGGTAGTTCCATTCATAGAGCGCGGAGGACTGATCGAGGCCCTCATAGCATTGCAGCCGGATCAGTTCGGTTTTGTGCACGGAGGCCAGCGCCTTCGCCACTTCCGTCTTGCCGACCCCCGCCTCGCCTTCCAACAGACGCCGCCAGCGCTCTTGCGATCTGTTCGCGATCTTTCATTGCCAGAGCGGTCTCCAGTTTACGCTATTTTCGTCATGGCCGGGCGTAGCCGTCCGAAGGACGGCGTCGCTTCCGCTCGCCTATGCCCGGCCATCCACGTCCTTCTTGTTTAGCCAAGGCGTGGATGCCCGGGACAAGCCCGGGCATGACAAGCTGCGAGGGATAAAGCCCCTCACCCGACATCACGCCGCGAACGCGCCGAGCTCTTTCGCCGCCTTCCAGTTGCGCCAGAAATCATGGGGCATCTGGATATGCGTCGCGCCTAGGAACGAGAACGCATCGTTGACGGCGTTGGAGAACGCCGGCACACCGCCGACATTCGGGCTTTCGCCAACACCCTTGGCGCCGATCGGGTGATGCGGCGACGGGGTGACGGTGAAGTCGGTCTCCCAATGCGGCGTCTCGACCGCGGTCGGCATGAAGAAATCCATGAACGAGCCGGTCACCACATTGCCGGTGTCGTCGTAGCGGATCTCCTGGCCCATCGCGATCGCGAACGCCTCGGTCAAACCACCATGCACCTGGCCCTCGATGATCATCGGGTTGATGCGGGTGCCGCAATCATCCAGCGCATAGAAGCGCCGGACCTTGTAGACGCCGGTGTCGACGTCGATGTCCATCACGCAGAGATAGGCGCCAAAAGGATACGTCATGTTGGGCGGATCATAATAGCTCACCGCCTCGAGCCCCGGCTCCATGCCCGGCGGCACCGAATTATAGGCCGCCCAGCAGATATCCTTCATGGACATGACCTTCTCCGGCAGTCCCTTGACGCGGAAGCCGTCGATATCCCATTCGAGATCGTCCTCGTGGACCTCGAGCTTGTAGGCCGCGATCATCTGCGCCTTGGCCTTGATCTTTCGCGCGGCCATCGCGATCGCGGCACCCGCCACCGGCGTCGAGCGCGAGCCGTAGGTGCCGAGCCCGTAAGGCGCGGTGTCGGTGTTGCCCTCCTCCACCATGATGTTGTCGGCGGGAATGCCGATCTCGGTGGCGATGATCTGAGCCCAGGTGGTCTCGTGACCCTGGCCCTGGCTCTTGGTGCCCACGCGTGCGATGCCGGCACCCGTCGGATGCATGCGGATCTCGCAGGAATCGAACATCGCAATGCCCAGGATGTCGCAATTCTTCGACGGTCCGGCGCCGACGATCTCGGTGAAGAACGACACGCCGAGCCCCATGATGTCGCGGGTCTCGCCACGCTTGAACGCCGCGCGCTTGTCCGCCTGCTCCCTGCGGAGCGCGGCATAGTCGGTGGACTCCATCATCTTGCGCATCGCGGTGTGGTAGTCGCCGGAATCGTATTCCCACCCGAGCGCCGAGTGATAGGGAAACTGCTCCGGCTTGATGAAGTTCTTCAAGCGGAGTTCAGCCGGGTCCATGCCGAGCTTCTGCGCGAGAATATCCATCGCGCGCTCGATGCAGTACGCGGCCTCGGTGACGCGGAACGAGCAGCGATAGGCGACGCCGCCCGGCGCCTTGTTGGTGTAGATGCCGTCGACCGCGAGATGCGCGACCGGGAAATCATAAGACCCCGTGACGATGTTGAAGAAGCCGGCCGGCCATTTCGACGGATCGGCGCAGGCGTCGAACGCGCCGTGATCGGCGAGCACATGGACACGCAGCCCTGTGACCTTGCCGTCCTTGGTCGCGGCGATTTCGGTCGTCATGTGATAGTCGCGCGCGAACGAGGTCGCGGTCAGGTTCTCGATGCGGTCCTCGACCCACTTCACGGGTTTGCCGGTGACGATGGAGGCGACCGCGGCGCAGATATAGCCGGGATAGGCGCCGACCTTGTTGCCGAAGCCGCCGCCGATGTCGGGCGCGATCACGTGGATCTTCTGCTCCGGCAGTTTCGCGATCAGCGACACCACGGTGCGGATCACGTGCGGCGCCTGGAAGGTGCCGTAGATCGTCAGCTCGCCCTTGATCTTGTCGAACGAGCAGACGCACTGGCAGGTTTCCAGCGGCGATGGATGGGTGCGATGATAGGAGATCATCTCCTTGATCGTAACGTCGGCCTTCTTGAAGGCAGCGTCAGTCAGATCCTTGTCGCCGACCGTCCATTCGAAGATGTGGTTGTGATGCTTGCGCGGGCCGTGCGCACCGGTGGTCTTGCCGGCGAGGTCCTCGCGCAGCACGGGAGCGTCGGCGTCCATCGCCTTGAAGGGATCGATCAGCGCCGGCAACGGCTCGTATTCGACCACCACTTTATTGATGCCGTCGTCGGCGGCATAGCGGTCGGTCGCGACCACAAAGGCCACTTCCTGATTCTGGAACAGCACCTTGCCGTCGGCGAGCACCATCTGCACGTCGCCGGCCAAGGTCGGCATCCAGGCGAGGTTGACCGTCTTCAGCGTCTCGGCGGTGATGACGGCGAGCACGCCCGGCACCTTCAGCGCCTCTTCGGAATTGATGGACTTGACGCGTGCATGCGCATGCGGCGAGCGGACGAAATCGCCATGAAGCATGCCCGGCAGTTTCACGTCGTCGACGTAATTGCCCTTGCCTTGCGTGAAGCGGATGTCTTCGACGCGCTTGCGCTTGCAGCCCATGCCTTCGAGGGCGGCGGTGCGTTGTTCCCGCGTGGGAGCTAGATCGTTCATTCCGCGGCCTCCTTGAATTCAACGCCGTTGATCTTGGCGGCGGCGTATTGGATCGCCTTGACGATGTTCTGATAACCGGTGCAGCGGCAGATATTGCCGGAGATGCCCATCCGGATCTCCTGCTCGCTCGGCTGTGGATTTTCTTTCAAGAGCCGATGCGCGCGCACAATCATGCCGGGGGTGCAGAAGCCGCATTGCAGGCCATGCATCATGCGGAAGCCTTCCTGCAACGCCGACAGCGTGCCGTCGGCATTCGCCATGCCTTCGATCGTGGTGACATCGGAGCCGTTGGCTTGCACTGCGAACATCGTGCAGCTCTTCACCGACATGCCGTCGATATCGACGGTGCAGGCGCCGCAATGGGTGGTCTCGCAGCCGATATGGGTGCCGGTCATCGCCAGGTTTTCGCGGATGAAATGCACCAGCAGCGTGCGCGGCTCGACGAGGCCTTCGACCTCGGCGCCGTTCACCTTCATGGTGATGTGGGTTTTTGCCATTGGTCCCCTCCTCTACTTGGCTCTGGCAGCAGCGCGCTGCAGCGCGCGCGTCACCATGATCCCGCCGACATGCTTGCGGTATTCGACCGGCCCGCGCGCATCCGCGGCCGGCGACATGATCGCCTCTGCCGCAGCAGCCGCCTTCTTCAGCGACGCCGCATCGAGGCTCGTTCCGATGACGGCGTTGGCCGCGTCGATGGCCAATAGCGGCGTCTCGTGCAGATTGGTCAGTCCGATCGCGCAGGTCGCGACCTTGCCGCCCGCCACCGTGAGCACCACGGCGGCAGCGGCGGTGGCGTAATCGCCGACCTTGCGCTTGAGCTTTTCGTAGGCATAGCCGTGACCGGCCGCAGGAACGGGAATGGAGACCGCGGTCAGGATTTCGCCAGGCTCGAGCGCGGTGAAATAGGCGCCCTGATAGAACTCGGACGCGGCGACGTCGCGGCCGCCGGTCGGGCCTTCGAGCCGGTAGATCGCGTCCAGGGTCATCATCAGCGCCGGCATGTCGTTGCCGGGATCGCCGTTGGCGACATTGCCGCCGATGGTGCCACGATAGCGCACCTGCGGATCGGCGATCAGAAGCGCCGCCTCCTGCACGATCGGCAGCGATTTGGCGATCTCGTTGGACGCCAAAAGCTCGGCTTGCGTGGTCATGGCGCCGATCACGATAGTGTTGCCGTCGCGGCGGATGCCTTTCAGCCCTGCGACGCCGTGCAGGTCGACCAGATGGCCGGGGGTGGCGAGCCGAAGCTTCATCATCGGCACCAGACTGTGGCCGCCGGCGAGCGGCCGGGCCTCGTCGCCGAAATCCGCTAGCAGTTTCACCGCGTCGGCGACCGTCGCCGGCCGATGGTATTCGAATGGGCCAGGTATCATCGTCTCCTCCCTTCGTCTTTTCATGCCCTTACGGGGCACACAGACATTGAGGAGAGGCTCTGCCGGCAAAATTGCGCTCGCAAGGCGCCGGGTACAACTGGCTCACGGAATGACGAAATTCGCATGAATTGCCGGTTGAGCCGCATGAAATGCGTCAGGCATTGCGACCTAATGGAGGGACCGAGCTTTGAGCCGAGGTGCCAATGCTCCTTCTCCCCGCCTGCGGGGCCGAGACGAGCAAAGCTCGCTCTGAGAAGGTCGGGATGAGGGGGACTTTCCACGCACTCGACTCGCGGAGAGTCCCCCTCACCCGCCGCGCTACGCGCGTCGACCTCTCCCCGCAAGCGGGGCGAGGTAAGACCTACGCGTGCCGGCGCGCCAATCCGAGCCGGGCCTTGACCTCGGCGATCTTGGCACGGCTGACGGGAACGCGATGCGGAGACGGGCCGTCGAGCTCGATGATCGCGCCGTCGCCCTCCTTGCGGACGAAGGTCACATGCGGGATTGCCACGATGTGGCTGCGGTGCACCCGGACGAACAGGCCGGGATCGAGCTGGGCCTCGGCCTCCGAGATCGACCAGGGGCACATCCGCTCGCGGGTGCCGTCATGCACCCTTGTATAGTGAGCGTCCGCGCTGACGCTGCGGACATCCGCCGCGTCGATGAAGTGGGTTCCATTGGCCCCCTCGATCGGCAGGCGCGGCGCGGGCATGGCGCGGGGCGGCTGGCCGATGCCGCCGAGCGGCACCGGCATCAATCGCGGCGAGGTCATGGCGGCCGGGCTCGACGCGGCCGGTTCCGGCGGCGCGACCGACACGGCGGCGGTCGCGGTCGCCGGAGTCTGCCGGCGCGAGTCGGGCACCAGCGAGAGCAGGAAACCGGCCGCGATCACGAAGCAGAGCACGGACACGACGATCGAGAGGATCTGCGGCGATGCGGCAAGCCCGCCCATCGCGTGGCGAGCCGCGTCCGCCGCCAGCGGCGCGAAATGCATGCCGTACATCGCGGTGTAATGCATGCCCGAGACCGCGAAGCCAAACGCGATCGAGCTTGCGATCAGCCGGACGCCATCCTGCCGCGCCAGAAAGGCGCGCAGGCCGCCATAGGCGGTGATGATCGCGATCAGCACCGACAGCAGCACCATCGTGGGATCGTGTTCGATCGCGAAATGGCCGGCCAGCCCGTGAATCCCGACATAATGCATGCTGGCGACGCCGAGCCCCAAGAGCACGGCCGAGGAGGCCACGCGCGGCAAGGTCGGCTCGCCGATGCTGACAAAAAACAAGGAGATGCCGACCACCAGCGCGCAGATCAGAAACGAGATGATGGTGGGGAGCACGAGATAGACGGCGTCGGACGGGAGCGGCGCCGCCAACACGCCGACGAAATGCATGGTCCAGATGCCGACCGCGAGGAACACCGCGGCACCCGCCAGCAGCAGGCGCGCGCTGACGCCGGGCGTGCCGCGGATGCGCGCGGCGAGACCGAAACCGGTGTAACCTCCCAGGATCGCGATCATGACCGAGAGCGCGACGAGATAGGGATCGTGTCCTTCGAACATGATCTTGTCGGCCGCCCGTCGCCACGGGCAAGCCTCCTCCCACGCCCAAGTTTATAGACAGGGCGGGAAATGACAATCAATCGATCGTCGTGCGGCCTTTGCCGCGACGCAGCTTACCCGCTCTGCACGATCCCAGCCGCGACCTGGCCGCGCAGCCGCTCCAGGCTGAGCAGCGTGTTGGCGCAGGCCTCGGCGACCTCGATGCCCTTGACCGCGAAATGCTTGCGGAAGAAATCGAAATGCGCCTGCGTCTCGTGGAATTGCTGCGGCGTCAGCACCGCCGAGAACACCGGCACCTCGGTGCGCAACTGCACATCCATCAGCGCCTTGATCACCGTGTCGGCGACGAATTCATGGCGGTAGATGCCGCCATCGACCACGAGGCCGGCCGCGACGATCGCGGTGTAGCGCCGCGTCTTCGCGAGAATCTGCGCATGCAGCGGGATCTCGAACGAGCCCGGCACCTCGAAAATATCGACCTGGGACCGCGCGATATGGCGTGCCTCGATCTCGCTCAGGAATGCGATCCGGCATTCCTCGACCACCTCGCGGTGCCAGGAGGACTGCACGAAGGCAACCCGCTGCGGCCTTGCGAAGCGCGGATGCACGGGCGGGTCGATGGTTTCGGGAGCTTGGGGGTCGGGGTTTTGGACTTCTAGGGAGTTGACTTCTGGGGAGTTGACTTGGGGGGAGTTGACTTCGGGATCTTGCAACATCTGATTCATGGCGTTCCTCTTTCGGGACCAGAATCAGGGCACACGGAACAGCACCGCCCGCGCGGAAACCGCGTGAGGCGTCGCGACCGTTCTCTTTCATCCGGACTGTAACCGTCGGCTTCGGAATCGCACCGAATCTGCTGACCCTTCTTCCCCAAGGAGAAATTCCCCAAAGGGAAAAAGGCGCTCGCGGGCTTGGGCCGATCAGCCCTTACCGCCGGTGGGGAATTTCACCCCGCCCTGAGAACATCGGTTTGACCGGAATGGGCAAACCTGCCCGCAAATATGACCAAACGTGGACGGAGGAGCAAGCGCCTTGACCGCCCCCGGCCATCGCGAATCAGCATGGTGCCATGCCGGGCGGGTATTTCGGCCGGCCGCCGTCCTTCGATTCGTTTCTAAAAAGTTAACGCGTCGAATCGATTCTGGTTTGTTCTCAAATTGATCAACATGATGGCGAACAGCTGTGGAATAGCACCCTTTCCTTTGTGGACGGACTCGGCCTCCAGTTGCGCGGATTCCGCAAATCACATCACTTGATCCGGGCAGCCCCGGGGTACCCCCTCAGGGATTGCAGCCGGCAGCGACGCGCATAGGGAGCGCGGAGCCGGATCGCCGCGTTCGTATCAATAGATAGAAGAAGTAAGAGGTCGAGACGGCATGTCCATGCTCGAAAGCATCATCGATTCGGCGAACCATCCGCTCGAGGTGGTCGAAGGCATTGCCACCGATAACAACTGGTCGTTCGAACGCTCCGGCGAAGATGAAGTCACCATCGTCTCCAAAGGCGAATGGACCGACTATCACCTGTCCTTCACCTGGATGGGCGAGATCGAGGCGCTGCATCTGGCCTGCGCCTTCGACATGAAGATTCCCCATGCCCGCCGCGGCGAGGTGCAACGGCTGATCGCCGGCATCAACGAGCAACTCTGGATCGGGCATTTCGACATCTGGACCCACACCGGCATGATCATGCACCGCCAGGCGCTGGTGCTGCCGGGCGGGCTGACCGCCTCCACCGCGCAGTGCCAGAGCATGCTGGCCGGCGCGATCCACGCCTGCGAGCGCTATTTCCCGGCGTTCCAGTTCGTGGTGTGGGCCGGCAAATCCACCGCGGAAGCCCTCAGCGCCGCGATGTTCGACACCGAGGGCGAGGCGTAGGGTTTTTCATTAGCCCGCAGCTATCCACATACACAGCGTCGTCCCGGCCTTGAGCCGGGACCCATACCGCGTGATGTCGCGTGGGGGCAAAATGCTTGTGGCCCTGCGCGCGCTTCACTAGTACCGGCTGTGGTTATGGGTCCCTGCGTTCGCAGGGACGACGGCGGTTTTTGTGGTGACATCGGTGGACAACAGCAGCGCGCTTCAAAAGCCCGCAGCTATCCACACACGCGCTGTCGTCCCGGCCTTGAGCCGGGACCCGTACCGCGTGATGTCGCGTGGGGCAAAATGCTTGTGGCCCTGCGCGCGCTTCACTAGTACCGGCTGTGGTTATGGGTCCCTGCGTTCGCAGGGACGACAGTGGTTTTGTGGTGACGTCAGTGGACAACAGCAACACGCTTCAAAACATCACCGGCACGATCGTGCTTTCCGGCGCGGGCAAGATGGGCGGCGCGATGCTGACGGGCTGGCTTTCGCGGGGGCTTGATCCTAAGCGCGTCGTGGTGATCGAGCCTGCGCCGGCACCGGACATATCAGCGCTTGCGGCCAAAGGCGTCCGGCTCAATCCGGCTGACGCCGGCGCGGCCGACACGCTGGTGATCGCGCTGAAGCCGCAGACGTTTGGCGGCGCAGGTGCCGCGCTGAAAGCCTTCGTCGGGCCGTCGACGCTCACCGTCTCGATCATGGCCGGCACGCCGATCGCGTCGCTGCAAGCGGTCTGCGGCGACACGGTGGTGCGCGCCATGCCGAACACGCCGGCGGCGATCGGCCGCGGCATTACGGTTGCGGTGGCGGCGAGGAACGTCAGCGCGGCACAGCGCGCGGTCGCCGACGCGCTGCTGCGCGCCACCGGATCGGTGGAATGGGTCGATGACGAGAATTTGATGGACGCAGTGACGGCGGTCTCCGGGTCTGGTCCGGCCTATATTTTTCTGCTGGCCGAAGAGCTGGCGCGCGCCGGGGTCGAAGCCGGTCTGCCGCCGGAACTCGCAACCAGACTGGCGCGCGAGACCGTCGCCGGCTCCGGTGAATTGCTGCATCGCTCGGACCTTCCCTCCGCCACGCTGCGCCAGAACGTCACCTCGCCCGGCGGCACCACCGCCGCGGCGCTGGAAGTGCTGATGGGGCTGGACGGCATGCAATCGCTGCTGACGCGCGCCGTCGCCGCGGCGACCCGGCGATCGAAGGAGCTCCGGCGCTGCACCGCGATCACCCGCGCCGTGGTCCGCACCAATGCGCCGACCGGCGACGCCGCGAGATGGCGGATGTCGACTTCGGTGCCGAGCGTGACCCAGCCGGGCTCCAGACAGGCGTTGATGGCGTCGCCGGCCGCCATCTCCATTTCCAAAATCATCATCGGGGTCGCATAGACCATCGGCATATCAGGAACAAAATGCCCGACCGTGCGCTCCGGCGGCACCACCAGCATGCGCTCGGCGCTCATCCCGATTTTGATGATGTCGCGTGCATCCATGGGATGACTTCTTCCTTCCCCTCTCCCCTTGTGGGAGAGGGTGGCTTCGCGCAGCGAAGACGGGTGAGGGGTCTCTCTCCGCGGATGCAAACCCCTCATCCGTCGCGGACTTCGTCCGCGCCACCTTCTCCCACAAGGGGAGAAGGAAGAAAGCGTCCCGCTACTTGCTCTGCATCGCCTTGCGCTCGACAAACGTCTTGCCGCCCTTCATCTTGTGGGCCAATGGCGCCTCGTTGATCTGGATCACGACGGCGTCGGCCTCGACGCCGAGGTTCTTCACCAGCGCTTGCGTGATGTCGCGCATCATGCCGGCCTTCTGTTCATCGGTGCGGCCGGCGGCCATGCTGATGGTAATTTCAGGCATCTTTTGTCACTCCCTTTTTTGCTTCCGTCATGGCCGGGCTTGTCCCGGCCATCCACGATCTTCCCTATCAAACAAGACGTGGATGCCCGGCACAAGGCCGGGCATGACGCCCGAATGAATGGCTACCCCCACTTCACATCATGGCGCGCGAGAACTTCGCGCACCTTGGCAACAATCTCGTCTTCCCGGCACGAAAACTGCGCCGGACGAGTCTCGCGCCATTCTTGATTGGAGGCAATCGCGGCGGCGGCTTTGGCGCCGTCGATCAGATCCTTGATCTGCACCTCGCCGCGCGCCTTCTCGTCCGAGCCCTGAATGATCACGCACGGCGAATTGCGCTTGTCGGCATATTTGAGCTGGTTGCCCATGTTCTTGGGATTGCCGAGATAAAGCTCGGCGCGGATTTTTGCGGCACGCAAGGCCGCGACCATCTTCTGATAATCGGCGACGCGATCGCGGTCGAACACGGTGACGACGACGGGGCCGAACTCGGGCTTGGTGTCGAGCTTGCCCAGCATCGTGAGTGCCGCCTGCAGCCGCGACACGCCGATGGAAAAGCCGGTTGCCGGTACCGGCTCGCCGCGAAACCGCGAGACGAGACCATCATAGCGCCCGCCGCCGCCGACCGAGCCGAACCGCACGGGGCGGCCTTTTTCGTCTTTGGTCTCGAGGGTAAGTTCGACCTCGTAGACCGGGCCAGTGTAGTATTCGAGGCCGCGCACGACGGACGTGTCCATAAGTACGCGACCATCGCCATAATCCGATGCCATAATAATATCAAAAATCTGGCTGAGTTCCTTTAAACCTTCATTACCAGTCGTGCTGCCCTTCTCATTAAAGACATTTTCAAGTCTCTGAAAAAAGCTTTTGTCGTTTGCATCCGAGCCACCGTGCATAAATGCAAAAACAGTCTCGATATCTGACATCGAGATTCCGGCACCTTTCGTGAAATCGCCAGATTCGTCCTTGCGACCTTCGCCGAGCAACTCGCGCACGCCCTTCTCGCCGAGCCTATCTAGCTTGTCGATTGCCCTTAGCACCGTGAGCCTACGTCCCGCATTCTCATCGCCACCGAGCCCGATGCTCTCCATCACCCCATCAAGCACCTTGCGGCTATTCACCTTCACCACATAGCTGCCACGCGGAATGCCCAACGCTTCCATCGTGTCCGCCGCCATCATGCACATTTCAGCATCGGCCGCCGGCGACGCGCTGCCGACCGTGTCGGCGTCGAACTGCATGAACTGACGAAAACGGCCGGGCCCCGGCTTCTCGTTGCGATAGACGTAGCCGGCGCGGTAGCTGCGATAGGGTTTTGGGAGGGCGTCAAAATTTTCCGCGACATAGCGCGCCAAGGGTGCGGTCAGGTCGTAGCGCAGGCTGATCCATTGCTCGTCATCGTCCTGGAACGAGAACACGCCCTCGTTGGGCCGGTCCTGATCCGGCAAAAATTTGCCGAGCGCGTCGGTGAATTCCATCGCCGGGGTTTCCACCGGCTCAAAACCGTAGCGTTCGAACACCTCGCGGATTTTCTCGACCATAGCGCGGGTCGCCGCGATCTCGGCAGGCCCGCGATCGGCAAGCCCGCGCGGCAGCCGCGCGCGCAGTTTCTGGGGTTTTTTCGGTTTCTCGGCCATGGGCGGCGTTGGTACCAGCGCAGGCACGATGCGGCAACCTCGCTTGCTTCTCCCTCTCCCGCAAGCGGGAGAGGGAGCAGATCAGCGCCCAGAGAGCTCGTTCCCCGGATGCTGCGCAGCGCGCCGCTCTTCGCGGCGTGGTGCGCTGCAGATCCGGGGTCCACGAGCCACAATCGGCGCCGTCATGGGTCCCGGCTCTGCGGAGCAGCGCGAAGAGCGCTGCACCGCGTCCGGGACACGAGAACCCCTACTACGCCGCGGCGGCCTTGCCCTTGGGCTGCACTTCGGCGGTGTAGCCGGCCATCAGCTGCTCGGAAATCGCACCCGGCTTGAACTTCCACTGCGCGATCTCCGACACCGGCGTGATCTCGGCGGCGGTGCCGGTGATGAAGCATTCGGAAAAGCCCGAAAGTTCCTCCGGCATGATGCGGCGCTCGATCACCTCGATGCCGCGGCGTTTGGCGAGGTCGATCGCGGTGGCGCGGGTGATGCCGGCGAGGAAGCAGTCGGCTGTGGGCGTGTGAATCTTGCCATCCTTGATGAAGAAGATGTTGGCGCCGGTGCATTCGGCGACGCGGCCCTGCCAGTCCAGCATCATCGCGTCGGCATAGCCTTCCCGTTCCGCCTTGTGCTTACTGATGGTGCAGATCATGTAGAGGCCGGCCGCCTTCGCCAGCGCAGGGATGGTCGCGGGATCCGGCCTTCGATATTCGGCAAGACCTAACCGGATGCCCTTCAGCCGTTCGGCGGGGTCGAAATAGCTCGGCCAGGTCCAGCAGGCGATGGCGAGGTGGATGGTATTGGTCTGCGC
>WNFD01003316.1_pt1 | contig 17488 bp, 12 predicted proteins | sample 5400491 | NCBI WGS metagenome assembly WNFD01 (sample SAMN13153343, study PRJNA577476) | soil metagenome | isolation source: 120 cm saprolite under Douglas fir tree site 2 hole 2 replicate 2 | place: USA:California | collected 2015-04-18 | reverse complement strand
CCGGCCTGCTGTTGGCCGAGACCCTTCCGCGGGCGCGATATTCGATCAAGCTCTTCCTCAGTCTCGGAGTCGCGGTTTTCTGGTTGTGCGTGAGCCAAGCCCTGTTTGCGCACGGGCTCAAAGTAACGGCGGCCATCCCGCTGCTGAGCGTGTTGGCGCAATCGTTTCTCCTTGTTTTTCTCGGTTACGTTTCGGTGGACGCGGAGAAGGCCAAACTGCGGAATGTCTTCAAGTACTACTTGAACGAGAGCGTGATGGAACAAATGCTCCATCATCCAGACCAGTTGAAGCTGGGGGGCGAGAAGAGGGAGATGAGCGTTCTGTTCGCCGATATCCGCGGGTTTACCGCGTTATCGGAACAGATGCCGCCGGAGACGTTGGTCAAATTCATCAATTCCTATCTCACCCCGATGACCGAAATCGTCTTCGACGAAGGTGGAACCCTGGACAAATACATCGGCGATGCGGTGATGGCATTCTGGGGGGCGCCGATTCACCAGGAGGACCACCCACTGCGGGCCTGCCGCGCGGGGCTCAGATTCCTGGAGGAGCTCGGCCGCCTGAATTCGCTATGGCGCTCACAGGGGCTTCCCGAAATCGAGATCGGGATCGGCATCTGCAGCGGCCCGATGGTGGTGGGCAACATGGGTTCGGACATCCGGTTCAATTACACGGTGATGGGAGATGCGGTGAACGTCGCCGCTCGTCTGGAGGCGGCGAACAAAGATCACCAGACGCGCCTGCTGATTTCAGAGTCCACCTACGACGCGGTCAAGGACGCCGTGGTGGCGCAGCCGATGGGGATGATCAAGGTTCGAGGCAGGCAGGCTGCGATTCGAGTCTACGAATTGCGCGGGTTGGCCGACCCCGTTTCTAACGCTCACCCGCTCCGGCAAGAACGACCGGCAAGGTCTTACAGATGAGAGCGAAATCTCGCGCCAGATTCCAGTGGTCGATGTACTGCATGTCCAGATACATCCACTCGTCGAACGAAACCTGGTGGCGATTCAGGGACGATTGCCAGATGCAGGTCAATCCCGGGCACACCGCGAGTCGGCGCAGCTGCCAAGGTTCATACTGAGCGACTTCGCTCGGGACCGGAGGTCGAGGACCGACCACGCTCATCTCCCCGCGCAAAATGTTGATCAACTGCGGCAGCTCGTCGAGCGAGTACTTGCGGAGGAACCTGCCCACCGGGGTGATCCGGGGGTCGTTGCGGATCTTGAAAACCGGGCCTGAGCGCCGCTCGTTACGCTCCTTCAGCAATGCCTGCAGCTTCTCGGCGTTGACGACCATCGAGCGGAATTTGAGCATCCCGAACTGCCGCCGCGGTGATGTCAAACAGTCGCTTCAGCGCCATCTGACGGGGCTTCAGCGCCACCGGGTGATAGTGCAAATAGCCATCTGCCACCGCCTTGTTCTCGATCGGTTGCGCGCGCTCGAGGCGGAAATTGTGGGCGGGAACGGCAAACGGCACCCCGAGCTTTTCACAGACGCGAATGGCGGCCTGCATTGAATCGGCATATTTCAGCATCTCGCCGGCGATGAAAACTTCGCTCACCGCGGTGGTCCGGAGGACTTGTTCAAGCGCGTCCGACGATCCAAGCAGGCGTGAGCTCAGCGAGCCGGAGCAACCCTCTCCCGGCAGGTCGAGAAAACCGACGATGTCATGGCGACCGCGCTTTTCCAGATCTTCGCTGGTGAAGCGTGCCAGCGCCCCGGCGCCGACGATCAACACCTTGTCGGAAGGGGCTTCCTTTTCCGAAACGGCTCGAAACACAACGAGTCGCAGGAAAAGAGCCATTGGCCATAAAACAAACAAGAATTGGGGAACTTTGGGGACGGCGGCGGTGTCGCGAACCACCAGATTGACGAATGCCACCATCGTGGTCACTGCCATCACCAGGATCGAGACGAGCGCCGCATCCTCCGCGGCATGGCGTTGGAACGCGGTCCGGTCGTAGTGACGAAGCACAGCGGAGGCCACAATCCAGACCAGACCGACAAAGATTGTCGTCAGCGCGAACGCGGGATACTCCATCCCGGCGGGTCGATCCGAAAGCCAGGTCGCAACAAAGAGGGTGACGACGAGTTGGAAAAGATCCGTTGCGCAATTGAGGACCGCGGCAAATCCAATGGAGAGCGTGAACCGCCGCGTGGAACGCGAGGCGACTTTTTCTCGAGCTTCCTGGAGGACGCGGCGGGAGCGGCGGTTGGCCCAGTCAAATGAGACGTCGACCAGGTGACGCAGGTTCCTCGAGCCAGGGTGGTTTCGACCTGCACCCTTTGGCGCCGGTGCCGCGCCTGACTGCGTCGGGATTGCGGAGTCGCCGTCGGCGGTTCTATCCGCCGACCTCGCTGTTCCGTATTCCCCCCCCGAAATATCGTACATGTCTGCTAGCCGTACCTGACGCACTACACCGCTCCATTCGAAGGGCTACAGAATCCCTCGAGAGCAGTGAAACCTACGACCAACCCTTGCTCTTCTCCCTGTCTGCCCGTGCAGGGAAACCCGCTACAGGGGTGTGACTTCTAGTAGAGCCGATGACATCGCGTCAAGACACGAATCTGAAACACCAAAGTGCTTACACTTGGCGCTAATACGAGGATGCAAACCCCGTAATTCGAGTCGCGCAAACTCTGCTATTCGAGGAAAGCCTGACACCGCGTGGAGAGCCTGACGCTGCTTACTCCGAGGCAACCCGGTCTCACGAAAGAAAATGGACAGGAGCCTCGTGCCGCGGATCAGGTCGCGAACGCGCCGCTACTTCACAATGACGCACCCGATGAAACGCTCGCGGCCGATGAGCTGCACGGTTTTGCGTGCCGATGCGATGTCGGTCTTGCCAAGCTCCACGCAGAGCAGCACCGCGTCCGCGGAGAGAGCCACCGGGATTCCTGCCGGGTTCGACACCACCGGGTCGATCGCGATGATCGTGTGGCCGGTCTTCCATCGGTCGCTGCTGGTCTTCATCGAACGGATGGTGGATTGGGTCACCAGATCGCCGACGAGCTCGGAGGTCGCGGCAAGCATCGCGCCCTGGGCGGTAATCTTCGCCGCCCGGCTCTGCTGCGGAATGCCGATCTCCGCCAGCGCCTTGGCGATCCAGACGGCCGAACCCGAGGCGTGAGCGGGAACCAGCACCAGGGAGGACCACTCCCAGCGGAGCGTGGTGTACCACAATTCTTGAAGGTCGCGCCCGGGAGGGGTGCCGCCATGCGGCTGGGAGATCTCCCCGATTCGTTCCGGTTGTGCGGCGCTGCTCATCGTTGCTTCCTTGTTGGCGTCCTTCTCAACCACACTCGTCCTCTTCGATTCGTCAAGGCCGTTCCACTTCCGCCAAAACCGGAAGATCGAGCAGGTGTTCCACTTGCCAGGGCTCCACCAGGCGGCCGGCGCGAATGTCGGCGAGCACCGCGGCGAACACCGCGAAAAACAGCGCGACCGCCGAGCCCATGCCGAGCAGTCTGCGGACATTCGGTCTGGCCGGCTCGGTGGGGACCTTGGCCGGCCACATCACGCTGTATCGGTGCTTGAACGCGGAGGCGCTGGCGTCGAGATCGAGCCGCGCGGTCTCCACGCGCTCGAGGATCGTCTGGTATTTGAGCGTGGCGCGGGTGATGCGGGTATCGGCCTCGTGGTCTGTGCGCGCATCCGTTCCGAGCCGCTCCAGGGGATTGGCTGGATCGCCCTCGGCCACGTCGCGCTCGTGCTTGCGCTTGGCATAGGCGGCGTCCAGCCTTTGCTCCTCGGCTCTCAAGGCAACCAGCTCCGGCGGCTCCCGCTTGAGAACCTCGATCTCCTGCTGCAAGCTCACCACGCTGGGGTAGGACTCGCCATACATCGCCAATCGCTGGGCGAGCTGGGCGCGAAGATCATCGAGGCGCCGGCGCCGGAAATCCTCCTCATCGTGGATGCTTCGTCGGGTTGCTTCGAGCTTGGTTTTGATCTGGATCGCCGGAAGATTGATCGCCAGTCGGCTCCCCGGTTTTCTCGCGTCGGCCGGCGCGCCGCCCTTGGTCGTTTGAGCGGGGCTCTCCATCTGCAGCTCCTCGATTTCCGCCCGGACAGCTTCGGCCCTGGCTTCGAGTACCGAAACGACCTCCTCGATCGACGAGATCTCCTGTTCCCGGCGTGCTTCGCGGAAATTCTGCCAGGTAGTCTCGACGAGCTCATAGGCGATCTTGGGATCGGACCACTCGATCGAGAGCGTCAGCACTCCTTCGCTGACCGATACCACCAGCCGGTCATCCAGGATCTTGACCAATGCGTTGACCTTATCCTCTTGAGTCAGCGGACGACTCGGGTTGAAGCGCGTGCGGTCCACCAGGCGCGTCTGCTTGATCACCGAAATCAGGTTGTCGCGCCCGTGGATTGTCTCGTATGCCAGGTGGGTCGGTGCCTCATCCCCGATGTTCGATCGAGCGGCGCCGGGCAACGCCTGCTGCCGCTTGGTGAGGATTTTTGTTTCAACGTGGTAGCTCTTGGGGGTGGTTCGAATCCAGCCGATCGTGGCGGCGATCCCCACCGCGAAAATCGACAGCGCGAGCCATTTTCGGCGACGAACGGCGCCGAGGACGAAGCCCAGGCGATGTCGCAAAACCGCGGAATCGACGGCTTCGCCTGACTCGTCAAGGGGTTCTGCCGGCATCTGCGCGTTGCCGAATTGTTTCACCGGAGGTTTGCCTCGAGGGTTGAAGTGGCCTTGAGAAGAGACCTCACCTTACTCGATAGATCGGCGATGGTGAATGGCTTGATCAGGTAAGCAGAGGCGCCCGCCTTTTCAGCGTTCGCCCGGTCCGCCGGCGACGCGCGAGCGCTCATTACCAAGACTGGGATGTGCTTGAGGGTTGCCGACGCGCGGATGATCTCGCAGATCTCGTAGCCGCTGAGCTCGGGAAGCATCAGGTCAAGGCAAACAATATCGGGAGGCTGCTCGGCCAACTTGCGGATCGCCGATCGACCGTCGCCAACGTCGATGACCTGCAAGCCGATTCTCTCCAGGCATCCGCGCACGATCTTACGCATCTTGGCGTCGTCCTCCACCACCAAGGCGAGGCCACTGACCGTTTGCACCAATTGTTCCTTGTTCATTGCAGACCTTGCTACAACGGTTCGCGATAGGAAAGCGAGACCGCGACAAAACCGACCCACTGAGTCGTTGTTTGCGAGACAGCTGGCGGGGTTTGCGAGACAGGGGGGGGTTGGGAGACAACTGGCGGGGTTTGCGAGACCCCTTGCGAGAAGAGGCGCACGCCGCCAGTGAGGCTAAAGTGGCGATCTATCTCATAGGAGGCGGCGAGTCCCGCCAAACCCACCGCTTGTCCGCTCAGGGAACCGCTCAAGGCCAAGGCCGCTCCACCGCCGGCGGTGAGCTTCAGTTTCGGGATCGGCAGGTAATCGATCTCGCCCAACCCCTCGACCCGGGAGTAGGTAAAGGCGGTGATCGGATCGATGGCCGGACCCAGCCTGGCGCGGAGGTTTCCTCCGAACCGATGGAACCGCCTCTTCGTGGGTTCTCGCCTCAGCCGCACGGTGGCCACCGGTCGGGCGTAACGGTGCACCGACTGATCGGCCCACACGTCGCGGGACCCGGCGACACCCAGGCCCAGTTCGAGCTCATCGCGGGTAAAACGGTGCCGCCAACCAGCGTTGGCCTCGAGGATGTAGGCCCGGGGGAGTCCGCCGCCAGGAACGGAAGAGAAATAGCTCGCCGAATAGCGAACCGCCGCGGACACGGTGTCGCGCGGGCGGACCAGCCAGGCGAGGGTCAGCGCCCCCTTCGGCCCCCGCTGCAGCGGCAACCCCTGACTTTTCGCGGCATCGTCCGCCGGTCCGCTGACCCCGTATACCGCCGAGGCGGTCAAACGGAGTATTCGAGATAAAGGCTGCTCGAGCCCAAGCGTGGTGGTCTCGCTGAAGTAAAGCAGCGGCGGCAGCTCGCTCAGCCGGTCCAAAGTAAGCGTGCTTCCTTCGGCGGCCGCGACCAACAAGGAGAACGCGTTGGTGCCGTATGAAGCTTGTTGATCCACAAACAGGCGCCCGTCGCTCTGCGTGCGCCATTGGCCCAGGAAAGCGCCGCGGTGGAGCACCGTAAAGCCTCCGCGGTGCCGGGGCACGAGCTCCAAAATCCTCGGAAGGTAGGACGCCGAGAAGGTCAGCGATCGGATCGGCACAGTGAGCGAGACGGCCGGGTTGAGCTGCAAATCGCCGCTGTTATCGGTAGCGCCTCGGACCTCGGTCCGCAGCCCGACTTCGTACGTCGTGGGCACAGCGGCAGCGGCAAGAACGACCGAGGCGATCGACAGACCAAGGCTCACTATTCCACCAGCACCACGTCGCCCGACCGGAGCTTGAAGTTGATCGCCGCCGGCTGTTGGTGCACCAGAGCTTCGTAGGTGAATCGGATGCGGACGGGGGAGGGGGTCTGTCGAAGCACGAAGATCCGGTCGCTGCTCGCATCCGGAGTCATCCCGCCGGCGATCGCCAATGCCTGAAGCACGCCGGGCGCGACGTCGAGCGGATAGCTGTTGGGCTTCGCGACCTCCCCGACGACGGTGATCGTATGCGGCTTCGTCTCCTCCAGCGAGACCGTCACCGCCGGCCCCTTCACCAGATCCTTGAGGCGCAGTTCGAGAACCCGAGAGAGCTCCAGGGGCGTCAAGCCGGCAGCGACCACCTCGTTGAGCAAGGGCAGGGAGACCTTGCCATCGGGCCGGACGCGCACGCGCGCGGACAATTGATCCTGGTTGAACACCCGCACTTGAATGGTGTCGCCGACGGCGATGACATAAGGCTCTTCGGGCGGCGGAGGCGGCTCCTGATATTGGTCCGCCCACACGAATTTACCCACGTTCGAGCACGCCGACCCCGCGAATACGATCGCCCCGACGACAAGGATCCAGGTGGGGCGGTTGCGGCGGACGTGTTTTGGATCTCGCCTCTCGATTGCTCTGGCTTCGGGCAAATTCAGACCTCAATGGAAGAAGGGTTGGCTGCGGTCAAGGAAGTGCGCACAAATCACAAAGCAAACACGCTCACAAGGCCGCCGTGGAGATACTTCTATTACTCATAAGTCTGAGACCGACGACTCACCGTGAGTCTCGACTCAACGCAACGTAGGAAACAAGCTAAACCAGATAAACAAGCAAAAACTGGTCACCTTGACGTTGCTTGACAGCTAGTCCGGTGTGGGCAAACTGCGCGTCCACTAAATGAGTCTCCCCTTGGGGGGTACACACCATGACGGGTAGTGCAAAGCTGCACGCGGCGTATCGAGTCGCGTTCGCAGTGGTCGTCGCGATCGCTGGGCCGGTGCGGGCGACGGATGGATCGGATCCAGGAGACCCGGGGCTTCCGGTCAACAACTACTTCACCCAGAATCTCTACACCAACCAGACTCTTGGAGCTCAGACGACCTACAATTTGATCGCTCAGGATGTCAACGGGAACACGGTGACTTCCTACAGCGGCACGGCGGTCATCACCACAGGCGACCCCATCGCGATTTTGCCGCCCAATCCGAGGTTCGTCGCAGGTGTAGCGAGCAATATCCCGATCACCTTCAACTCCCTGGGCGGATTCATTGTCTCCTCGTCGGACGCGGTGAATCCCGGGATTGGCGATACCGCACCGGTCAACGTGTTTGCGGTGCCAGTCGCTCCGATCACCACGCCTTCGGTCGTTTCCGCCGGCACGACCGGCTTGACCGCTTCCGTTCCGGCGCAGGACGGGATGACCTACGCTTGGACCATCGCCAACGGCGTGATTACCGCCGGCGATGGAACCAACGCGATCACCTACAGCACCGTCTCCGCTGGCGCGCTGGACTTGCAGTGCGTGGTGACGAATCCAGCCGGCGCGACAGCCACCGGCAATTTTCGGGTGAGCGTGCGACCGGTCGCGGTGACGATCACTGCTCCCGCCGCTGCGACCACGGGCGCGACCGGTCTGAGCGCATCGGTGCAGCCCGTCTCGGGGGCAACCTACAGCTGGTCGATCACCAATGGGACGATTACCGCGGGCGCCACCACCCCGGCGATCACCTTCACCGCCGGTGCGGTGGGATCTCTTGGGCTGAGCTGCACGGTCACGCCCTGGACGGGCGGTGGGGTCACCGGCAGCACCTCGGTCAACGTGGTGGCGCCGCCGGTGACGCCGGCACCGATCCAGGCTCCGAGCCCGGTTGCGCAAGGCGCCAGCGGCAACGCATCCGTCACCGCCCGGTCTGGGTACACCTACTTTTGGACCGTCACCAACGGAACGATCACCAGTCCAGGCGACGGGTCGGGAGTCCTCGGAGGTGGGGTCAACAGCATCATCTATACGGCGGGAGCGCCCCCGTCGGCGCAGCTCTCCTGCGTTGAGATCAACGCCGCGGGCACGACGAGCAGCCCTGCTTCGGCTACGGTGACGATAACGCCTTCGCCGCAGCCGCCCCCGATCACCGCGCCGAGTATCGTCACCACCGCGGACACGGGTGTCACTGCATCCGTTCCGGCGAGAAGCGGGATGCTCTACAACTGGACGGTCACCGGAGGCACGATCACCAGCCCCGGAGGGGCCGCGGGGGTTTTGAGCGGCGGGACCAACTCGATCACCTTCACCGCCGGTCCAGTGGGTACACTGAGCCTTTCGTGCACGGAGCGAAACAGCACGATCACCAGCAACCCTTCCACGGCCAACGTCTCCGTCGTTGGCCCTCCGCAGACGCCCGCGATCTCGACGGTGAGCCCGGTCACCGCGGGAGACACCGGCCGAACGGCCTCGGTGACGACCCGGGCGGGGATGACCTATTTTTGGACCATCTCGGGAGGGACGATCACCAGTGATGGCGGCCCTTCGGGCGTGATGAGCGGAGGAGTTGGAGGAAGCAACACGATCACTTTTAGTATTGGGCCAGCCGGTACCCTGACCGTCACCTGCGCCGAGGTGAATGCAGCAAGCCGGGCGAGCACCGCCGGGGTCGCGAACATCACCGTGCAGCCGCCGGCGAACAGCGGGGCTCACTACTATTTCGTCGCGCACCAGGACGACGATCTGCTCTTCATCAACCCCGACATCATCAATGGCATCCGCGCCGGCCGCACCGTGCAGACGACTTACGTGACCGCAGGCGATGCGGGACAGCCCGCTTCCTACTGGATGGGCCGAGAGGATGGCGTGCGCAACGCCTACGCGACGATGGCGAACGCGGCCAATAACTGGAACTGCGCGACGCAAACCTATCTCACCAACAAGCGAATTGTGGTCTGTCGGCTGGCGAGCCTGCCGCGGGTGACCCTTGCCTTCATGCGGCTGCCCGACGGCGGGCTGCTCAACCTCTGGTCCAACGCGGTGCCAACCTTGACCACCGTAGACGGGACCAGCGTTTACTCCCGCGCGGAGCTGATCACCGTGATTTCGACGATCATCAGCCAGGGGACTCCGGCGCGGATCGGCACGCTCGACAGCACCGGCGCCTATGGCGGGGACCACAACGATCACGTCACTTGCGGCCTTCTTACCCTCGAGGCGGACCACCGTTACACGGCAACCCACGAGTTCCGCATCTACCGCGGGTACAGCATGTGGGCCTTCTCCGATGCGGGGCCTCCTTTGCTGGATCAGGTCAACCTGTCGCAGGAGGAACACGACGACAAAGTGAACATCATGATTGCCTACGGAGCCGGGTGGTCGGCGGGTGACCCGTATGATCACTGGGATTGGCGCCGGTACGGCATCATCAAGCTCGCCGGCAGCACCGGCCCCATTGGCGAGCCGGGTGGAAGGTGCATCGAGGTGGTCGGCGGAAGCTCGACCAACGGGACCCCGGTCCAGGTCGCCACCTGCGTCGACGGATCGCCGCAGCGATGGACGGTGACCAACAGCGGTCTCATTACGGGTATCGCCGGCAAATGCCTCCAGATTGGAAACGACGGAGTTTCGGCGCAGATCTGGGACTGCAACTCGTCAGCGGCGCAGAAATGGACGGTGTCGAGCAACGGGCAGATTCGCGGTTTCGAGGGATCCTGCCTCACCATTCCATCCAGCGGGCCGCTTCAAGTATCGACCTGCGCCGCGGACCAGTCGCAGCCCCGGTACATGGTCCCCGCAAACCAGCAATGGATTCCTCAGTTCGGTGGAAGCTCTCTCTGGTCCTCCGGGACGCAGTTCTCCGACGCCGACATTGGATCCGCGTCGACCTACTACAACACGTTTCAACTTGCCGACGTGAATGGCGATGGATTTCCCGACGCCTGCGTGCGCAAGAGCGACGGAATCTACTGCGCGCTCAACAACCGGGCGGGGGGCTTCTCGTCCTATACCCGCTATACCGGGGACTTCTCTGATGCGCTCGGCTGGCTCAGCGATCAATACGGCAGCACCTTGCAATTCGCGGACATCAATGGCGACGGCAAGGCGGATGTTTGCGGCCGCAGCGCCTCAGGGATCTATTGCGCGGTGGCGAACCCCACCGGAACTGCTTTTATCAACGCGACCCAATGGACGTCCGATTTCTCGGACGCGCAGGGATTCGGATCGTCGGCGAGCTACTATCGTACGATTCGCCTGGCCGACGTGAACGGCGATGGCTTCGCGGACGTCTGCGCGCGCAGCTCCGCCGGGATTCGCTGCGCTCTCAACGACCGGACCGGTCGATTCACTTCGTCGACGCTCTGGCTCGGTACCGAGTTTACCGACTCGCAGGGCTGGACCGCGGCCAGTTACGGAACCACGATCCAATTCGCGGACATCGACGGCGATGGGCGCGCCGATGTCTGCGGTCGGGGCGCGGCCGGAATCCGCTGCGCGCTCGCGAACGCGACCGGCGACGGATTCGCGAGAGTTCATCAGTGGTCCTTCCGGACGGACTTTTCGGACGGCGACGGATGGGCAAGCGCCTCCGGCTACTATGGCTCGATTCGATTGGCGGACATTAATGGCGACGGTTTGCCGGACCTCTGCGGGCGCGGGCCGAACGGGATCGTCTGCGCCATTTCGAACGGCGCCGGATTCGACCGCGCCGCGCTTTGGATGCGTCGCGATTACACCGACGCCACCGGTTGGCAGGCGGACCGGTACGGCACGACGATCCGGTTCGCGGACGTGAACAGGGATGGCCACGCGGACGTCTGCGGTCGGGGCAGCACGGGCCTTTCGTGCTCCCTGGCTCCCTGAACAGGGTTTAAAACCCGCTCGGTATCCCACCACATCGCCAGCCACCCCGAGTTGGGCCCGCTCGGTGCCTTCTTCGCCCGCCTTGACTAGACTGCGCGAATCGCAAGAGGAAAACGCTGCGCTCGTGGCGAAGGGTGAGTGACCAGGTTGATGAAGAGAGACGAGATCAAGATGCCATTCCTCCGGGCCCTCGACGTGAAGGAGTGGGAGTACCGATGCTGAGCGCTGGTCGGATTGCGAGGGACCTGAGCGACGAACCCCCTCAGGGGCTGGCGCCCGCGATGGAGCCGGGATCCATGCTGCTGGTGGTGCCGGTTCCCTTTTGCGTGTCGCCAGAGGGCACGCTGCTCGTGGAGCAACAAGCATGGAATGGCCTTGAGCGCTGGGCGGAGAACTTTGACCGGATGATCGTCGCTGCGCCTGTCATCCCCGAGTCAATGGGGGTCGGACGCGGCTTCCGTTGGGTCTCGGCTGAGTCGCTGCCATCGCGTGCGCGCATTGAGCTCGTGAGACTCCCCTGGGCGTACCGGCCGGACCATTTTGTCAAGGCGTGGCGGCCGACCCGGCGCGTTCTCGCCGGCTTGATTCCTCGCGCCGAGTACCTCCAATTCGCCATTGGCGGGCTCTTCGGCGACTGGGGCTCGGTCGCGTCCCTCGAAGCCGCCCGGCAGGGGCGTCGATTCGCCGTTCATGCCGACCGGGTGGAAGATGAGGTCGTGCGCCGCACGGTAGGCAATCTCGGCGTCTTGCAAGGTCTGCGTAAACGGGTCGAGGCGGCAGCGATGCGGCTCTACCATCGCCACATCATCCGGCGCTGTACCCTCGGCCTTTGGCACGGCAAGGAATGCTACGACGCATACGCTCCGTTTTGTGCGCATAGCTACGTCATTCATGATGTACACACCAAACCCGAGGACGTCCTCGACGCCGCGGAAGCCGAGCGGAAGTCAGCCACAGCCGTGTCTGCGCCTGAGCTTTCCATTTGTTACGCGGGCCGTGCCGACGCAATGAAGGGACCGCTCGACTGGATTCGCGCCCTCGCTCGAGCCCGCGACCGCGGGGTTCGCTTCCGGGCGACGTGGATTGGCGAAGGACCCATGTTGGAAGAGATGCGAGATCTAGCCCAGCAACTTGGTCTCTCCGAGCGTGTCTCCTTCCCTGGTTTCGTCGCGGAGCGCTCCCGGGTGTTGGCTGTGCTGCGTTCCTCGCATCTGCTGCTTTTCACCCATCTGACGCCCGAATCGCCTCGGTGCCTGCTGGAAGCGCTCATCTCGGCGACACCCATCGTCGGCTACGGCAGCGCCTTCCCCGAGGAGTTGGTGGAGCGCTCCGGGGGAGGGCTGTTCGTACCCATCGGAGATGCCGACGCTCTCGGCGACTCGATCTCCTCTCTGTGGCAAGCGCGGGAGCGGCTCGGTGCGCTCATCCAGGCGGCGGCGATCTCGGGACGCCGCTTCAGCGACACGGCCGTTTTTCGCGCGCGCAGCGAGCTTATCAAGCAACATCTTACGCTCGCTCGCAGTCACCCCGTTCAGGCCGCCCCGCCTCTCGATTGACTGTTGGGTCTAGGGGCGCAGATACTCTCCGAAGGGCGGCACTAGAGCTCGTGTGCCTTCGGGGGTGGCATGTCGTTGACAGAGAGGCTCGGCTACGCCCGAACTCAATTTCGTGAGCTGGGAGCGGCTGGGGCGATCAACTACAAGCTCGCGCGGCTCTGGGGACGCATCTTTCCTCGTCGCGCGCCGTACGCGCTCCGCGCGCGCCGGGCCGAAGCACCCGTCTGGGTGCGGCCTGCCTCGAGCGACCTGATGGTCTTCGGCCAGGTCTTCGTGGAGCGGGAGTACCGCGGTCTCGACGACGTGACCGACGCGGGCTTCATCATCGATTGCGGCGCGAACGTCGGCTACTCCGCGGTGTACCTCCTCAGCCGCTTCCCGAGGGCCCGTCTCGTTGCAATCGAGCCGGAGCGCAGCAACTTCGAGGCGCTGCGGCGCAACACGGCTTCGTTTGGCGATCGCATCACTTGTCTCCGCGCCGGAGTTTGGTCGCACCCCGCGGGGCTCGTCGTGGAGGAGCACGACACAAGCTCTGGCAAGGAATGGGCGTTCACCGTGCGCGAGGCCAAAGCGGCGGAGGCGCCCCACGTGATGGCAACTGACCTGACAACCGTCTGGCGCAACGCTGGCTCTCCCGTCATCTCCGTCCTCAAGATGGACATCGAAGGATCCGAGAGGGTCGTCTTCGATGCGCCCGAGAAGCCCTGGCTCAGCGCCGTCGAGAACATCGTGATCGAGTTGCACGGCGCAGACTGCAGCGATGCGCTGCACCGAGCCATCGACGGACTCGGCTTCGCGGTCTCGACCTGCGGCGAGATTACCGTCTGCAAGCGAAAAATTCCGTCCGCGCCCGCTTAGCGGCCAGAGGCTAAAAGCCGCTCAGCTCGGGCCGGGTGGGTTGTTCGTATCGCCGCGTCGCCTTCGCCTTGCCTCTGGTCAGGCACTCCCATTGGTACCGGCGCAGGAATTTGCGAAAGGCCGGTTCGGCATATCGGGGCTTTCGCTGGATCATGCTCAGGACGTATCCCCACCACATCGCCAGTCCACCGAACAGTCGCGGGGGCAGGGTCATCCGGTACAGCGCGCTGGCGGTCATATAGGCCAGTCCGGTGCCCATGAAATATTGCCCGGCCCCGTGGCGAGCGCGCCCGCCCAGCAGGCTGCCCTGGCTGGAACCCATCTGCCGCAGATGAACGAACCGCAGCTCTGGGTCATCCCAACTTCGAGCTATCCAGCCGAGCATGCGGCAGCGGTGGCAATCGATCCCGTCCCACATCATTGAGCTGATGAATCCCCCGATGTTGCGAAAACACTCTGCGCGGTAGAACTTCGACGCGCCAACAGACATTTCGTCCCCACATCCTTCGCTCACCAGCTGACCGTTTCGGCCGACGAAATAGGCTTTGCCACTGCAGGTGCCCAGTCGGGGTTCGGCCTCCATCCGCTCGATCAGCGTTTCAAAGTACCGTTTTGGAAGCTCCAGATCGCAGTCGAGCTTGCACAGATAGGCGAATTGGCCAAGATCGATGGTGCGAAAGCCCGCGTAAAATGCTTCGATGACCCCGGGTCCGACGCGCCGGGGTCCCTCATGGTCCTTGTGGACGATCCGAAGGTACGGCAGACGCGCGGCATACTCCTCGAGGATGGGGGAGGTCGCATCGGTTGAGCCGTCATCCACGATCACCCACAAGGCAGGGGGAACGGTTTGAGCGGCGACGGATTCGAGCGTTCGCCTGGCGTACTCGGCCTCGTTCATGCAAGGCGTTATCAGCACATACCGCCTGCTCCGCCCAAGCGCCGGTGCTTCCGCCCGGGACTCATTCCGGGATTCGTTCGGTGGATTATGCGCCTTGCGGATCACTGAGTGACGTTCACCTCCTCCCAGGTGTCGGATCCATCGCCAAGCGAAAAGTTAAAGACCGCCACTGCCAGAATAAGAATCCACAGGTAACAGAAAAACGGCGCGGACGCACTGGCAGTCGTAGCGCGGGTCGGTTTTTTGATGGAGCCAGCCTCTGATACCCGTTCTCGATCCGCAGTTTGACGGTTGGAGGTTTTCACCGCAGGGGAAGTTATCGGCTCTTGCGAAAACTGTCGACGGGATAGAGGTGACCGCGCAAATGAGCGGGATTAGGGGGTCGGGATGACTCCGGCGCGCGAAGGCTGGGGGCGATGGACGGATTGAAGGTTCGCTGTTAGATCGGCCCCCGATCAGATGAGACCTGGGAATTACATGCGCCACCGAAACCACGCGGGTGGCGCGCACTGAGCGATGTCGCTCGGCTCGAGCCTGGTGATGACTTGAGCGAATCGCTTCGAATCGTCTTCGTCTTGCCCCCCCCGAACCTCGGGGGTGGCACGCGAACGATCGCGATCTATGCGGAGCAGCTGGAGAAACGAGGGCACGAGGTCATCGTTCTTTCCGTGCCAAAGCCCCGGCCGACCCTCAAGGATCAACTCAGGTCGGTGCTGAAGAGAAAGGGATGGCTGAGCACCCAGCCGCGGGATCCCTCTCACTTCGACGGCCGGGACATCGATCACCGGCAGATTGATCAGACCCGTCCAATCGCGGAGCTCGACGTTCCCGATGCCGACGTGGTGATTGCCACCTGGTGGGAAACCGCCGAGTGGGTGGCTCGCCTGTCTCCGGCCAAAGGGGCGAAGGCCTACTTCATCCAGGGCGACGAAACCGTCGTCCCGGGGCTGCCGGCGGAGCGAATCGCTGCAACCTGGCGGCTGGCGATGCACAAAATGGTCGTTTCGAAGTGGCTGATCGAGCTCGCTCGGGATCGCTTCGGCGATCCCACCGCGTCGTATGTCCCCAACGCGGTGGACATGGATCAGTTCAATGCTCCGCCCAGGGGCAAGCAGCCGCTGCCGACCGTCGGGATGATGTACTCCGAAGACAGATTCAGGGGCTGCGACATCGCCCTGGCCGCTTTGGAGAAAGCAGCGCGCGTCCTTCCGACGGTGCGACTGCTCGCGTTCGGCAGACTGCCGATGGCGCCATCCCTTCCGGTGCCGAAAGGAACCGAGTACATCTGTGAGCCTTCGCAAGAAGTGATTCCGGAGATCTACTCGCGATGCGATGCCTGGCTATGGGCCAGCCGCCGCGAAGGTTTCGGCCTGCCTCTTCTGGAAGCGATGGCCTGCCGCACCCCGGTGATTGCAACTCCCGCCGGCTCAGCACCGGAGCTGGTCTCACAAGGCGGCGGCAGGTTGGTCGCTCACGACGATCCCGCCAGCATGGCCCGCGCGATTGAAGAGATTTGCACGCTGTCCGATCCGGCGTGGCGGGCAATTTCGGAGCGCGCGCATGTCACGGCCAAGCAACACACCTGGGCCCGATCGACGGATCTTTTCGAAAATGCGCTGAGAAAAGCAATCGAGGTTTCGCCAGGTTCGTCGCGCCGAAACAAGAGAGCGTGAGGGTCCCGTGACACCCGCCAACGGCGCGACACCTTGGGTCTTCTTGGGCTCTCAGTGCCCGGTTGCGACCCTTGCATTCAGAAGGCAGTCTGTTACCCTCGGCGGCGATTCCGGTGTGCCCCACCGGCCCGTCCGCGGTCGAGTAGTCCGCCGCGAAGCGGATTGATTTCTGATGGACGTTGCTATTGATAGCCGGGGGATTCGATGAACCTCATCAACCCGTTTGACCGCCGCGTGCTGAGGGAGCAGGTTCGAAGCGCCAAACCGTTTCCGAATCTATGTCTGGACAACTTTTTGTCGCCGCAGTTTGCGGAACAGGTTTGTCAGGCTTTCCCCTCCTTCGAGGATGCGCAGCGGATGGGACGGCTTTTTTCCGCGGTGAATGAAAAAGGCAAGGTTCAGGTGGTGGAGTCAGAGAAGTTCTCGCCGCCAGTGGCCCAGCTCAACCAGGCGCTCGCCTCGCCGGAATTTTTGGATTTGTTGTCATACGCCTTCGAGATACCCAACCAACTCGCTGTCCGCGAGCAGGTTGGGCGGAGGAGTGCACCAGACCGGCCCGCAGGGTCACCTCGATGTCCACGTCGATTTCAACTACATCCCGGAGCGGGCCTTGCATCGCAGGCTCAATATCCTCGTGTATTTCAACAAGGACTGGCGCGAAGAATGGGGCGGCAGGGTGGAGCTGTGGGACAAGGATGTGAAGATCTGCCAGCACTCGCTCCTGCCGATCCTCAACCGCTGCATCGTCTTTGAGACGAGCGAGATCAGCTATCACGGTGTGACCGCGGTGAAGTGCCCCGCCGGGGTGAGCCGGAAATCCTTCGCCGCCTACTATTACACCCGGGAAGCGCCTCCCGACTGGAAGGGGAAGGCCCATTCGACGATGTTCAAGGCCCGTCCCGACGAGAAGCTCAAGGGCGCTTTGCTGATGCCGGCAGAAAAGGCGGTGCGGTGGACGCGCTGGATTCTCCACGAGGCGAAGCGGACCCTCCGGGGTGGCTGAAAGGCAAAGGCAATAGAGGCAGGATGCAACTCTCGCGGCGCGCGGGTGCGGAAGCTCTGCCAGCGCCTCCCGCCGCTTGGCTGGACCTTTTGCGGCGGCAGTTGCGAGATGCCGCGTCGACTTTGGCAGAGCGGCGGATCGTCGCGCTCTATTATCGCGGCAACCTGGATGGTGCGGAGGGCCAACCGCTTTCGCTCTTGTACATTGGGCAAGAAGCGCATGCGCCCGCGTTTGAGATCTACCTGGGCGGCGACGGGACGCGGGCCCCGCCGGTGCCAGAAGAGCGGTTTCGCGGCACCCTTCTGGATTATCTCGGGCCGCGCGGGCGCGCCGAAGCGG
>WNFD01002812.1_pt1 | contig 17491 bp, 16 predicted proteins | sample 5400491 | NCBI WGS metagenome assembly WNFD01 (sample SAMN13153343, study PRJNA577476) | soil metagenome | isolation source: 120 cm saprolite under Douglas fir tree site 2 hole 2 replicate 2 | place: USA:California | collected 2015-04-18 | reverse complement strand
CGCCGTGGGCGGGGCAGTGACCGGCCTGGAACCCGGAGCCCGCGTCATCGGCGTCGGCATCGGATGCGGCGCCTTCGCCGAGTACACGGCGATGCCCGCGGCCTCGGTGATGCCGGTGCCAGCGGGCTGGACAGAGGAGCAGGCGTTGGGCCTGGTCGTGAACTGCCCCACCGCGCTGGCCGCGCTCAGGCCCCTGGGCGGCGTCACGGCCGGGCAGACGGTGCTGGTCCACGCCGCGGCGGGCGGGACCGGCCAGGCCGCGGTGACGATGGCCAAGCACTACGGCGCGACGGTCATCGCCACCGCCTCGCCGAGAAAGCACGAGACAGTGCTGGCACTGGGCGCCGACCACGTCCTCGACTCCCGCGGCCCCGATCTCGCCGCCGAGGTACTGCGGCTGACCGGCGGCACTGGCGCCGACCTGGTGCTGGAGGCATCCCCCGGCGCCACGCTCGGCGCCAGCCTGACCGCGGCCAAGCCGGTGACCGGACGGGTTGTCGTCTACGGCGTGGCCGGCGGCGAAGCCACGGTCACCAGCTGGGAGCTGATCTACGGGCACCAGGTCCACGTGATCGGCCTGAACATCGGCGTGCTGGCCCAGGCCGCACCGCAGATCTTCGGCGAGGTCATGGGCGAGCTGCTCGCGCTCATAGCCGCCAGGGTGCTCACCCCGGGCCAGCCCACCGCGTATGAACTCGCCGACGGGCCGAAGGCGCTCGCGGAACTGGAAACCCGGGCCACCGTCGGCAAGCTAGCCCTGCTTCCCTGAGCGGACGCAGGTGATCACCTCGGCTACCGAGGTCAGCAAGCGCTGACCGGGCCCCAGCCTGCTCCCGGCAGGCAGCCCGGGTCACCCACGGAAACGACGCCGACCAGCGGCGGCGGCACACCACTTGCTGTCCTGACCTCCGCCCGGTCACACCAAAAACAACAGGCTGCAAGCCTCCGAAGGAGTGAGTACACCATGCAATCCGCCGAAGTCGGGGCAGCCGCACCCCATAAGGGGTGGACGCTGGCCCTCAGCTCGGTGGGCGTCTTCATGGCCGCCCTGGATGCCCTCGTCGTGACCACCGCCCTGCCGGCGCTGCGCACCAGCCTCAACGCGAACCTCGGCGACCTCGAGTGGACCGTCAACGCCTACGTCCTCACCTTCGCCTGCCTCCTGCTGCCCGCGGCCGCGCTGGCCGACCGCTTCGGGCGCCGTCGGGTGTTCGCGGCCGGCCTTGTCATCTTCGCGGCGGCGTCGGCGGTGGCGGTGCTCGCCCCGAACGTCGGCGTGCTGATCGCGGCCCGCGCCGGCGAGGGGCTGGGCGCCGCCGTGATCATGCCCGTCTCGCTCACGCTGATCAGCGGCGCCTTCCCGGTCGAGAAGCGGGGAGCGGCCATCGGCATGTGGGGCGCGGTCTCGGGCGTCGCGGTCGCGATCGGGCCGGTCGTCGGCGGTGCGGTCGTCAGCGGGCTCAGCTGGCACTGGATCTTCTGGTTCAACGTCCCCATCGGCGTGCTGGCCGGCCTGCTCTCGCTCTCGCGGCTGGCGGAGAGTTACGGTCCGCGTCAGCCTCTCGACCTCTACGGGCTGGCCCTGGCCTGCGCCGGCTTTTTCCTCCTGGCCTGGGGGCTGGTACGGGTCAGCAGCGTCGGCTGGCGCAGCGCGCAGGTCGTCGTCTCGCTGATCGCCGGAGCGGTCGTGGTGGCGGTGTTCGGTGTGGTCGAGGGGCGCAGGCGCAAGCCGATGGTGCGCCTCGGCCTGTTCCGTAACCGGGCCTTCAACGCGGCGAGCTGGGTCACCTTCTTCATGTACGCGGGACTATTCGGCGCATTGTTCCTGATGTCGCAGTTCCTTCAGTCCGGGCTCGGCGACAGCCCGCTCACGGCGGGGCTTACACCTGCTCGCCTGGACGGGCGTGTCCATGTTCATCGCCCCGGTCGTCGGTCCCCTGGCCGACAAGTACGGCAACCGTCCGTTCATGGCCCTGGGCATGGCCCTGCAGGCGATCGGGTTCGGATGGGTCGCGATGGCCGCCATGCCCGGCGTGGGCTTCGGCGGGTCATCGGCGGGCTGATCGTCGCCGGAGTGGGCATAGGCATCGTCTTCCCGACCGTCGCGAACGGCGTGATGACCTCGGTGGGCCCGGGCCAGACCGGCATCGCCTCGGGTACCAGCGCGACCCTGCGCGAGATGGGCGGGGTCTTCAGGGTCGCGTTCACCGCGAGCTTGTTCTCCCACCCGGGCAACTACACGTCCCATCCGACCTTCATCACCAGCTTCAGCCATGCGCTCTGGCTGTGCGCGGCGCTTTCAGCGGCCGGCACTTTCGTGTCGCTGGCGTACCGAGCCTCCGCGCCCTCACCCATGCCCCCGCCCCAGCCGCGCAGCCTGCCGAGGCGGCTGCTACGGCGGTCAACGACTGATTCTGCGAGAGGAGACAAGGGCCTGCACCTTTCGGCCACCGGCGACGCGTGCCTTCCCCACAGCTCGCCAGTGCGCACAATCCCGTTCCACGTGTCAGGAAAGAAACACAAGAGCGAAACGAGGTAAGGATCTTGACTACCGAAGCCCAGAAGAAGAAAGAGGCCGCCGTCCTCGACGTCGTGAAGGGCGTCCACGAGGCCTGGAACAATGCCGACCCGGACGCGTTCGTCGCCGAGTATCTTGAGGATGCCAGCGCGATCCTGCCCGGTGCGTACATGAAGTCGCGCGAGGAGATCCGCGGCGCCATGGCGTTCTCGTTCAACGGGCCGCTGAAGGGCACGCGGTCGTCCGACAAGGTGCTGGACGTCCGGTTCCTGAACGACGACGCGGTCGTGGTCATCAGCGAGACCGGCATCCTGGTTCCCGGAGAGACCGAGGCCCCGCCCGAGCGGACGGTGTACGCGACCTGGGTGCTCGCCAGGCAGGACGGCAAGTGGCTGCTCGCGGCCTATAGCAACAGCCCCTCGGTCGCGTCCAGCCAGTCGTAACCACGAGCTGCTACGACTGTGCCCCGTCCCGGCCACTCGGGACGGGGCACAGCGTTTACCGCGTTTTCCGCCGGGCATCGGCCGACCGCCATCAGGCGGCAGGTCCGCGTAGGAAAAGCCGCGATGCCCGGAACGGGCCGGCTGACCCCAGCGGCCGGGAAACCAAGCCGAAGCACGTATCCAGGCCGAGCAGCAGATAGGGCTGGCTCAGCATGTCCTGCAACGCCCTGCCGATGCTCGTCTTCCCCGCCGACGAGGCTCCGTTCAGGAACAGCACGCGCGAAGTCCGTGACCGCCGCGCGCTGGGGCCGATGTTGCACGGTGCCCGGCGTGCGCCCGTCGGTGAGGTTCAGGCGGCTGCCTGCCTGCGCGGCGAGATCGGTGACGGTGTCGAGCATGCCGCGCGGAAGGAACAGGCCGCCGTCGAGGGTCTCGTCGTAGGCGTGCAGGAAGGCCGCGATGGTGTCGACGTCTATCTCGCACCGAGGTCGGAAAGGAGCGCAGCCCGCCTTTCCTCGAGCGCGCCGAGCTGAGTCCGGAGCTGTTTCAGCTCGCGGTTGATGCGCGCCAGCTCCGTTCGCGCCTGCCGTTCCCGGAGGTACTGCTCACCATGCCTGCTCCGCACGAGTTCCTCGACCTCGCGGCGGAACAGCCGCAGCCACGGGTTCCCGTGCATCGAGCCGGGCCGGTACTGGAGCTTGCCCGCGTTGATCGCCGCGATGATCTCATCCTGCGTCAACCCGAACTCCGAACGAGCCGTCTTGTCGCTCAGCGTCGCGCCCTTGCGGCCCCATTCTTCATCGTGGAACTCCATAGCTCCTCGTTATCTCACACAGAGCGGTTCAGCCGGGGTTCGCGGGTTCACCGACGGCCGACGAGTTCGCTGAGGCGGGTGCCGATCACCGAGACGCCCGGACGCGGCTCGCGCTCGTAGTACCAGGGCTTCCGGCGGCGCAGCAGTACTTCGCCGTGCTCGGCCCAAGTGAAGTTCGGCTTGCGCAGGATCTTCCGGAACACCGCGTCGACGGTTTGCGGAAAGGCGGCGGCCAGCCGCCGGAAGGGCAGCGGGCCGATGCTGTCCGTCCCCAGGTACCCTCGCAGCACCTGCGAGTATCGCTTGTCGGCCGCCAGGGCCGGGTCTGCGAACAGGTCGCGCAGCATCCTGTATTCGTTATAGAAGTTGAGCCCGTCAGTGTCGTCGTAGATGATGCCGATGGTGTCGGCGTTGGCGAGTTCGGCTGGCAAGTCGAAAGCGGGGATGTTCACGCCGGGGACGTGTCGTGGTCGGGAGCGCCCGGGGTGCGCGGCGAGCGCGGCTTCCTGACGGTGGCGGTAGTAGGCGTTGAGCCGTTCCTCGGCTTCGGCGGGGGCAAGGACCAGCTCATCGCTGCCGAAGAACTCCATGAACGCGGCCCTATCCTCCCGCATCTGCTTCCAGCCCTGCTCGATTCTCCCCGGGTTGCGGTAGACCAGTCCAGGCTGTCTGGTCGCCAGTTCCAGCGCGGCCTGCGCAATCTGTGCGGCGCTGGACTTGGGGTAGCCCGCCAGCGTCCCGGAGACCAGCCAGACCCTGGGCAGCGGGCGGACGGGACCCTCGCCGGCCAGCTTGCTGGCCCCGTAGGGCGAGATCGGCACCAGACGCGCGTGCGCAAACCCGCCTTTGGGCAGCCGGCGGAAGGCGGCCGGGCCCACGTTGGAGTACGTGCGGTACTCCAGGTCATCGATCAGGTTCAGCAGGACGATCGCGTCCCGGTCCTTGGCCCGGATCTCGAAGATTCCCTCCACCGGGTCGCGCCAGCCGCGCAGCATCTCGCGGTCAGCCGCGGTCAGGCCCGGCCAGCTGGCCAGGAACTGGTCCAGCACAGTCTTGCCTTCCGGCAGGCGGTGCTGAAGCGCGAACCGGTCGATGATGGCGATCGCCTCGCCCTCGTTCAGTTCTCCTCCGGGACCTGCCGCCTCCATGAACCGTGCCAGATGCCGTTCGAACCGCGGGCTGCAGGCGAAGTCGACCAGGGCCCGCTTCAGTTCCGCGCTGCGCTCGATGAGGGAGGCGAGCGACGCCTCGTCGCCGCTATCGTTCATGGCCCTTAATTCTCCTCATACCACGCCCACTCCGGGCACTCCTCCGCCAGCGACGGCAATGACAGGCGCAGCGGCCTCAGCTTGTTGTACACCGCGCGCGCAAGGTCGTCTGCCGAGGCGGGCAGGCCCATCCGGACAAGCAGCATGTCCTTGTCGGTATCCTCGCGGCATTCGTACAGCCCGAGCATGACGGCGACCGCGATATCGGCGGCCGCCCGCCGGGCGCCGCGTTCCTTTCGCCAGGTGAGATCGTCGATATACGGCTGGAGGACTTGCAGTATCCGTCCCCGCCCCGCATCGACGGACACCGGCCCGCTGAGACGCAGCGCCCGCAGCCTGGCCGTGATCTCGTCGATGAGATCCTGATCCGCCACGACGAGCAGCGCGGAGGAGATCTCGTCCGCCTCGGCGGCCAGTTCAGGATGCCGGAGGAGCAACTCGGACAAGAGGACCGACCGCTCGTCATCAGACAGCCGGCGCCTACAGGGACTCACCGCACCATCATGCCGCCAGTCTGGCGGTCCTTGCGCTTCAGCCCGCCTAGCGAGGATGGCACACTCAACCAAGTACAGTGGCTGGTCTCAGACACCGAGCCATCGCGGTGCGCAGCGTCTACAGGAACACCTTCACGCGTGGTTCGTCGCTGGGGAATCAGCAGATGATCCGGACGGCGATCGTGGTCGGCCAGCTCGCCGCCCGGCACGGGATCCGGGTCTCCCTGAAGCAGTCGCCCTATGGCGCGACCACCGCCATCGTGATCCTGCCCCACGACATCATCGTCAGCGCGGGCGACGTTCAGGCGGACCCCAGCCCCGGGGTTCCCTTCGTCAGGGCCGGGCCTGTCCCGTGTGGTGCCGTGCCCAGGGCGCACCAGGCCCGTAACCTCAGCCGGGCGGAAGACGGCACCGTGACGGCAGCCCAGCTGAGGAACTCGATGACCGACCAGCTGCGCGGCTGGGACGGCGAACCACTTCCCTCTTCGTCTGACGCGGCGCTGCGGGCGGTGCCGCGAGAGGCGTTCCTGCCCGGCACGCCCCTGGCCGAGGCCTACGGCAGCAGCCCCGTCGTGGCGCACCGCGACAAGGACGGAGTGGCTACCAGTTCGGCGTCTGCACCCGGCATCGCCGCCGCGATGCTCGACCAGCTCGACGTCCGCCCCGGCCAGCGAATCCTGGAGATCGGCGGCGGCACCGGCTACAACGCCGCGCTCCTGGCCCGCCTGACCGGGCCAGGTGGGCAGGTCACCACCATCGAGCTGGACCGCGGCGTCGCCGCCGAGTCCGGGAGTGGCAGCGCACTGGCGCCCGTCCGCCGGTCGCCGTCTGGACCACCGCCCAGACCCGCCAGTTCCTGAAGTCGGCTGCCGGGCACCGGTTGTTCGCCGCCTACCAGCTGATCGCGCTGCGCGGGCTGCGGCGCGGTGAGGCGTGCGGGCTGCGCTGGGCCGACCTGGATCTGGACGCCGGGCTGGCCTACATCACCCGCCAGGTCCAGCACGTGGCCGGGAAACTCACCGCCTGCCCGCTGAAGACCCCGGCCAGCCGCCGCGCGGTCGCCCTGGACCCGGCGACCATCGCCGCCCTTCGCGAGCACCGCCGCGCCCAGCAGCTCAATGCCCAGGCCCGCGGGATCACCCTCAGCGGGTACGTGTTCACCCCACCTGGCGGCGGGCCGTTGTGCCCCGAGCACCTGACCCGGACGTTCAACACGCTGGTAGCCGGCGCCGGGCTGCCCCCGGTGCGGCTGCATGACCTTCGCCACGGCGCGGCCACGCTCTACCAGGTCCGGAGACGAACGGCTCACCCTCGCCGAGGTGCAGGCGATCTTGCGGCATGCTCACCTGGACACGACCGGGCGCTACCTCACTGCCCGGGTGGAGGACATGCACGACAAGCTCCAGGAGCACTACGCCCAGCCTCGTCCCCAGCGCACCTTCGCCGCCGGGTATGACCCGGAGGACGTCAGGGCGGTGTTCGGTGGCTGAACTCGATGCCCCGGCCCGGCCGGGCAAGAAGGGCATCAGCCGTTTCGTCAGCGTGAACGCCGCCCCGGCCCCACCTCCGGCGGTCCCGCCGCGACCTCAGGGCGATCTGACGCGGGCCTGCACCGAGGAAATCGCGCAGGCGGTGCGGACGACGTGGCCGACGAAGTCAGCCGACAACCGGTGGAACCGAAGCCGCGGCGCCCGGGACCTCCTGCACCACCTGAGCCAATTTCCGGGCGAGACCTGGCAGGAGCGATGGGATGCCAGCGGGTTCAACCAGCGCGGGAACCCTGTTTCTGTCCTGCGATCGGCGCCCAGGGACAGGAGCCAGATCGGGACTGGCGCTGCCTGCCTGTTCTGCCTGCGGATCATCCAGCCCTCGCTGGAGGCCTTCCGGTCGAACATCTTCCTCTACTACGGGCAGCGTTTCCTCACCGCCCAGAACGACCCGCTGCTGGAGACGTTCTGGGCCGGGGTGCAGGCCACGCCGGTGAACCCGATCCACCACGGGACCGCGCTGTTCGACGTCGCGGTCGCGCTCACCACGCAGGGCATCGCGCTGGCCGACCTGACCCCCGCCGCCTTCCTGCACTACGCGTGGGAGTGCCGCCGCCAGGGACTGGTGCTGGGGGCACGCGGAGCCGGCAGCCGGTTCCCCGGCCACCTGGCCTGGCAGCTGCTCCACACGATGGACCACTTTCCCGCCCGCGGGCCGGCGACGTTGAAGGCCGCGCTGCTGAACGGGCGGCTGACGGTCGAAGAGCTTGTCGGCCGGTACAAGATCCGCCACGCCGGGGTCCGGCACCTGCTCATCGCCTACCTGGAGCGGCGCAAACCCGAGCTGGACTACTCGACGCTGGACAATCTGTCCCGGCACCTGGCCAGCAACTTCTGGGCGGCCATCGAGCGGATCGCCCCCGGCCAGCCCGACCTGCGCATCGACGGCGAGCTCTACCAGCGGTGGCGTGACCAGGTCGCGGTCCGCGCCGACGGCAAAGGCCGCCGCGACTTCGATCCCATCCTGCGAGCGGTCCGCGCCTTCTACGCCGACCTGCAAGCGTGGGCCGCCGCGGAACCTAGGCAATGGGCGATCTGGGTAGCGCCCTGCCCGGTCTCCGACGCCGATGTCCGCGGCTACGGGATCCGCAAACGGCGTGTCAAGGAACGCATGGACGACCGCACCCGGCAGCGGCAGCCGCTGCTGAGCCCCCTCGTGGAACACATGGAGAACCGGTACGGCCTCCGTGAGCTCCTCGCCCAGGTCGCGGGCGCAGCCAGCGGGGAAGCCGTCACTGTCGAGGGCCGCACCTACCGGCATCTGTGGAGCCGGGTGGATGAACGACGCGTCCGGCTCGGAGGACCAGCGAACGTCCGCGCTCTCGACCTGGAGAACGGCAAGTACATCAACGTCACGCACGCCGAAGACGCCGCGTTCTGGGAGTGGGCGATCGTAGAGGTCTTGCGGCACTCAGGTGTTCGCATCGAAGAAGCTCTTGAACTCACCCATCTCAGCATCCGGCAATACCAGCGGCCCAACGGCGAGGTCATCGCCTTGCTCGTGGTCGCCCCGTCGAAGAGCGACCGGGAACGTGTCATCCCCATGTCCGCCGAGCTGTTCGCCGTCGTCGCGGCCATCGTCCGCCGTCACACCGCCGGCGGCGAGACCATCCCGCTGCTGTCCCGCTACGACCCGAAAGAGCGGCAGAGCAGCCCGCCGATGCCGTTCCTGTTCCAGCGCAAGATCGGCACCAAGCACGAGGTCATCTCCGACACCACCGTTGTGAACATGCTCAAACGCCGCTGCCGGGAACTCGCCGAACAGCATCCCGGCTTCCAGGCCGCCAGCTTCACCCCCCACGATTTCCGGCGGCTGCTGGCCACCGACCTAGTCAACAGCGGGCTCCCGATTCACATCGGCGCAGCCCTGCTCGGACATGTGAATCTTCAAACGACCCGGGGCTACGTTGCCGTGTTCAACGAAGACGTCGTCCGCCACTACCAGCAATTTCTCGACCGGCGCCGCCAAGCCAGGCCATCGGATGAGTACCGGCCGGTCACCGAGCCCGAGTGGCTCGGGTTCGAGGAGCACTTCGACCAGCGCAAGGTGGAACTGGGAGGCTGCGGCCGCCCCTACGGGACCCCTTGCCAGCATGAACATTCGTGTTTGCGCTGCCCCATGCTCAACATCAACCCCAAGATGCTGCCCCGCCTCGACGAGATCGAAGACGACCTCCAGGCCCGCCGAAGCCGAGCCGCTCACGAGGGCTGGCTCGGCGAAGTCGAAGCCCTCGACCTCACGCCTACCTCCCTGCGTCAAAAGCGAGACCAGGCCCGCCGGCTCGCCCGCATCGTCCCCGTCGACCTGGGCCTGCCCGCGATGCGGAGGCCCGACCACGCATGACAGGCCCGCACGCAGACACCTCCGCGACACCCGCTATCGATCAGGCAGGTCGGGCGATCCGAACACGCTCGTCCAACGGCGGGCGAGCAGCGCGTTCTGCTCTGCGGTGAGCACGCCAGGCGCGCCGAGCGCGAGTGCGGCCCCGTTCGCTGCGTGACCGGCCTGCTGCCATGCCGGATCGGAGAGCACTTCAACACCGTCGCGCTCATCCCAGCCGAACAGCGCCGCACTGGTGCGACGGGCGGCCTCCTCGACCGCCTGCTGCAGGACATGCAGGCCGCACCCCACCGGGGACCCGCCGCGGTGGTCCTGCAGCCAGCGATCCCACAGCGCCTTGTTCAAAGGCGCCTCATCTGCCTCCGACATCGCGGCCAGGCCCTCGACCTGGTCGCCGGTCAGCGCACGCGCCCTGGTGATCACCCACTCCACGGCGTCGCCATGGGAACCGGCGACCAGCCACGTGGGCACCTGCTCCACGACGGTGAAGGCCCGACAGCGCACCCACCGGTTGCCCGGCATCAGCCGCACCGGGCGATAGAGATCATCGACGCGCCACAGGCTGGACGGCCACAGCAGGACATCGGTGGCGTTCTCGTGCACCACCAGCCCCTCATCGCCGACCAGGAGCCGTGCTACTGGACGCCCGGTCGCGCGCTCACGAGCCGCGAATAGCTTGTCGGGGTCGAAGCAGACGCGAGCCCCAAGTGCCGGCTCCGGGGTGCCGAAGAACCGCTCCTCGTCATCGACGGCGAAGAAGAAATCCACGGCACCACGGTACGCAGAACACGCTCCACAGCATCGGACTTGCAAAGTGCAGAGAAGGTTCCTGGATTCGGTGGGCGTGGGCTGGGACCGGGCGTCGCGGGCCGAGGCCCGGGATTTCAGCTGCTGGATTCAGCTGACCGTCAAGCAGCGGCTGCAGGCGTCCAGGCCGAAGACGGCGCGCTGGTCAAGCCGGACACCGGGAGCGCCGAATCCGGTGACCGGCAAGCCGGCGCCCGGGGACGGCTACGCGCCGGCCACCGTCGCCCACAGCGAGACGGTGCTGCGCCGCTTTTACGACTTCCACCGGGACGCGGGTACCGGCCCGATCCTGAACCCGTTCCCGCTGGATATGTCCCGCCGGGCCAGGCGCGCCCGCGCGCACCACAACCCGATGGACGAGTGGGCGCACGAGCGGACGGGGCGTTACCGGCCGGTGGTGCCGCGGCGGATTCCCAAGGCGATCCCGGACGACTGGTTCAACCAGCTGTTTGCGGTCTTGCCGTCAGACCGGGACCGGGCACTGGTGGCGTTCTGGATCTCCACTGGGGCGCGGGCCTCAGAGCTGCTGGGGATGCGCCAGTGCGACATCGATCCCGGCCAGCAGCTGATCAGCGTGGTGCGCAAGGGTTCCCGCGCCCGGCAGCAGCTCCCGGCATCGGCCGATGCGTTCGTGTGGCAGCGGCTGTATCAGCAGGATCTGCTGCGGCTGGGTGTTCCCCGCGGCAGGGCCCAGCCGGCCTGGTGGACGCTGCGCCGCCCGCACCGGCCGCTGACCTACCACGCCGCGCACCGCATGTTCGAGCGGGCCAGCGCCGCGCTCGGTGCCGACTGGACGCTGCATGACCTGCGGGACATATGCAACAAGCCTGGTCAACGCAGGCATGTCGCTGCAGGCGCTGATGGCCCTGCTCGTCTCCACCGAGATGACCCTGCGCTACGCCTCGCTGGCCGCCCCCGCCTCCGCACCGCCTACGAAGAAGCGATGAGCAAGGCCCGCACCAGGCTGACCCTGCCCATCGCCCCGGCCGGCCGGCCCATCATCCCCGGCCGGGTCGAATGGCTGCGCACCGAGATGCTCAAGACCCGGGTCGCCCACGGCTACTGCTCCCGCCAACTCGCCGCCGAGGCCTGCCCCTACGCCAATATCTGCGAGCAATGCGACAACTACGTCACCGCCCCCGGGTTCATCCCCCAGCTCCAAGCCCAGCTCACCGACATCACCGCGCTCCGCGACGACGCCGCCGAACGCGGCTGGCACGCCGAGGTCGCTCGGCACTCACGCGTCATCGCCAGCATCCAGGCCCACCTGCAACGGCTCACCCGAACCGCCGGAACAGGACACACCACCTGATTCCGCCCCCGAGGGCCGGTTAATCGAGCGCTGGTTCGGTTTCCTGACCAGCCAGCTGATCCGCCGCGGCGTCCACAAAAGCGTCGAGGCCCTCGAAGCAGACATCCGCGCGTGGGTTGAGGGCTGGAACGCCGACCCCAGGCCATTCGTGTGGAAGAAAACCGCCGAGGAGATCCTCGACTCCCTCGCACGATATTGCCGACGGATTTCAGGCGCGGAACACTAGTCCCCGCGTAATCCTCAAACATCTGGATGGCGTGGTGGCGGTACTGAAGGGCCCCGGCGATCACGCCGCCGGGGTGGCGGGCGATGAACCAGGCCAAGGACCGGCGGAACTGCCGGGTGGTCAGCGGCCCCGCCGTCCTGTCGGGCACAGGGATGACATCGGCGCGCCCGTTCGCCGCGCAGTAGGTGCTGACCCACCTGGTGAAGTCAGCCAGCGCCTGCTGGGTGGCGGCGGTGGTGAGCACGGCATTGGACGAGGCAGGCCGGGTGCCTTCCCGGTAGGGCAGGCGGGCGAACAGCAGCGGCTGGCCAGGTCGCTGCAGGCGTTCCAGAACAGCCACGGCCCGCGCGGCCGGGGGACCGGCGACCCAGGTGGCTGGCACGCCACGGGGGTCGTTTTCGCCTTTGAACGCCAGCCCGGTGATCTTCCACCGGCAGGCGGTACCGTTGCTGTCGCGCTCGCAGCGGGCACAGCCGCGGGTCAGGTGCTTGATTACTGCTCGACTTTCGTGGTTACGCGGCGAGGTTTTCCCAGGCCAGGCGGAGGATGCTGATTTCTTCGGGTGTTGGCTGGTCAGGGCGAGATGCCTTAAATCTGGCGGCGATGATGACGCGGCGGAGCTTGGCGGCCATGTCGGCGGTCGACGGCGCTGCCTTGGTGGTGTACCAGGGGGCGCGGGCCCGGTGATCTGCGACGTCGGCGAGGTCGTGGCCGGCGGTGGCGTACCAGCAGGTGGCGATGGCCTGGCAGGCGAGCTGGAACGGGACGGTCCGCTCGACGGCGCGGGCGGTGCGGTTGCGGGCCTGCCCGGCGCCGAAGACCTGCCGGGCGTCCTCGATCGCGACCTCGATCGACCACCTGGCGGCGTACCGCTCGATCACCTGCGCGGCGGTGGCGGTGGTATCGGTGGTGACCAGGGCCAGGTCATAGCTGGCCGCTGACCGGTCGCGGATCAGCGCGACGGTGACGGCCCTGGTGCCGAAGACCGAGGGCCACAGGCAGGTGACCGCGGCGGCGCTGATGGCGGCGGTCTTGCCGTAACGGGTCACGGTGACCTCGGTGAACGCAGCGGTGGCGGCGAGCGTGGCCAGGGTGGGCAGCCGGTCTCCCTTCTGCCGGGGCCGGCCGCGCTTGCCGGTGCGCGCTGGCGGCAGCCCGTACAGGGCGGCGTCCTTGCGCAGCCGGGTGGTCCAGGAGACCTGGTGCGGCAGCTTCTTCAGCTCGCCCCCGGCGTAGGCGGAATCAGCGACTACGTGGATGTGGCGGCCGGGCAGCGCCTCGGCGATCATCTGTGCCATGCGGCGGGCCAGCCACAGCCTCGATGCGGAGTTGGTGTTCTTGATGACCAGCTTGGCCAGCACCGGGACCGCGACCGGCCGGCGGAGGGCCGGCAGCTTCACGATGACGGCAGCGATCACCCAGTTGTTGCCGTACCCCGTTTTCGCAGGCCCCGGCGCGGACCCGTCGTGAAACCAGGACGCGGCCCAGACCTTCTTACCGCGCCGCCGGAACAGCGTGTCGTCGATCGCCACGGTCACTGGCTCCCCCGCGGGCACCAGCAGCCCGGCCACCAGCTTCGCGACGGCCAGGCCCAGCTCACCGGGATCCCACCTGGGCTTGGATATGTGGCGGCAGGTCATGCCTGCCGTTATGTTCAGCCAGCAATCGTGATCGTTTGCGCGGAGGTGGCCGATGGCGGATGGCGATATGAGCACGGGTCCGGGTCCATTGCGCCGTAGGGCACTGTCCGCGCATAACGGCGCCACCATGCGGACCGTCGTGGACTGCGGCGAACCTGGCCGTCTCATCCTTGACGAGCCGGTGCCGCACGGCGGCACCGGCGAAGGACCGACGCCGCTGCAGGCTGTGCTAGGTGCACTGTGCGGGTGCGAGGCGGTGACGTTCCGGCGCACCGCCACCGAATGGGGCCTGAGTTACAGTGCCCTGGACTTCGAAGCCGCCTTCACCATCGATATCCGGGGGAGGCAGGGCGACCGGTCGGTGCGCCCGCATTTCCAGACCGTGCGGGTGCGCGCTGTGGTGTCCACCGCCGAGTCCATCGACAAGCTGGCCACGGTGATCGAGGAGACCGAGGCACGGTGCCCGGTGATGAACCTGCTCCTGGACGCCGAAGTCGACCTGCGGATCGAGTGGCTCCGCGACAGCGGCGGCACCCACGAGACAGTTCCCCGGCATACCACCGGGGCCTGAACCCCCCGCGCCGTTCCTGGGATGCCTGTCAGGCTGCGGACACTCCGGGCGCCCCTGATGGCGGCGGCGCGTTTTACTGACGGGAGCCGCCGAAGCTCGCCCTGGAGGTTCGCCATGAGGTCTCGCGCCCTGCTGACGGCTTCCGGGAGGCGATGTCCGCCCTGGTCTAAGCCGGGTGATGCGGTCCGGCTATTCGCCCGCGGGATTACGGTGCGCCCGTGCGTTCCGGTGGCCGCGGTGGTCGGCTGCGTCCTGTCGGCGATCAACGAGGGGGCACGGATCGCCGCCGGCCAGGCCGGGTGGCTGACCTGGGTACAGGTCGGCCTTAACTTCGTGGTTCCGTTCCTGGTCGCCAGCTACGGCTACCTCACCGCTGCCCGGGTGCCGGGCTAGCGCGGCCGGCTCCCGGCTGGGCAGGAGACGGCTGATCATGAGATGTGATCCTGGGCAAGGACACCGGAAACAGCCAGCCTCGCTGGCAGCCGGCGTGTCAGCCCGTCGGCCAAGCCAGTGACGGCGCGTGGCGTTACGCAGTTTCACGGGCGAAAATCGTGGATGTGAAGTGGTGACATGGAGCCGGCGCAGGCGGGCTCACCTGCTGCGGAACGGGCGCGCGGGTCGCCGGTAGAGGATTACGCGCTGATCGGGGACACCCATACGGCTGCGCTGGTCGGCCGAAACGGGTCGATCGACTGGCTGTGCCTGCCGGGTTTCGACTCGGGCGCCTGCTTCGCTGCGCTGCTGGGAGGTGAGGAGCACGGGTTCTGGCGGATCGCCCCGGTCGGCGCCGCTGATTGCGTTGTCCGCCGTTACCGGGGCGAGACCCTGGTGCTGGAGACGGAGTTCCACCCACCCGATGGTGTGGTCCGGCTGGTGGACTGCATGCCTCGCCGCTCTGATCATGCCAGCGTTGTCCGGGTGGAGATCCCGCCCAGTTGCAGATCATGTACGGTCCCGCGGGTGAACGCCGGCTCACCGAGCTGGAGCTGGGCTGGCTGCCCGGCTACGAAGGCTCCCGCCCGGTGCGCATCGGCAACGCGGCATCCGCGCAGGTCCAGCTGGATGTTTACGGGGAGGTGATGGATGCCCTGCACCAGGCACGGTGTGCCGGCATGGCGCCGGACCCGACCGCGTGGGCGCTGCAGCAGGTCCTCGCCGGGCACGTGGAGCAGCACTGGCGGGAGCCTGATGAAGGGATCTGGGAGGTCCGCTTGTGCAGGCCGGCGAGTGTCAGCGCGTCGAAGCACACCGCCGGCAGCAGCGTCGCGAGCAGCGCCGGCGGGAAGACAGCCACGAATGGGATGTACGCGTAGTAGGCGAACGGGCCGTAGGAGTCCGGGCGGTAGATCCGAAGCCCACCGGGGCCCTGCCAGGACACCGCCCCGTAAAGGCGCAGTCCGTGCAGAACGCGCCAGGCGCCGAGCGAGCTCGCCTGCCCGACATCCAGAATGTTGCCCGCCGCGACACTTCCGATCCGAACGAGCAGCAGTATCAGGATTGCCCAACCGTCGGGAGCTGATGGATGGGCGCAGTTCCGGCATCCGCCATATCCCAAAGGTCGCTCCAAGCATGCGGCAGAACAGCCAGCCGAGACAGACGGCTGCCAGCCACAGACCGGCTTGGGAGACATCGTCGCTGAGCAGCATCGCCACGGGAAAGAAGCCAGCGAGCGCCAGCACGTCCAGATGCTCGACTCGCCACGGGCGACGCCAGTCGAGCAGCCCGAGAACAAAGCAGACCGCCGACGGTACGGCGATGAGCAGCGGATGCAACGTGAACGCGCCGTCGGCGACCGCCGGGGTGAACCAGCCACCGCCCTTCGGTACGAACCCATGACCAACTGGCACGAGCGCGGCCAGCACCCCCAGCCCACAAATGAACACGAACACGAGCAGACCAACGATCGCCAGTTTGTTTCCGCGAGGTGTTCTTGGCCCCACCTCTCCAGGCCGCAGCGGCCCCACGTGGCCAACTCCAACTTCTTTCGGCCCCACCCTGCTGGGGTCAGAACATCTTGCAACTTGCCTGGCAGAGTCCCTTTCCTCGCTGCCAATGACTGATCGGGGTGGGGCCGAATCATCTTCGCAAACGATCTTGCCGGGGCCAGGAGAGCTTGGAACGGTGGGGCCGGAACCACTTCGCGAAATCACCAGTTCGCTCGCTCGATCCAGCCGCCTACTAATGCGCGGGGTGTGGCCGGGCGGCCGCTCAGTTGTGTGCCGCATGTGGGCTCGGTTTGCTTTGAAGGCGGGTGACTGGGCGTTGGCGTCGAATCTGTCCGATGCCGATCCCCCGTGTCGGGGGACATCGGGTTTGGGTCGTTCAGGACGCCGTGGGTGCGCATGCATTGCGCGTGGGCGACCAGTTGATCGTGGACGGGATCGAGATGCCCCCGATGCCGGGCAGGACCAGATCTGCAGTGCGGGACGGATCCGGATGGCAGGCAAAAAAAAAGAGTCAGCCATCCACCGGCACCGGGCCCGGCGGTGAACGCTATCCCGTCCAGCGCGAGCCCGGACTGAACTGCTCGCGTAGCCCGGCGACCTCGATAGCCCATCGCTCATGCGATTGCCTCTCAGTGCGTGAATGCCGTTTCGGAACTCGTTGTACGCCGGGGCCGGTCCCAGCACGGTGCCAGCGGCTGATACCTGGCTGAGACCGGCGCCCTGGCATGCTGAAGCCGGTCCTCGGGATCGACGCGCGCGGACTTACGCGTCGCGGAGCCGGAGCGCCAGGCCGCCGAGGAGGAGCGCTCCGGCGGCCCAGGCGGCGAGCGCGCCGAGGCCCTGCCAGGGGGTGAGCGGCAGGGCGCGGATATTGGCCGTGGCCTGGATGTCCAGACCCGCGGTCATCGGGGCGATCTGTTCCAGGTGCCGCAGCCAGGCCCCGGTGCTGACCGTGGCGGTGAGGAGCGGAAACAGGAACAGCAGGCCCAGCACGATCCCGATCGCCGCCGCGGAATCCCGCACTGCGGTGGCGACGCCGAGGGCGAGCAGCCCGATCAGGGCCAGGTACAGAGCGGAGCCGAGAGCAGCGCGCAGGTCGGCGCCGTTGCCCAGCGACAGCGGCGGGCCGGCCAGGCCGTGGCCGGGCAGGATGAACTGCGCGGCCAGCACCGACCCGGCCGAGGCGACGGTGCCGGCCGCCAGCACCAGGCCCGAGACGACGGCGGCCTTGGCGGCGAGGACGCTGAGGCGGCGGGGCATCGCGGCGAACGTGAGGCGGATCATCCCGGTGCCGTACTCGCCGCCGATCGCCAGCACGGCGAGGATCGCGGCCACCGCCTGCCCGAGATAGACCCCGGTGAGGGAGAGCTTCGCGGGATCCTGGCCGCACCCGCCGGCGGCGTGGCAGGTCGCCGACCCCGCCGCGGCCGGGCCGATGGCCGCGGTGAGGACGACGACGGCGAGCAGCAGCCAGCCGGTGCCGCCGGCCGTCCGCAGCTTCGTCCACTCCGCGCCAAAGGCGCGCGCCGCCGACTGGACTGAGGAGCGAGGAACGAGCGACGAG
>WNFD01012801.1_pt1 | contig 17494 bp, 13 predicted proteins | sample 5400491 | NCBI WGS metagenome assembly WNFD01 (sample SAMN13153343, study PRJNA577476) | soil metagenome | isolation source: 120 cm saprolite under Douglas fir tree site 2 hole 2 replicate 2 | place: USA:California | collected 2015-04-18 | reverse complement strand
TGTGGTCATCGTATCGGCCAGCGACGACGGCGGCACCATCCGCCGTTCGCTGGATTTCGGAGCCTCCGGATTCATTCCGAAGCGGTTCGGGGTCGAAACCTTGCGCGACGCCATTGTGAAAGTCATGGATGGCGACGTCTGGATTCCGCCGGACACTGACCTGTCAGCAGCGGCCGATCCGGATATGAGCCGGCTGCGCGACCGGCTGGTGACGCTGACCCCACAGCAGGTGAGGGTACTCATGATGTTGTCGGAAGGCCTGCTCAACAAGCAGATCGCCTATGAGCTTGGCGTGTCGGAAGCGACGATCAAGGCGCATGTATCCGCGATCCTGCAGAAGCTGGGCGTCGAGAGCCGCACCCAGGCCGTGATCGCCGCGGCGAAAATTTCCGGCGGCCAGTGGCGGCAGGGTACGCCCTCACCACAATAAGGAATGCTCGCACTCTCCCCGCAAGCGGGGCGAGGGAGAAGTGTCGATCAGACCTGTAGGATGGGTGGAGCGCAGCGATACCCATCACTTGAACATGCGAGTTTGTCCGCATGACCGACTACCGTCGAAACTTCATTGCCGGGGGCAGCTTCTTCTTCACTGTCAATCTGGCGGAGCGACGGCTTCGGCTTTTGACGGAACACATAGACGAATTGCGGAAGGCGTTTCGCGAGACGCGGCGGGATCATCCGTTCACTATCGACGCGATGGTCATTCTGCCTAATCACCTTCACACTATATGGACCATGCCAGACGGCGACGCGAATTTTGCTACCCGCTGGCGGCTGATCAAATCGGTGTTTTCGCGCAGCCTCCCAACCGGCGAACGGATTTCCGACAGCCGTGTCGCCAAGGGTGAACGCGGTATCTGGCAGCGGCGCTACTGGGAGCATACCATTCGCGATGAAAGCGATTTCGCGCGTCACATCGACTACGTTCATATCAACCCGGTCAAGCATGGGTATGTGACGCGGGTCAGGGATTGGCCGTATTCGTCGTTTCATCGTATGGTGAAGCTTGGCGTCTATCCAGAGGATTGGGCGGGCGATGTCTCCAGTCACGGTGGGACGTTCGGCGAACGGCCGTAAATATTCGCGCTGAGGCGATGCGTTTCGCGGTGGTGGCAAGGCCGGAGTAACACGATGAGTCTTATCTTCGCTCCGCTGTACGCGGCAATCTCGATAATCAATAGGCCGCTGCTTTGGTTGTTTCCGCAATTGGATGTCTTCAATTTTTGGGTCACCGTTCTCTATGTCGCCGTGGCGCTCTGCGTCGTTACGTTTTTCGGAATGGTGTTAACAGGACGTGCAAAGTTCAGCGATCTATGGACTTCAAAACAAAAACTTGAGATCAGAGAATGGCAGGAACGCCACCAAGGCGATTAATTAGTAGTGCTTATGGTGAGCAGTGAGGCGATGGGTTTCGCGGTGCTCAACCCATCCTACGGTCTGACTGTTACTCCTTATTCCGCGGCCACCATTTGCTGGGTGCGCCATTGACCGAGTAGAGCCCGCAAGCTTGCCGGTTTGACCGGCTTGTTGAGCACCGCGATGTTCTCCTCCCGCGCCGCGGCCCGCACATGCGGACTGCGATCCGCGGTGATCAGGATCGCCGGAATATCGCCGAACCGGCGGCGAATGTCCCGGATCGCGGCGACGCCGTTGCCACGGTCGAGGTGATAGTCGACCAGAAGACCGGTGACCCGTCCGCCCGCGGCCTCGATCGCTTCGATTGCGGCGTCCGGATCGGTAACTGCGATGACCTTGGCGTCCCAGGCCGTCAGCAAGGTTTTCATACCGTCCAGAATCGCGGCGTCGTTCTCGATGCAAACGATCAGGGAGCCGCTCATCGGTGTCCTGGAAAGCGGGGTCGCGCTGGTGACCGCCGCGGTGAAATTGATGGCTTTCGCGGTGGGCACCGTCACCGAAAAAACCGAGCCGCCGCTGACATTGGAATCCAGCACGATGCCGTGATTGAGGACGCGGGCGAGGCGCTCGACGATCGATAGTCCAAGGCCAAGCCCGCGCGCGATCCGCGCGCCCTGCTCGAGCCGGTGAAACTCCTTGAAGATCTCGCCGCGCTTGAGCACGGGAATGCCGACGCCGGTATCGTAGACCCCGATCCGCAACGATTGACCGTGGCGCCGGCACCCGACCAGCACGCGTCCGTGCGGCGTATATTTGATGGCGTTGGAGATCAGGTTCTGCAGCAGCCGCCGCAGCAGCAGGCGATCGGATTCCACCGGCAGCGAGCAGGGCACAAATGTCAGCTTCAGCGCCTTGGCACGCGCGATCGGCGCGAATTCGATTTCCAGCGAACGCATCAGGTCGCCGATCTTGAAACTTGTGATCGACGTCGTCATCGCGCCGGCGTCGAGCCGCGAAATATCCAGGAGCGCGCCGAGGATTTCCTCGATCGCCTCCAGGGAATCGTCGATGTTTTCGACCAGCCGGGAATCCTCGCCGCCGTTCTGGCGCTCCACGAGGCTCGTCACATAGAGCCGTGCGGCGTTCAACGGTTGCAGGATGTCGTGGCTCGCCGCCGCCAGAAACCGCGTTTTCGAGATGTTGGCGTCCTCGGCGGTGCTCTTGGCCTGCGCCAGTTCCGAGTTCAGGCGGGTGAGTTCCTCGGTGCGATCGCGCACGCGTTTTTCCAGCGTTGCGTTGGAGCGTTCCAGCGCTTCGGCAGCCTCGAATGACGGGGTGACGTCGGAAAAGGTGATGACCAGTCCGCCGCCGGGCATTCGGTTGGCGCGCACCTCGATCACCATGTGACGGTCCTGCAAACGCTCGAGATACGGCTCGCCCTCGGTGGTGTACGCCGTCAGCCGCATTTCGATCAGGGATTCGCTGTCGCCGAAGCCCGGTGGATTGGTGGCTGTCATGAATTCGAGGATTTCCCGTAAGGGGATCCCGATCTGCACGAGGTGCGGCGGCAGCGCAAGAATTTCACCGAACTGCCGGTTTGAACAGATCAGTTGCAGATCCGGGTCGAACACGGCAATGCCTTGCCGCACATGGTTCAGCGCGGTCTGCAATATCTCGCGGTTGAAATGAAGTGCGGCGTGAGAATCGTCGAGCAGTTTGAGCGCCGCCTTGGCGGAGACGGTGCGCTTGCGCAGCAACAGCGACATCACCATGCGCGAGGACGCGGCCCCGATCGAGGAAGCGATCAGATGCTCCGCATGCTGCAGCAGTTCGAAGTCAGCCTGCGCCGAGGGTTCGAGGCTGATGTGATGGGCGATCGCGAAGGCTTCGAACGAATGGCGGGCACGATCGGGACCCAGATACTGCGCCACCGTGCTCTGAATGTCCTGCACGGTCACCGTGGTGCGCCAGCGCCGGAAGGTCGGCGCTATCGGCGCGAGCGCATGGGGCACAAACAGGTCGGCCTGCAATCGCTCGATCGAGGACGACTGGCGCGCCAGCGACAACACGACATAGGTCAAAAGGTTAAGCGACAGGCTCCAGAGCACACCGTGCAGGAGCGGCGGCAAATCGGCGCCGAACAAGGCCTGCGGGCGCAACGCCGCGATGTCGAACGGGCCGTGCTGCAGTAGCGTCACCCCGGCGGTACTGCCGTCCATGAAGCTTGGAAGAAACAGCGTATAGATCCACACCGCGACCCCGACCAGCATGCCTCCCATGGCGCCTCGCGCGGTCGCGCGCCGCCAGAACAGGCCGCCGAAGAACGCCGGCGCCAACTGGGCGATGGCCGCGAACGACAACAGGCCGATCGCCGCCAGTTGGGTGTTGCCGAGCGCGCGGTAATAAAAATACGCCATCGCCATGATGGCAAAAATCGCGAAGCGGCGAACCCTGAGCAGGAAGTTGCCGAAATCCTTCTGGCGGGCGCGCGACGGTGCGCCTCGTTGCAGCACCAGCGGCACGACGATATCGTTCGAGACCATGATCGAAAGTGCGACGCATTCCACGATCACCATGGCGGTTGCCGCCGACAGGCCGCCGACAAAGACGCCAACGCTGAGCCAGGGAGAATTTCCCTCCATCGGCAACGCCAGCACATACATGTCGCTGTCGACCGCGCCGAACGGAAAGCTGACCAGACCCGCGAGCGCGATCGGAATCACGAACAGGTTGATGGCGACCAGATACAGCGGAAACAACCAGCGCGCCCGGCCCACCTCGGCATCGGTCGAATTCTCGACCACGCTGACGTGAAACTGGCGCGGCAGCAGCATGATCGCGCAAAACGACAGCAGCGTCATGGTCAGGAAATTGCCGATCGATGGCGTGTAGTTGATGGCCCGCACCGCTTCAGGCGTCTTCATCACGCGTTCGATCAACTCGACCGGTGAGAACATCCAGAATGTGACGAATGCGCCGGCGGCGAGAAAGGCCACCAGCTTGACGATGGATTCGGTGGCGACCGCCAGCATCAGGCCGTGCTGATGCTCCGTGGCGTCGGTCTGACGGGTTCCGAACAGCACCGCGAATACCGCCATCGCCAGCGTGACCACCAGCGCCATATCGCCGATGATCGGCATCGAGGAGAAGGCCTGGTCTTCGCTGAGGATCGTTTCCAGCGACGAGGCCACGGCCTTGAGCTGGAGCGCGATGTAGGGAACCGAGCCGACGATCGCGATCAGCGCGACGGTTGCGGCGACGGCCTGGCTCTTGCCGTAGCGTGCCGCGATGAAGTCGGCGATCGAGGTGATGTTCTGCGATTTCGCGAGCTTGATCACGCGACGGAGCAGCGGCGTGCAGAACGCGATCATCAGGATCGGGCCGACATAGATCGCGAGAAAATCGACGCTGGTACGGCTGGCGAACCCGACCGAGCCGAAAAACGTCCAGGATGTGCAGTAGATGGCCAGCGACAGCGGATAGATCAGCGCGGTTGCGCGCCCGCGTTGGGCCGGCGAGAGGCGGTCGCCATGGCTGGCAACGAGAAACAGGAACCCGATGTAGCCGAACGCGGCTGCGATCACGCCCCAGTCGTGCAGCATGGCTGCTTACTCCCTTAAGATCATGACCTGCGCTGCCGCAAACGACGCCGTCGCATTCTGGGGAGTATAGCCGGATCGGGCCGGCAAAGCACCGCGCGTGACCGCTCCGGATCAGGGATTTCGGCGAGTTAACCTTATTCAGCCGCCAGGGATTTCTCGCGAAGCGGCAGACCGAGGCGCTCCCAGACCTGCAACAGCGCTTCGGCGAGCTGATCGATCAATCCGTCGTCGTGATAGGGCGACGGCGTGATCCGCAGCCGCTCGGTGCCTTTGGCGACGGTCGGATAGTTGATCGGCTGGATGTAGATATTGTATTCCTCCAGCAGGAGGTCGCAGGCCCGCTTGCAGTGTTCGGGATCGCCGACGAACAGCGGCACGATATGGGTGTCGTTCGACATCACCGGCAACCCCGCGGCGTTAAGGATCGCCTTGACGCGGGAGGCGCGGTCCTGATGGCGCTCCCGCTCCCAGCCCGAGGTTTTGAGGTGCCGGATCGCGGCGGTCGCCGCGGAGCAGATCGCGGGCGGCAGCGCGGTGGTGAAGATAAAGCCCGGGGCGTAGGAACGGACCGCGTCGATGATGTCGGTACTGGCCGCGATATAGCCACCAAGGCAACCGAATGCCTTGGCCAGCGTGCCTTCCAGAATATCGATGCGGTGCATGACGCCCTCGCGCTCGGCGATGCCGCCGCCGCGCGGACCATACATGCCGACGGCGTGAACTTCGTCGACATAGGTCATCGCGCCGTAGCGCTCGGCGAGATCGCAGATCTTCGCCAGCGGCGCGATATCGCCGTCCATCGAATACAGGCTCTCGCAGGCGATCAGTTTCGGCCGGTCCGGCCCTGCGGCGCGCAGCAATTCCTCGAGATGCGCCATGTCGCTGTGGCGGAATATCTGCCGTTCGCAGCCGCCCTGGCGAATGCCTTCGATCATGGAATTATGGTTGAGCGCATCCGACAGGATCAGGCAATTGGGAATCAGCTTGGCGATGGTGGCAATGCCGGTCTGGTTCGAGACGTAGCCCGAGGTGAACAACAGCGCCGCCTGCTTGCCGTGCAGATCGGCCAGTTCCTGCTCGAGCTGCACCAGCGGATGATGGGTGCCGGCGATGTTGCGGGTGCCGCCGGCGCCGGTGCCGACCCGCGTGGCGGTCTCGACCATGGCGCCGACCACTTTCGGATGCTGCCCCATGCCGAGATAGTCGTTGGAGCACCAGATCACGACGTTGCGCGGCCCGTTCGGGGAATGCCACACCGCATGCGGAAACCGGCCCGCGATCCGCTCGAGATCGGCGAAGACGCGGTAGCGCCGCTCGTCATGCAGGCGGCTGAGGGCGGCACTGAAGAATTTGCTGTAATCCATCGCAAGACCTGGAGCAGAGCTTAAGCCGGAAGTGGCACAGCCTTTTTAGAGCGTTTCAAGGTTTGATGTCGAGCCGGAATTGTCGTTTCTGGCGCGCAATGGATGGCAGCGGGGTTGCTTCCAGCGGGGATCAAATCTTGATCTTGATCAACACACTAGCGGCGTTTTGCTGTCGGCAATATGTCGGGATGTGAATTTCATAAACGCATGGTTGGAATCCCGCTCCCAACCGTAGCCGATTGCGGCGCGACTTGGACCAGAAGCGGGCCACTTCTGCGCGCTAGCTGTAGGCGAGACTCCATCCCGATCCGCGAACCCAGCAACGTTCCTCGGGAATTTCCTGATCGCGATAGAGCCGCGTGACCTTCTGCCAGCCGCCCTTGGCGAAGGCTTCGGCGAGCGCACGCTCGGACACCTCGTCGCGGTTTCCGGCGCAGGGAAAGATCGCAACCCCCGAAATCCAGTTAGCCAAATAGTCCTTGCCGCGGCGCTCGATACGAAACACCGCGCCGGCCCTCTCGATCTGTGCCAGCGACCTTGCCGCCAAACCCCGGTCTTTTGCCCCAAAACCTTGGTCTGACGTCATCGGGAGGATCAGGCGTCCGCCATCGGCGAGCCGATCGAGCCAGCTTTCGGCCGGCCGCGTGCAGCCGGCATTGACGTAAATTTCCGGTAACCCGGCCTGGTGGTCCAGCGAGGTGAGCCAGGATGGCGGTGTAATAGCCGGTGCCGGTTCCGATATGCACGACGTGTTCGCCTGCCGCCGGCGATGCCTGATGAATGAGGTGCGCATGCAACGACGGTTGACCGTTGTTGAGGCGCCGCTCGGGGAGAATGCCGACGAGATCGTCGGTGTATAAATAAACCGGATCGGCGTCGGGCGTCGTGACGTAATCCCGGAACCAGCGGAGGATCCACCATGGACCGGCTCCGAGAAAGTCCTCCCGGCGCGTGGCGCTTAACGCTGCCTCGAGACGCGTATTGTCCATGATCCGCGCGGCGGCCAGAATCTGCCTGGCGTAGGCTGCGCGGATGATCTTGAGTTCGCCTTGCCGGTCCATCAGTCCCTTTCACGTCATGCGGGTCGATGCTAGGATGGTGTGTTATTCAACACACTGCAGTGTGTGAAATAGCACAGCACCACAAAGAGGCCAAATGAAAAAACAGCTTTATCCGGCGGTTCTGGAACGCGGCCCAAAGGGAGCGTTCGGCGCTTGGTTTCCCGATTTCCCCGGCTGCGTCGCCGGTGGAAGATCGCACGAGCAAACCATCGAGAGGGCGGAAAACGCGCTGGCGCAGGCGGTCGATCGGATGTTCGAGCATGGCCGGCCGCTTCCCCCGCCGACGCCGATCGCGCGGATCGTGCTGCCCAAGGGCTGCGACTTTCTCGCTTATTTCATCGTCGGCGTGGATCCGCCGGATCCGTCGGAGCGGGTGAATGTCTACTTGCCGAAAAGCCTGATCGGCCAGGTCGACAAGCGCGCGGCGGAGCTCGGCATGAGTCGATCGAGCTTTTTCGGGCTCGCTGCCAGCACGGCGCTAACCTATTTCCCAGTCCACACCATGGTTCGGCCAGGCTTGGCGGAGCCCCGCTCGAAGGTGCAGAAGAGGGGCGGGCTGCGAACCAAAACATCGCCGGCCAAAAAGTCGCCGGTGTAACGGGGTGGTGTCCGCGCGCGATGGGCCGTTCTAGTTCGCGTTTTCGCCCGTATCGAAATTCCTGTAACGGCGCAACAGCGCTACCGCCCAGCCGGAAAAGTAACCCGCACTGGCGCCGGAGACGGCGTGGCCGATGATTGCCACGGCTGCATGGGGTTGCAGTTTCATCGCGGTCGCAACCGCGACGGCGTATTGCAGCGCGAATATTGTGGTGTTGCGAACCAGCGGGATTGAGCTGCCCGGACGGGTCACCGTCCCGTTTTGTCTGTCCACGGCGAGCAGTTGGGGACCGCGGGAAAGCGCCAACGCGGCAAACAAGAGTGCTGCCACGAACCACGCCAGAAGCGGCTCCAAGCCGTTGTCGCGCGCCATGACGAGTCGCGACCAACCCATCAGTAAAAATACCAGGGGTACGATCAGCATTGGCCAAATCGGCCGCGTTCTGGGCCGCAGCGATTGCCACCCCTGCCAGATCAGGTAGGCGAGCAGCGGGAAGACCCAGACCGGCGTATTGGTCAGGATAGGAATGGCTACTTGCATCGGCTTTCCTGACCAGCGCTTCCAAACTCTGGGGACTCAATAGAAAGGGAAGGATGGCGGTTGGAAGGCGCCGCGCGTTCGCAACTGTTTCTCAACCATAGTTGGCTATTCTGGCTTCCATGGGGATCCGGCCTGACGATTCCAAACCAGCAGCGGCGCGAGCGCTTCAACGGCGCCACACCCTTCTTGCCGCATGGCTCGACGCCCTGAACCAGCTAGATGGCCCCAGCCATCGGCGTGTTGCAAAACTCCGCCAGGAACGGCAGCTCCGCCGAGACAGCCCCATCCGCCGTGTTCCGAATAGGGGCCCTCAGCTCCGGGCTTTGGTGCACCCCACCAAGCGGCCCCGACTCGGGGATAGCAGCCGCGCCGCCGATAGCGGCAGCACCTTTGGGCATGCTCGGGCGGCTTCGGGGGTCAGTCAAATCGCCATCCCTGAAACCGTGGCCATCCCTGAACTCGATTAGCGGAGGCACGATCGCGGGATATTCGCCGCGCCCCCTTGCACAGGGACGCGGGGAGTTGACTTAGGCGGGTGTCTGCAATTCGGCCGAAAGCGATTTTTTCGTTTCGAGCAAACTTTGATAGCGCTTGGCCTCTCGCAAAAGCTTCTGGCGTTCCGGACCCGGTTGATATTTCTTTGCCGTCTGAAATTTGCGGACGACGACCTTGTTCAACTCTTCGATGGTCCAATGCGTTACGGGTTTCCTGCTCATGGCCCGATTGAAACACTGATCCTTGTTTTGGATCAATCGACGCTCGTCCCGTACTTTTACTGGTGCGATCAATGTTTTTTAAGGGTGCGATCTTTTGGCATCACCAGTTGGTTAGCGGTTAGCGCGTAGGATGGGTTGAGCCAACGGGTCGCGCGAATGTGCGCCCGATGATAAACTCCGCGATACCCATCGATTGCATGTTATGGAGATGATGGGTTTCGCAGGCTCAACCCATCCTACGTCCTGAATCTTTTATCGGAGCCTTGGAGTCTTGGAGCATTGCAGCTTTGCGTTTATGCGAAAACCGACGGTGTCGACAACAAGACCGGCTTAAGTGATTTGCCCGTCGGGCGGTTTGTTGACAGGGCTGTCGAGTCTTATTTCTGTTTTCCGAAAAATATTTCTGTTCCCAATCCGCCCAAATCAATTCTAGAACTCTCGCCGTCTCGTTCCACAGAGGGGCGTATCGCGATCGTCACGGACGCGGGATGGGATGGGATGGGATGGGATGGGATGCGGTGGACGCGGCAGCGTTTTGCGCGCGATGGATGGCAGGGCGGGCTTCGGCCCGTGAGCGATTACAAAGCGAGCTGACGAGAGATGTTGTTGCGTACGGCGAAGTCGTGTGGTCCTGACGCCCCGACGCTGGCGTCAAGTTCGCGGATGTCGAGTCGGCCCTACCGGGTGCAGACAAAACGTTAGTCCGCGGACGACGGTGGCAAAAGAGCCCGATCGCCGAGGAGAGCACGAAGGAAACCGTTAAAACCATTGCGTGCGGGAACGCCGGGTGATTCCGGTGTACTCGTTGTTACTCGTGTGCGTTCTACCAATACCAAGTGCACACGAGGCCGCGGGTGCAACGGGCATCCGGCATTCCCCACGCCCTCTATGGGCGAGAGATTTATCAACGCCTCGGGCGCATGGCGCGACGAGGACGTGAACGTGTGTTTGCCGTCATTGCGAGGAGCGAAGCGACGAAGCAATCCATTCTTTCTTACCGCGGCACGATGGATTGCTTCGCTTCGCTCGCAATGACGAAAAGGGACAGACTCGGCGCACTCTACGGTCAGGTGGTCCTGAAGCGGAGCACGCCGTCGGATTCCTCGGCGGTCAAACGCCCCTCGACCAGCATGTAATTGACATGGGCGATCAACTCGCCGGCGGCGAAGCCCATCTGATGCACATCGAGCACGTGCTTGTGGAACACGACCGGCACCAGTTCCTTGGATGTTTTCGGGATTTCCCGGCAGGCATCGGCAATCAGTCCGCAACGTTCCTCGTGATGATCGGCCAATTGCTTGATGCGTGTCTTCAAGCCGTAAAACGGCACGCCGTGGCCGGGCAGCACCAGCAGGTCATAGGGCAGGGTGGTGGTGAGGCTCGCCAGCGACGCCAGGTATTCGCCGAGCGAATTCTGATCGGGTTCGACCGCCCAGACGCTGACATTGGGCGAGATCTTGCTCAGCACCTGATCGGCCGACAGGAACAGCTTGTCGGCGGCGCAATACAGCATCACCTGATCGAGCGCATGGCCGCCGCCGGTGATGACCTTGAAGCGCCGCGTGCCGATGGAAATCTCGTCGCCATGCGAGATGCGGCGATAGGACGGCGGCAGGATCGAAACCCGCTTCAGATAATCCTGGCCGCGGCCGAGCAGCTTGTCGGTAAGATTCTCGTCCATGCCGTGAAGCCGGAAGAACAGGCGTTGCGCCATCTTGCGCTCTTCGGTGCCGCGGTTCTGATGATAGACGGACTGCAGATATTCCACCTGCGACATGTACAGCGGACAGTTGAAGCGCTCGACCACCCATCCGGCCAGGCCGACATGATCGGGATGCGAATGGGTCACGATCAGCCGCGTGATCCTGACATGGGCCAGCGGCCCCTCGAACAGCGCGGTCCAGGCCGCGATCGACTCTTCGTTGCCGAATCCGGAATCCACCATCGCCCAGCCGTCGCCATCGGCGAGCAGATAGATGTTCACGTGGTTGAGACGGAACGGCAGCGTGAGCCGGACCCACAATACGCCGGGCATCACCTCGACCACCTCATCGGGGCCGGGATGATTTTGCCAGGGGTAGCGCAGGGCCTCGACCGAGGACTGAATCGTGTCTGTTTTTGAATGCATCGTTCGGTATCGCAAAATTGTTGCTATCGGCTTAGCCGCACAATCGGCGCGGCGCCAGCCGAAAACAATTGCGATTTCCAGGAAAACGAAGCGGAGGCGGGCGGTATCGCCCGCAAAATCCCGGATGTTCATGCATGGCTGGCATTCCCCGATGCGCCAATTGGCGTATCTGAGGTCTGGTGCCGGCGCACCATCCCGGAATGGCCAGGCCTGTCTAAGCGGCGCGAATGTTGGAGAGGAACGCGTCGATTTCCGAACGCAGCACGTCGGCTTCGCGGCGCAGCTCGCCGGACGCGCTCAGCACCTCGCCGGCGGCCGATCCGGCTTGCGCCGAGGCGGTCGAGACGCCGACGATATTGCTGGAAACCTCGGAAGTGCCGCCGGCGGCGTGCTGGATGTTGCGGGCGATCTCGCGCGTCGCGGTGCCCTGCTCTTCGACGGCGGCGGCGATCGCCGTGGTCACCTCGTTGATCTCGCCGATGGTTTGGCCGATGTTCCGGATCGCGCTGACCGCGGATGTCGTCACCTGCTGCATACTGGCGATCTGCGAGCGAATTTCGTCGGTGGCCTTCGCGGTCTGGTTGGCGAGGCTCTTCACCTCGGAGGCGACCACCGCAAAGCCCCGGCCGGCATCGCCGGCGCGCGCGGCTTCAATGGTGGCGTTGAGCGCGAGCAGGTTGGTCTGCGATGCGATAACCTGGATCAGGTCGACCACGACGCTGATGCGGCTGGCGTTCTCGGCGAGACCTTGCATGGTCGCGTCGGTCTGGCCGGCTTCATCGACAGCCTTGCGGGCAATTTCCGACGACGTGACGACCTGACGGCCGATTTCCGAAATCGACGTCGACAGTTCTTCGGTGCCCGAGGATACCGTCTGCACGTTGACCGAGGTTTCCTCGGCGGCGGACGCCACCGCGCTCACCAGCGCGCTGGATTGATCGGCGGTCGCCGACATCCGTTGCGCCGTGGTCTGCATCGAATTGGCGGATTTCTGCAGGCCATCCAGCGCGCTGCGGACGGTTGCTTCAAATTCGACAATCCGGGCTTCCATGCGGGTGGTGCGTTCGGCCTTGGCCATGCGATCCTTGTCCTGATCGGCACTCAATGCGCGCGCCTTGATCATGCTCTCGCGGAAAACCTCCAGCGAATCCGCCATTGCCGCGACCTCGTCGCGCTGCTTGCTGCGAAAGATTTCCGATTCAAGATCGCCGCCGGACAAAAGCTGCATCGAGCGCTGCAGATTGCCAATTCGCCGCAGGATGTTGCGGCCGACATAGAGCCAGACGAACAGCACGGAGCCGATGAAGGTAAGGCCGCCGAGTGCAAGCATCACCACGGTCGCAAGCGAAATCTCGCGGCGCGCCTGCCAGGTCGAGGCATCGGTCTCGGTCTGTACGCCATCCACCAGTTGCTTCACGCTGATACCGAGACCGACATTGAGCTTGCGGGTTTCTTCCAGAATAAGCTGGCCGTAATCGTCCGCGTCGAGTTCCTTCTGCCGAATCTTGAAGATGCCGGTCTTGCCGTCGCCGAGCACCAGCAATTTCGTTGCGGCTGCGCGAAGCGCGTTCATTGCGGTGGTTTTGGGCAACGAATCGATATTCGACTTGACGCGCGTCTGGGCGTACCGGGATTCCTTTTCGATGACTTCCAGCGTGTCGCTGCCGGTAGCCGACAATGCGGCCATCATGTTGAAGGCCATCAGATTGCCGCCGGAGCCGATTTCGCCGAGCTGGTCGACGGTTCGCTGGGACTTGGTCGCGTCGTCCTGGGAGAAATTGGGGGCAGCGAAGATGCTGTTGAGCTCCGTATGGGCATCGATCAATGCGGGACCGGCGGCGGCAACGAAGCCCGCCTGGGCCTTGCGCAGCGCATGGTACAACGTCTCGTGCTGGGCGGCGGCCTCCAACCGTTCGCGCGCCGCGGCGCCCAGGCTCTTGATGGCGTCGTCGATGTTCTTGACGGTTTCGCCGAGTGCGGCGACGACCGTCTTATCGGCTCCGAGCTCGATGATGCGGCCGAGTCTTTCGACCGCGACCTGCTGGGTTTCCTTCATTTTCCTGGCGCGTTCGTTCAGCGCCTCTTCGGTCCGGGAAGCCAGCAGCCCCGGTCCCTGACCGGCAAGACTGGTGCTCTGGGCCGCAAGTTGCAGGCTGGCCGCGAGACGGGGAATGTCCCGACCGCTGAGATCGGTCATCGACACGCCGAGATGTCCCAACACCAAGCCGGCGCCGGCGCTGATGACGATGGCCATGCCTGCGATCACGGCGAAGGCGGCGAAGAGACTGCCCCTGACGCCCCATTGCGGACGCCGGAAGCCAGGGCCCGGCAATTTGCCAACAGTGTTTCGTAACGCCATGCTTTCTGCCTCGCGCTCTCTTTCATCCCCAGGATGAAGTCGATGGCAGTATCGCGTTACCAGGTTAACAAAATCGGGAACTTTTGGAGCCAATGCGCAAAATTTGCGCATCGGTCGCAAAAAAAAGGCCGGCACAAGGCCGGCCTTTTCCGAGAGTCTGTTCAGGTCAGAAGTGGATCAATACCGCGCGACCACCGGGCCACCCCAGTTGAAGCGATAGTTGATGCCAGCCTTAACCGTATGCTCGTCGTCGCGGAAGCTGGTTCCAACGAGGATGGCCGGGCTGCCAGCCACGAAGGTGGTGCTGCCGAAGTTGTAATACTGGTATTCAACCTTCGCGGACCAGCTCGGCGCGAACATGTATTCGAGGCCGGCGCCGACGGTGTAGCCGTCACGATGGTTGCCGTTGGTGGTGAAAGCCGTCGCCACGCCATTGGTGGTCACGCTGATGTTGTTGCCGTCCTTCCAGGCATAACCGCCCTTGGCGTAAAGCAGCGCCGGGCCCCAGGTGTAGCCGAGCCGGCCGGTGATCGATCCGAGCTGGTCGTTGTTGGAGGTTACCAGCACGCCGCCCGGGAACAGCACCCCGGTGTTGTTGCTGCCAAGCCAGCTGTACTGAGCTTCGACACCGAGGACCCAGGTGGGGGCGAACTGATAATCGAAGCCGCCCTGGATGCCGCCGAGGAAGCGGCCATCGTTGCCCGCAATGCTGTTGTCGCCAGCGAACGCGCCGCCGACGTGACCGCCGATGTAGAAGCCGGTCCAGTTGTAGATCGGCGCGCTGTAGGCCGGTGCCTTGGTGTAGGGACGAGCCGCCATATCGGCTGCCAGTGCCGGCGCGGTCGCGCCGAGAGCGATGAGGGCCACAGTACCGAGTAGAAACTTCTTCATCAGTTTATTCTCCAACAGATCATTTCCGAGGCGCCGCGTCCCGGCCCCATCCATGGCTGGAGTTAGACAGCTTTCGCCTAAAATGCTGTCACCCATAGGTCACAGTGATCGGGTTCCTAACCTATTGATGGAACTCGGGTTCCGCATGCTTACCGACGCCTTAATCAAACCTGAATGAAGCCTTAATCGCCCGCGTCGCGGCGTTTCGAAAGGAAGATTTTACCGTGGCGACGCCTAAGATGCGGCTTTCCCGAGATGTCGCAGTTGATCCATCCGTGGACGGCGACGTTCAGCCGCATCGAATTCAATTGGGCGTGATCAATATCAATCCCGCCAATCGGGTGATTCGGCGTGGACCAGGAAGTGCCGTCGAGTGTCTGCAGCTGCGGCCGGCGCGGCGTGCGTGCGCGGTGAAGGCACAGGCGGCCTCTGCACGTGGAAGATGGCCTCAGCCTAGGCGACGCCGGATCTCGTCGCGCATATTCTCGCGGAAGGCTTCTCTGCGCGCGGGCCTGTCTTTCTCGTCGATATTGAAGCGGTCGAAGATGTTGAAATTTTCAAGGATCGGATATCGATCGCTTGCCATCGCCAATATGCGAAGGAGTTCGCCCGCCGGTCCGCTCGGACCTCTGACTTCCCATCTGCGTATCGTGTCGGGGCCGTTGCCGGGGGCGAGGCCACACAGCTTGGCCATATCGGCAGCGGAGAGACTTCTGCCGATCGCATGACCGAGATCCTCGCGAAGCTGTTTTAGCTCAGAGCCGGTCACTGGGCAGATCCTGCGCGTCGCCTGACGATTCCGAGTCCGATGCGTTCGCGAATCATGGGTGCGATCGGAGTTCGTGTCCTTTGATTGGAATATTGGCCGATGAATGCCCCCCTTATCAAGCCGCCGAAGCTCGAGGCCGCATGATTCAGCGAAGCCGGATCAGACGCCAGACCGCGATTTCGGATGTGTGAAGCCGATCGCAAGCTCTCCATGGGGTGCAGGCTATGATGGCTTGCGTTGGTCAATGAGGAGTCGCACATGCGTCGACTGACTGAGAATCTCAACCCCGAAGACCGGCGATTTTACTGGAAATTTGTCGCCGGCTTGTAGGCCTTTTATGGTGCGCTGATGGTCGTGATGGTCGGCGTGTTTGTCGCCAATCACGTGTCAAAGAACTTGCCGCTCGAATCCGCCGTGGCACAGGCGATTGGCCAGAAGCAACCGGCCGCCGACTTCGATCGACTGGATGCCGCGGCTTTTCACGCTGTCGATGCCCGGGCATCGCCACCCGAGATATGTCGGCCCGCGATGTAGCCGAATGTCAGCGCGGGCCCGAGCGTGATGCCGGCGCCGGGATAGTTGCCGCCCATGATACTCGCCATGTCGTTGCCGGCGGCATAGAGCCCTTCGATCGCATGATCATTGGCGTCGAGTGCGCGGGCGTTCTCGTCGGTCTTGATGCCGGCATAGGTGCCGAGATCGCCGATGACCATTTTGATCGCGTAGAAAGGCCCGCGCGCGATCGGCGCGATGCAGGGGTTCGGTCCATGCAGGGCATCGCCCTGAAACCGGTTGTAGGCGCGCGACCCTTTGCCGAAAGCGGGATCCTGTCCGTCTGCCGCGGATGGATTGAACTGCCTGACGGTGGCCTCGAGCCCCGCGGCATCGATGCCGGCCTCGGCGGCCAGTGCCGCGAGCGTGTCGCCGCGCATCAGATAGCCGGTGCTCAGATGGTGACCGATCGGCATCGGAAACGGCGGCACACATCCCAGGCCGTATTTGCGCAGGGTTTGATGATTGCAAATCAGGAAGGCAGCGATCTCCTCGCCCGGCTTTGCCGCTTTCATCATCTCCTGAACGAAGTCGTGATAGGAGTTGCCCTCGTTCGCAAAGCGCGCGCCGTCGCGCATGACGGCGATCACGCCGGGTTTCGCCCGATCGATAAAATGCGGCATCACCCCGCGCGTGCCGTCCTTCCGCTTGGTCACCGAAACCGGCACCCATGCCGCGGCGTTCGGCAGCGTGTCTTCTACCCGCCCGCCAACCCCTTCGGCCAGGCGCAGGCCGTCGCCGGTGTTGCCGGTTGGACCGGGCGAATAATGCTCCGTGCCTTTGGGGGCATGCGGAAACATCGCCTTGCGCCTGATGACATCATGCGGGAAGCCGCCGCAGGCCAGGATGACGCCGCGTTTTGCATGGACGCGAATTAGGCGTCCCTCCCGTTCGACCATCGCGCCGCGCACCGCGCCGTTCTCAACAATCAGTTCGCGGACGGGGGACGACAGCCACAACGGTATCTTCAGATCGAACGCGGATTTCGCAAGGCGGCCGGCCAATGCATTGCCGTTCGTGAGTGTCATGCCGCGGCCGTAGCGCATGACGTCGATGAAATGCCGGGACAGTCGTTTGGCGACATAGATCGCCGAGGTCAGCGATTTGGTCGCCCGCATGAAGTGGACAATCTCCTTGCCCGATCCCAGCATCATGCCGAACACCGTCAATTCCGGCAGCGCCGCGCCGAGAGTCTTGATGTGCGGGCCGAGCTCGCGTCCGTCGAACGGCCGCGTCACCATCGAGCGGCCGCCCTGCGCGCCACCGGGGGCTTCCGCGTGATAATCGGGAAACACCAGGGGCATGTCGAAACGCAAGGCGGTCTGCGAGGTAAAGAAGTCGACGGCTTCCGGTCCGGCACTCAGAAAGGCATCAACCCGCGCCGCGTCGAAGCTGTTGCCCGCCTCGTGCCGCAGATAGCTGCGCGCTTGATCCGGACTTTCGACAATCCCCCATTTTCGCGCCAGCGACGTTCCTGGAATCCAGAGCCATCCGCCGGAGCGCGCGGTGGTTCCGCCGAAACAGGGTTCCTTCTCAACGATCAGGACATTGAGGCCGC
>WNFD01007188.1_pt1 | contig 17497 bp, 16 predicted proteins | sample 5400491 | NCBI WGS metagenome assembly WNFD01 (sample SAMN13153343, study PRJNA577476) | soil metagenome | isolation source: 120 cm saprolite under Douglas fir tree site 2 hole 2 replicate 2 | place: USA:California | collected 2015-04-18 | reverse complement strand
TGGCATAGAACGCGGCCGGCGGGCTGATCGCCGCCTCGGCAAATCCGGCCGGCTGCGGGTAGGCGTATGAGTAGAACGCCGGGTGGCCGAAGCCGCCATTGCCCGGCCAGAACCCGCAGCTGCTGACCTCGTGCGAATAGGCTTCGCGATTGACGAAATCCGGAATGTTCGGGTTGCTCGGTGGAGGCGGGGCGCGTCGGCCGGAAAAGCGGGTGACCGCGTGATCGAAGCTGCCCCAAAAGAAATGCACCGGGCTGGCCTTGCCGAGAAATCGCGAGCGGAACACCGTGAACACCTGATCGATCTGCGCGAGAGCGCGCCAGAACCGGTTGACCATCGCGGGGTCGTAGGCCGCATGTGTGCGGTCTTCTTCAAACGGGATCGGGTCGGCAATCTCGACCGGCATGGTCCAAAGGCGCGTCTCCAGGTCGAGCGCGCGCAGCCGGCCCATGACCTCACCATAGAAATCGGCGACCGAGCAGGGGGCGAGTGGAATGCTTGCGCGCCTTCCGTCGCTGACCGCGATGCGCAACCGGTGGTCGATGAAGTCGAAATCGATCTGAAATGTCCGGGCGTCGCGCGGCATCGCGGAGGTCGTCAGCCCCCGCGCGGTCACGTAAAGCGGCACCTGCCACCAATGGTTCACCAGGGGCGCGTGCGCTAGGCGGATCTTGCCGATGACCTGGGTCCACAGATGCAGCGTGGCGCAGCTGTCCGCCCACTCGTCGTAGTCGAGCACCGCCCAGCCGGCCTCCTTCGATCTCATGGGTCCGCCATCACCCACCCGGCATACCGTCATCCGACCTAACCAAGTGCTTGTTGCTCTCTAATGTATCTCTCTTCATCAGTCGAGCGCGCCAAACGCAGCACGCGTGTCATAGGCTGGCCGGAAAGCTATGGTCAAATTTCCTTCAAGCCTGAGTGGTAGGCTTGTGATAATTACCCAAAGGGACAATCGGAGTTCGAGCGGAAAAAGACGCGCGCTGGTTAGACGCGGACCTCCGACTGCCAGTGTGCAGGGGTCAAAATATGGACGCAAGGATCTCGGGCGACGGGCTGGCTGCCGATAACGAGCTGTCGATGCGGCCAGCCATTGGCGCCTCGTTTCGCGTACCCACGGAGCTGCGCGTCACGGAGATGACCACGCGCCGGGCGCTGGTCGTCGGCTCGTGCCTGGTGCACTCGTTGGTCTCGCATTTCAAAAAGCTCGGCTTCGATGGCGACTACGTGCTGATGAATCATCTGCGCGACCTGCCGGTGGCGCCGCCACATCCCGTCGAGGATTACGATTTCCAGGTCGTACAGGTCGCCGTCCGCAACCTGCTCCCGGAACGCACGTATTTTCGGCTGCCGCTGTCGGAACAGGCGTACGAGACCTTGTTCCGCGAGACCGAAGATCGCGTGCGGCTGATGCTGGAAGCGGCAATGCGCTGGAACAGCGAACACGGGCTGATGACGTTCGTATTCAACTTCTTAACCCCCCAGCAGAATCCGGTCGGTCGGTTCATGCCTCGTTGCGACCTACGGAACTTGGTCCATTTCTTTCGTAAGCTAAATGATAGTTTGAGCGATCAAGTCGAGAAGTATAAAAACGCTTTCGTTGTCGATGTCGACGAAATCGTCAGTTCATTTGGTCGCCGATACTTCCAGGACGATGTTCTTGTGCAGATAAACCACAGTTCGTGGCTCGGCGATTGCGATGTGAACGACCAGAACCGATTACAGCCGATCCATCGGGTGGACCAGCACTATCCGCTGCAAACAGAGTCGATAATGGACGCCGTCGTCGACGAGATGCTGGCGATGCGGCGCACGATCGAACAGGTCGATGCCGTAAAGCTGGTTGTGTTCGATCTCGACGACACGCTATGGCGCGGGGTGCTCGTCGAGGAAGGGCAATTTTCCGGGCATACGACGGAAGGCTGGCCTCTCGGTCTAGCCGAAACCATCCTGTTCTTGAAAAAGCGCGGTATCCTGGTTGCCCTGGTGAGCAAGAACGACGAGGCGAAAATCACGGCACTATGGCAGCAGGTATGGGGTGGTCGCCTGGCGCTCGAAGATTTCGCTACGCACAAGATCAACTGGGATTCGAAGATCCAAAACATCGATGAGGTGATGCGAGAGGTGAATCTGTTGCCGCGCAGCGTCGTTTTTATCGACGACAATCCCGTGGAACGAGCAGCAGTAAAATCGGCATTCCCCGACATCCGGGTTCTCGGTAGCGAGCCCTACATCGTGCGGCGCATCCTGTTGTGGTCCCCGGAGACGCAGGTTGCCGAGATCACGGAAGAGTCATCGCGACGAACCGAAATGGTGCACTCCCAGATCGAGCGCGAAAGCGCTCGCCGGCGCTTCTCGAAGGAAGAGTTCTTAGCTTCGCTGAATGTCAGGACTACCCTAATCGAGATCCGCGATCTTAATCATCCGAAGTTTCCTCGCGCCTTCGAGCTGATCAACAAGACGAATCAGTTCAATACGACAGGGCGCCGGCGCTCGACCCAGGAGCTGAAGGCTGCGTTCGCCAACGGAGTGATGCTTTACGCTTTTGAGGTCGAGGACAAATTTACGGCCTATGGATTGGTCGGGGTCGCCATTGTGGCCGGCGCGCATATTGAGCAATTCGTCATGAGTTGCCGAGTTATTGGACTTGGGGTTGAGGCTCATGTCGTGGGCGAGATCTGTCGGCGGCTGCGGGGCGATGGTGCGGCGGAAATCAGCGCCGAGGTGATGGAGACTGACGCCAATTTCCTTTGCCGCGACTTCCTCGCTCGCAGCGGTTTTGAGGAAAGACAGGGTATTTGGTTTTTGGAGGGCGACCCGATCGAGGACGCCCCGGCGGACGATATCGCGCTCCACAAGCCGGCGACTCAAAGCTCGGTCTCGCAGTGGTCGCATTTCGGTACCGTCGAGGAAGAGGCCCTTGGGGCCAATGCGGGGGTCATTCCTGACGATTACGGATTCTGTACCGAGAGCGAGGTCAATCCATGGTGGCAGGTTGACCTGCAGGATGAGTACCTTGTCGAAAAGGTCATCATCCTGAACCGCAAGAACTGCACGGACCGCTTCCGAAACTTCAGCCTGCTCAAATCGCTGGACGGTGATGGCATGGAACTGATGTACCAGAAGGCCGACGGGACAGTCGTTGGCGGTCCCGAGAATAGGCCTCTAGAGGTGACATTGCCGCCGGGGCAGCTGGCGCGATTCGTCCGGATCAGGCTCGACGACGAGAACTACCTTCACCTCAGGTCGGTGCAGGTTTTCGGCCGACGTCAGCCCGCTACTACGGCAGATGATACCTATGCCCGCGAAGGCCGATTGATGGGAAGCCGAGCGGATCCGAGCCCGCCCATCGCGCATTTAGTGGCCGACGCGAGAAGCGAATAGAGAAGTTCTGGTGTCGCTCCACAATACTGCGATGGTAGCGCTGGCGGCCCTCGCATTTCCGGCCAACTACCAAGCCGCCGACTTTAGCCGCACACCGCCCCCGGTCTGCAGTCTCTACGAGCAGAAACTGATGCCGACCTCCGACCTCGCCTTATATGGCAAATTCCATGACGTGCGGTCGCGGGTCCTAGCTTCGAGCAAGCTCGGTCCGGACACCACTAGCATCATCTGCAGTGGTTTCCCATGGATCGATGCAGAATGCTTCGGCGCGGTCGGCGATGACAAGCACGACGATACGGCCGCGATCGATGCCGCGTTCGCCTGGGTTGGAACGGTGGCCGGCAACTGCTCGCCGATCCACTTCCAGCGGCGGGCCTACAAGGTGACCGCGGATGTCATCGTCGACATCGGCGACTGGGCGGCGAACTGCAAATCCGACGGCCTCAAGATCCTTGTCGAGGGCGGCGCCGATTTCGACGGCAATTCGATCACGAGTACGCCGACGTTTGAAATCCGCTGCACCGGCAATACCTGCAACAATGTCTGGCTGTCGGGCAGGCTTACCATTAAGGGCGCGAATGACGGGCCCGTTTTCGTTCTCGGCAAAAGCGATTTCTCGGACGCGTTCAGCATCTCTAACCTCAATTACATCGTGCCCCAGAATTCCGGCACGGGCTCGGCCGCTGGCGGAGCACAAATCAACAATGTTGTGGTGTCGGTTTTGAAAATTGAGGGCGCCTTCGCCCCGACAGCAACCGGGGGTGACGCAGTCCAACTGCGCGGCATCTCGCAAAGTGACATTACCGTCAACGGAACCTGGGCACACGGCACGGCGGTGCATGTGACCGAGGGCACCGTATCCGGTAACAAGATCGCCCTCCTGGGCGGCAATAACAGCACGACTTGCCTTGTAGTGGATACGGCGGGCGCGACAAACAACACCTTCTCTCCGGTCGATTTCACCGCCTGTACACATGCGCTAAATTCGACCGCCGGCTCGGGCAATATTCTGATCAATCCAGTCTATGGTACCGCAGATATCGTAAGTAGCACCGGGTTCACGAAAGCAGCGACCACGGCGCTGCCATGAACCCCTTTCAGAGCGCGCTGCTTCTCCGGCGGCCTGCGCCTACTTCCCGGAGGGAGCGCGCCTAATCGAAATCCTCGGCGAGGGCGGCGTGGACCGGTTCGGGGAGCGCCGCCATGTGAGCGTAATTGGGATGGTCGAAGCCGACGACGACATGCGGCCCCGGTTTCTTGAACGCCGCGATCTCTTCGCCGGCGAACCCAATGCGAATGAATTGCACGGCGGAGGCCTTGCCCTGCGGGCTGGTGTTCTCACGCGCCGGGTCGGGCTCGCCACGGATCCGCGCGACCCTCGTAACGTTATCTAGAATCTAGATTAATTCTAATCCGCTGCGGCGGTCGGTCGCGCTTCCTGGCGGATGCGGATGATCACATCGACGCGGCGGATCTCGGCGCCGGCCGGCGGCGGCGGCAGATTGCCGACCGAGACCAGCTCGCTCGGGATGTCCTGCAGCATGCCACTGGATTCGCAGAAGAAATGATGATGCTCGTCGATGTTGGTGTCGAAATAGGAGCGCCCCGGCTCGACCACGACCTCGCGCAAGATCCCGCAATGGATGAACTGGTGCAGGGTGTTGTAGACGGTCGCCAGAGATACCGGGATTTCCGCCGCCAGCGCCTCGCTGTGCAGCTGTTCGGCGGTCACGTGGCGATTGCCGTTTTCGAGGAGGAGGCGGGCCAAGGCAAGGCGCTGGCGCGTGGGCCGCAACCCGGCCGCGCGTAGACGCCCCAATACGATTGCTTGTGGCAACATTCTTTTCATGCCAGCCATATAGGGAGAGGCACAGGCAAAGACAACGGCACCGTGGTCAATCGGGCGCCGCCGCCCTGCCGGACCCGCCTTCCTGTCCCCAGAGAGGGACAGGAAGGCATGGGACGTCGGAATTCATGACGGGCGCGTTCGTGAGGCGCGCCCGCCATTCCTCAGATCCTTACAGGTTCGCCTGGAAATCGGTGTAGTCGCGAACCTTCTTATAGATCTGCAGGCGGTTCCGCTGGCTGTCGGCGACGATGACCGAATCGCTCTCCGGATCGAATTCGACCGCCGTCGGGAAGCAGAAACGCCATTGCGGCTCCAGGCTCTTCACGCGACGCCGCGCCTTCATCATGTCGGGGTTGGCGTCGATGCTCTGCTGGCCCCACTTGGACAGCACCTGGGCGTCGCCGATCAGGCTGGTGATCGGGTTCCCTTCGGAGTCGAAGATGCACACCCGATGGTTGCCCCAGTCGGCGACATAGATGTCGCCGTCGGTGTCAACCGCGACGTCGGTCGGATGGTTGAGCTTGTTGGGGCTCGGATTGCCGGCCTTCTCGGAAGCGGCGGCGATATAGGGGCCGAGATAGGTCACCGCATAGGAATCCTCGGGCGCCTCGATCGCGCCGTATTCCCCGATGCACATCAGCGGCTTGCCCTGACCGGTCAGCTTTTGCACCCGGTGGTTCTTCCAGTCGGCGACAAAGATGTTGCCGTCCTTGTCGAGGGTGATCCCCCAGGGCTGGTTGAATTCGCCAGGCCGGCTCCCGGCCGAGCCGCATTTCCCGACGAACTTGCCGTCCGGGCTGAAGACCTGCAGGCGGTTGTTGCCGCTGTCGACGACGATGATGTTGCCGTTCTTCTCGACCGCCAGACCGGCCGGACGCACCAGCTCGCCATCGCCGCTACCGGTCTTGCCGAACTTGCGCAGGAACTTGCCGCTGCTGTCGAAGACGGAGATCGAGTTCTCCCATTCATCCGAGACGTAGACGTGGTCGTTGTTGTCGACCGCGACGCCGAACGGCCACGTGCAATGGCCGTCGCCTTCGCCATATTCGAAAAAGTCGGCGATCAGTTCCTCTTCGCCTGGGCCGCCGAGCTGCACCTTGTTGCAGTGCATTCCGAAGTTGTTTTCGTTGCCCCGATTGGCGGTATAGATGACGCCGCCTTTGCCGAGGCACATGGTTTGTATGTAATTGAAGCCGGTGCCCCGCGCCGCGCCGCGCCCGACGGCATGGCTCCAATCGTAGACCCGTCCACTCGCGACCGTTGTCAGCGGCATAGTTTCCTCCATCCAATCACTGTCGGCCTCCGGGAACCCCGGAGGCGCTCGCATACGCTCCCTCGCCACTTCCCTCCTTACCCATGGCTGGCGCCACGGGAAGGGAGGGCGGTAGCGGGGCGACCTTCCCTTTAGTTCAGGAAGGCCGGCTGCTCGAACGTGCCGTTGACGATCGGGGCTGGGTTCACCTTCAGCCATTTGTCGAGGATCGTCGAGTAGACGCTGCGGAAGTCCATGTTCGGGTTGAGGTCGCCCTGAACCAGGTGCTCTGGCTTCATGGACGGCATCTCGCCGTAATGGCCGCCTTTGACCTTCTCGCCGAGCACGAACGCGACGCCGCCGGCGCCGTGATCGGTCCCCGAGCCATTATCCCGAACGCGGCGCCCGAACTCCGAGAACATCAACAGGATGACGTTGTCGGCGTGCTTGTGCTCGCGCAGGTCCTTCATGAAGGCGTCGATGCCCTCGGTCACGGCGGTCCACAGATTGCCGTGTCCGGGGTTCTGCCCGGCATGCGTGTCAAAGGTGCTGTGGTCGCAGTAGAAGATCCGGGTGCCGAGATCGGCAAAATGCACCTGGGCGATGCCCTTGAGCTTCCGTGCGATCGGGGTGTTCGGATACTGCACCGTCGAGGAGTACTTCTCCGGCGCGACCTTGAGGATGTCCTCGCCCTTCAGCGAATCCAGGCCGGTCTCGCTCATGTAGTCCATCACGAGGCCGCTGCCGACCGCCGGCTGGTACATTTGCGCGAAGCGACCGAGCACCTGCTTGCGCTGCTGTCCCTGGATGGTCGGCAGGAAGCCGTACCGCTCCAGGGGACCGGCGACGCAGGCCACCGGAACGCCCTGCACCACGAGCGAGCGCGGGAGGCTTGGCCCCATGCTGACGGTGGTGACGACGTTCTCTTTCTTGGGGTCGAATTCGCGCGCGACACGGCCGAGCCACCCTTCGGTGCCGACCTTGATCGGCTCGCAGGTGTGCCAGATGTCCATGGCCCGGAAGTGTGAGCGCGGCGAATCCTTGAAGCCGACGCCATGCAGGATGGCGAGCTTCTTGTCGTCCCAGAACTGCTTCAGCGGCGCCATGTAATGCGGGATCCCATAGTCCTTGTCCAGATGCATGATCTGGTTGTCGGGGATCCCCACCGCTTTCCGGTTATCGCGGTACAGCGGATTGTTGTAGGGAATGACCGTATTCACATAATCATTCCCGCCGGTGAGTTGCAGTACGACTATAACGGGATCAGTTGCTGGCATTGTCTTCCTCCTGGTCTGATGAGTATTGGGTATTTAGGCGAATTGATACTCTCTCGTCGCGACGATCAATTGCAGCATTTGGCTGGTGCGGGTGTCGGCCTGCTGGGAATTGGCTTTGCTGTCCCAGCTGATCTGGCCCCATTCCTTGGCCTGCGCGGCCAGCTCCTGCCGGGTGTCGTCGCGGATTACCAGCGGGCCGAGCAGGTCGAGGCAACCCTCGACCAGCTGGTCCGGGCTCAACGCACCCTTGGCCTTCAGTCGGTCGATGATGGCGCGAACTCCCGGCAGCGACGGATCGCCGATTTTTTCGGCGCAGAAGTTGACGCGGGCCATCAACGAGCCGCTGTTGATCCACTCCTTGCCGGTGTGCCACCCTTCGACCGATGGCGGGTTGAGCAGATCCTGTCCCATATAGGCGGTGTGCATCGCCAGCTCGCCGTAGCCGGGGGCCGGAAGCTCATGGCCGCCGACGAGCCGGAGCGTGCTGACCACCACTTCGGCAGGCGATTTCATGTGCTGGTAGCGGGCTTCCTTGAAGAAATCCGAGTTGAACAGGACCCGCAGCGTGGCGGTCATGTCGAACTTCGCGTCCCGGAAGGCACCAACCAAGGTGTCGATCGCCGCCTGATCGCGCGGCGGTTCGATCGGCCAGGCGGGCACCTGCGGTTCGTCGGCGACGAAGAAATTGTACAGATGCCGGCAGATAAAGCGAGCGCACGCCGGCTGCTGCACGATGATGTCAATAATGTCCTCACCGTTCAACTTGCCGCGATGACCGAGGAATTCTTTCACGCCGTCGTCGTGATCTTCCGGGCGGTACTCGAATTTCCAGGGGAACCGGCCGTAGGGTGCGCGCGGGATCTTGGTCTCAAAGGTCCAGCCGGTGAAGGCGCGCGAGCATTCGCGAACGTCGGTCTCGGTGTAGTTGCCGGCGCCGAGGCTGAACAGCTCGAGCAGTTCGCGGCCCCAGTTCTCGTTGACCGCCGTCCCGTGGTTCTGCTGGTTGTCCAGCCAGAAAATCATGGTCGGGTTCTTGGCCATCTCGAGCAGCAGGCTCCGATAGCTGCCGAGGCCGCGCTTGCGGAAGATGTCGATCTGCTCCAGGAGCTGATCGTAATTGTCGACCTTCGAGTTGCCGGTGGCGAACACGTGGTGCCAGAACAGCGCCACCTTCTCTTCCAGCGGCCGCTTGGTGTTGACCAGATAGAACATCCAGTTGAGGTTGCCCATCGGCGGCTGTCCGCCCGGCAATAGCGACGCCGGCTGATAGCGCAACAGCGTATAGGCGTCGACCGGAGGCTGCGTCTCAGGATGCAGCAGGTCCTCGACCGTCGCCTCGTAGCCCTTGGCCGCGCGCGCCTCGATTTCATCGCGGCCTGCGCCAAAGCCCGCCCGCCGCATCAGATGCGCCATCAGGGCGATGTCTTCTTGGTATGCCATCCCGGGTCTCCTTCTTCCCTAAGTGAATAGTTGCTGTTGGATCACCAGTCGCGGAACCCGACAAGCGCTGGCGGCCGCCGCAGGCGATAATCTGCAAGCTCGCGGGCAGCCTCCGCGATCACCGTTTCGGTCTTGAGATAGCGAGGACACGGCATCCGTCCCTCGAGTTTCTTGGAACGGGCGGTCGCGAGGATGCGGCCGAACCGATGCGATCCCCTGGTATAAATTGGGGCACGGATCGAGTCAACAGTTCAGAAAAATTCCAAAGTGGAAAATTGCCCGCGTATGCGATCAGCGGTTGCCCGGATGCACGCGCACGATTACCTCGACCCGGCCGATCTCGGTCCCCAGGGGAGGCAGCGGAAGCCCGATGACCGTCAGGTCCTCGGCCGCGATGTCTTGCAGCAAGCCGTTCGACTCGCAGAAGAAATGATGATGATCCGCGATGTTGGTGTCGAAATAGGACCGTCCCGGCTCGACCACGACCTCGCGCAACAGCCCGGCGTCGGTGAATTGGTGGAGCGTGTTGTAGACGGTGGCGAGCGAGACCGGGATTGCCGAGGCGAGAACTTCGCCGTGCAGTTGCTCGGCGGTAACGTGCCGCGCGCCTTTGGCGAACAGTAGCCGCGTCAAGGCCAGGCGCTGGCGCGTCGGCCGCAGCCCCACGGCGCGCAGGCGCTCAACCAGGACGGAAGTCGGCTGTGACAGTTCCATGACCGGATGATAGGCGGCGGCTGCGAAAAAAGAAAGCACACTGAGCGGCGGGTAGTCGGTCAGGTTGAATTGTAACGTCAGCGACACGCGGGCCACCTACAGGCTGTCGCGGAGCAGCCATCCCGGCAGGTTGTCGGAGAGGCGCGCGTTAGGACCGCCCTCCCGGGGCGATGTAGTGGTGCACACGACCCCGATCGCCGTCCCGGCCACCGAGATGATTGGCGAGCCCGACATCCCGCCGAGGACGCGCTCGGCGGCGTGGGTGATCCACAGCGGCCCGCCGTAGTGTCGGATGGTGCAGGAGAACCAACGGTCGTCGAGCGACAGCAGCCGGGCCGGTGCCCAGAAATTCACCGGGTGCCGGACGTGATCGCCGAACGACAGCGCCGTCGCCGTCCCCATCAGCGCTTTGTAATCATCGGCGTGCGGATTGTCGGGCGAACCGAGTACCGCGATGTCGGCGATCGGATCGACAAAGCGACACACCGCCCACGCGCGGGGCTCCTCCCCACGGGGGGCGAGGAGCGGCCCGTAGGTGCGCGCCTCGAGCCCGAAAGAGCGCAGGGCCGGCGGGAGCGACGGCAGGCAGTGCGCGGCCGTGATGACGAGGCGCTCGCCCGCATTCTCGACGACGAAGCCGCGTCCGTGACCAACGGTGATGACGCCTGATCCCAGGCTCTCGATAATCATGGTTTTCTGCTTCTCCGGCGCGGGGCAAAGCGTCCCCAAAATGCCTTCGCGGAGTGCGTCGCCACTTGAATTTATGCCGTTGCCCTCAAGTATTTATATCACTGATACCTTCAATGTAGCCTACACATTAGGACCGATCTGTTGCCCCGACAGGCTCAACGCATTCTCGCAGGAGGTCGTTTCCGCTCTTGAAATCGGCGAAGGCTAGAGACGAGCATCAAAGCCAACCGACAAAATCGTTGCTGCCGGCGAACATCAGCTGGAATTCGACATCGTCGGAGTGGCGGATCGCCTGCAGCGTCTTCTGGATGCAAAAGCTGCGCGGATCCACCCGCTTGCCGGTCGTGGCGTTTTCGTTCTGCGCCCAGTTGGAGAATTGGCAGGCGCTAAGGCAGCCCATGCAGTTGATCTGGTCGGTCCGAATGTCGAGAGCTTTCTCGGGGGTGACAAAGATCAGCGTCGAATCCGGGGTGCGCAACGCCTCGGTAAACCCCTCGGCGACCCAGCCTTGCGCCGATTGGCGATCATGCGCCGTCAGATAGACGATGCGGCTGCGCGCGCCGACGCCGAACGGTGCGATATGCTCGCCGACCGGCTCGACGGTAAAAGCGACCTGGCGCTCGGAGCGCTGCTGCAGCTCCTTGAGAAAATCGTTGTGCACCGCGGAGGAATAGAACCCGGTCGGGCTGAACCGGTTGAGCAGCACGTCCCCCTCGCGCAGGGTCAGGAGCCGGCGCTTCCAGGCGTCGGAGATCGGGCTTTCCCGGGTCAGGAGCGGCCGTGTCCCGAACTGAAAGGCGACCGGACCGATCTCCGGGTTGCCGATCCAGTCGGCCCAGTCGCGCAGGTACCACACGCCGCCGGCCATGAAGATCGGCGTCTCCGCAAGGCCGAATTCGGTCATCAGGCTGCGCAGTTCGCGCACCCGCGGATAGGCCGGCTCCGGATGATCGGGGTCCTCGCTGTTGGTGATGCCGTTATGACCGCCGGCGAGCCAGGGATCCTCGTAGACGACGCCGCCCAGCCAGTCGCAGAATTTATGGTAGGCCCGCTTCCACAAGGCACGAAAGGCGCGGCCGGACGAGACGATCGGGTAGTAATAAACCCCGTAGCGGGCGGAAATCTCGGCGATCCGGTACGGCATGCCGGCGCCGCAGGTGACGCCGTGGATCAGCCCGCGCGCCCCTTCGAGCACGCCATGCAGCACCCGCTCGGCCGCCGCCATCTCCCACAGCACATTCATGTGGATGCGGCCCTCGCCGTTCGACCGCTCATGGGCGACGCGCGCCTGCTGAATGCCGCCGGCGATCGCGTAGGCGATCAGCTCCTCGTGGCGCTCGCGGCGGGTCCGGCCGAAATAGAGCTGCGGGATCGGCTCGCCGGCCTCGTTGTAGCTGTCGGCGTTGACGCCGGAGAAGGTGCCGATGCCGCCCGAGGCGGCCCAGGCGCCCGAGCTCTCGCCGTTTGAGATCGAAATGCCCTTGCCGCCCTCTACGAGCGGCAGCACCTCAACGCCGGAAATCACGATCGGATTGAGCGGCTTCACCGCATCGCTCCTTGCCGCACCAGGGCCGGGCTATGGCCCGCGCCCACAGTGGGCATTATAGCGGTGCGGATTATATCGGGGGCGTCGGAAAAAACGGAAGTCACCCCCCAATCGAACAACAGGTGCGCGCGCGCCGGGTCGTTGACGGTGAAGGCGGCCAGAGGGTAGCCGGCGGCGCGGATCGCGGCGACACGGTGCGGCCGCAGGCGGCGCTGGTCCGCGCCGATCATCGTGCAGTCCAGCCGAAGCGCCAGCTCTGCCCAGCCGCACGGAATGAGGCGGAACAGCAAGCCGCGTGGGAGCTGCGGGGCAATCGTGCGCAGCGCGGTCAGTGCGGACGGCAGAAAGCTCGACACCAGCACCGCAGCGGTGCGGCCGCGCAAGCGCTGGATGGTGGCGGCGACCGCGGCAGCTGTCGCATATTCGCGGCCCCGATCGGACTTGATCTCGACATTGGCCCCGAGATCGAGCTCGGCCGCCAGCAAAAGCCCCTCATCCAAAGTCGGCACCCTCTCGCCGGCAAAGCTCGGATCGAACCAACTCCCGGCATCGCATTCCCGGATCGCCGCCAACGATGTGGCCGAAACCAACCCCCTGCCGTTGGTCGTGCGGTCGAGCCGCGGATCGTGACACAGCACGGGCACACCGTCACCGGTGAGTCGCACGTCGAATTCGACCCAGGCGCAGCCGAGCGCCTTGGCGCGGCGCAGCCCGGCAAGCGTATTTTCGGGGGCCCGCGCCGCCGCGCCGCGGTGGCCGATCACGGCACCGAGCGGCGGGCAGGCGGGCGGCCCGTTGGCTGTTGCGATGCGCGTCGTCAGACCGCCGCCTGTGCCGGCTCGGACTGTCGCCTGGCCGCGCCGAGATCCTCCCCGGTCTGCTGGTCGACCTGGCGCATGCTGAGCTTGACCTTGCCGCGGTCGTCGAAGCCGAGGACCTTGACCTTGACCGTATCGCCCATCTTGACGACGTCGGCGACCTTGCCGACGCGCTGCTGAGCCAGCTCGCTGATGTGGACCAGCCCATCCTTCGCGCCGAGGAAATTCACAAAGGCGCCGAAATCGACGACCTTGACGACCTTGCCGTTGTAGATCCCGCCGACTTCCGGCTCGGCGACGATGCCGCGGATCCAGTCGATTGCCGCCTTTGCCGCATTGCCGTCGACTGCGGCCACCTTGATGGTGCCGTCATCGGAAATGTCGATCTTGGCGCCGGTCGTCTCGGTGATCTCGCGGATCACCTTGCCGCCGGAGCCGATGACCTCGCGGATCTTGTCCTTGGGGATCGAGATCGTGGTGATCCGCGGGGCGTTTTCGCTGACCTCGTCGCGCGCGCCGGTCAGCGCCTTTGCCATCTCGCCGAGGATGTGGTGGCGGCCATCCCGGGCCTGCGCCAGCGCGACCCGCATGATCTCCTCGGTGATCGAGGTGATCTTGATGTCCATCTGCAGCGCGGTAATCCCCCGCTCGGTCCCGGCCACCTTGAAGTCCATGTCGCCGAGATGGTCTTCGTCGCCGAGAATGTCGGACAAGACGGCAAAGCCGTCGGGCTCCTTGATCAGCCCCATGGCGATGCCGGCGACCGGACTGGCTAGCGGCACCCCGGCATCCATCAGCGCGAGCGAGGCGCCGCACACCGAGGCCATCGACGACGAGCCGTTCGACTCGGTGATCTCGGAGACGACGCGGATCGTGTAGGGGAAGTTTTCCTTGGACGGCAAGAGCGGGCGCACCGCGCGCCAGGCAAGCTTGCCGTGACCGATATCGCGCCGCGAGGGCGACCCCATCCGCTTGGCCTCGCCGGTCGAATAGGGCGGGAAATTGTAGTGCAGCATGAAGTTTTCGCGATACTCGCCGGCGAGCGCGTCGATGATCTGCTCGTCCTGACCGGTGCCGAGGGTGGCGACGACGATCGCCTGGGTCTCGCCGCGGGTGAACAGCACCGAGCCATGCGCCCGCGGCAGGAGCCCGACCTGGCATTCGATCGGCCGCACCGTTTTGGTGTCGCGGCCGTCGATCCGCGTGCCATCGCGCAGGATGGCGCCGCGCACGATCCCCCGCTCGATGTCCTCGAACAGGTTGAACGCGAGGCTCCGCTCGTCCTCGTTGTCGAACAGGCTCGCGACGCTCGCCCTGGCGGCGTCGAGCCGGTTGCTGCGCTCCTGCTTGCCGCGCTCGCGATAGGCGGCGTCGATCTGCGGGCCGACCGCCTCGCGCAGCCGGGCTTCGATCGCGGAATTGTTTGCCGGGGGCTCGGCGACGACCCACGGTTCCTTGGCGCAGGCCTCAGCCAGTTCGATGATCGCCTGGATCACCGGTTGGAAGCTCTTATGCCCGAAGGTCACCGCGCCGAGCATGATCTCTTCGGACAGTTCTTGGGCTTCCGACTCCACCATCAGCACGCCCTCGCCGGTCCCCGCGACGAGCAGGTCGAGTTGCGAGCCCGGCAGCCGGTCGATGGTCGGGTTCAGCACGTACTCCCCGTCGATATAGCCGACCCGGCAGCCGGCGATCGGCCCGAGAAACGGGATCCCCGACAAGGTCAGCGCCGCCGAGCTGCCGACCAGCGCGACGACGTCCGGGTCGTTCTCCAGATCGTGGCTCAACACGGTGCAGACGATCTGCGTTTCGTTGAGGAACCCGGGGGCGAAGAGCGGCCGGAGCGGCCGGTCGATGAGCCGCGAGGTCAGCGTCTCCTTCTCCGAAGGCCGGCCCTCGCGCTTGAAAAAGCCGCCGGGGATCTTGCCGGCGGCAAACGTTTTTTCCTGATAGTTGACCGTGAGCGGAAAGAAATCCTGCCCCGGCCTGGCCGATTTCGATGCGACCGCGGTGCACAACACCGTGGTCTCGCCATAGGTCGCCAGCACCGCGCCATCGGCCTGCCGGGCAATCCTGCCGGTCTCCAGCACGAGGCGGCGTCCGCCCCACATCAGCTCCTTACGGTGAACCTCAAACATTCCTCTTCATCCTTCCAAACAAACCGCAGCGCCGCCGGAGGCCATCCCCCGGCACGCTGTTGGCGCGACGAGCCGCGCCGTGAAAATCGCGTCAACGCCATCTCCCCGCATATGGCAATTCTTGCGCCAGCCGCAATCCGGCCGGCGATTTCGCCGGCGATTCCAACGGGGAGCGTCGCCGCGATCAACGAGAAATCAACGCCGCAGGCCGAGGCGGCCGATCACGGTCGCGTAACGGTCGGCATCCACGCGCTTGAGGTAATCGAGCAACCGGCGACGCAGTCCGACCATGACCAAGAGCCCACGCCGGGAGTGGAAATCCTTGCGGTGCGTGGAAAGGTGGTCGGTCAGGTTGCGGATGCGCTCCGAGAGGATCGCGACCTGCACCTCGGGCGAGCCGGTATCGCCCGGCTTGACGGCATATTCGCCGATGAGCGTCTGCTTGCGCTCGGCAGTGATCGACATCGGGTTCCTTTCAACGATTGATGATGCGCACCGGCCGAAGACCGCCATCCTCGATCCGCGCCAAGGCCACCACAAACTGCTCATGACGCGCGCCGACGATCGTCCCGTCGGCGATCTCGTCGAGGCGCGCCCGTTCGCGCGCATCATGCGGCGTCACCCGCTGGCCGTGACGCAATCGAGCCGCTTCGGCTGCCGTCAAGGCAAGCGCCGGGATGTCGTCCAGCGCCGTCTCAATCGGCAACAGGTGCTCGGAAGCGGTCAGACTATGCCCAAGGGCCAAGGCGGAATCCAGCGAAATCGCCTGGTTTTCGGCAAACCGGCCGACGGTGAGACGGCGCAGTTCGGCGATATGACCGAGGGTTCCGAGCGCCTGCGCCAGATCGCGGGCGAGCGAACGGATATAGGTGCCCTGGCCGACCACCGCCGCGAAATCGGCGTGATCCGGGTCGGGCGCGCAGATGAGGCGCAGGTCGGCGATCTCGACCGGGCGGAGGGCCAGATCGGGCGGCTTGCCGGCCCGGGCCAGCGCATAGGCGCGCCGGCCGGCGACCTTGATCGCCGAATAGGCGGGCGGGCGCTGCAGGATCGTGCCGGTGAAGCCGGCGAGCGCCGCCGTGATCGCCGCAGTGTCGGGCCGCGCCGCGTTTTCGGCGATGACCGCGCCTTCGCGATCGTCCCCAGCGGATCCGGAAGCGGTAGCGCTTCTTGCCGGCGGTGGCGAACTGGACGGTCTTGGTCGCCTCGCCCAAGGCCAGCGGCAAGACCCCGGTCGCCAGCGGGTCGAGGGTGCCGGCATGGCCGATCTTCCTGACGCCGCTGCTGCGCTTCACCAGCGCGACCGCCCGCGCCGAGCTCATGCCATAGGGCTTGTCGATGACCAGCCAGCCATGCACCCCGCCCTGGACCGCCGCGTCACTTGGGCTCGTCATTGTCCGGGGGCGGCGCATGGAGATCGCGCTCGACCTCGGGACGGGCGAGCAGGGCGGCGATGCGCGCGGCGTTCTCAAAGGCATCGTCGAGGGCGAAGACGATGTTGGGAACCTGGCGCAGCTCGACGGTGCGGGCGACCCGCCCTTTCAGAAAAACCGCGCTGCGCTTCAGACCGGCCATGACCTGGTCGGCGTTGGCGCCGGCGAACGGCATCACAAAGGCGGTGGCGTTGCGCAGGTCGGGGCTGATCCGCACCTCGGTCACCGTGACGTTGGCGTCGCGCAACGCCGGATCGCGCAACTCGCCGGGCCGCAACAGCTGGGCCAGCGCATGGCGCAGCTCTTCCCCAACGCGCAATTGCCGCTGGCTGGCCGCAGGCGGCCCCGGCGCATAATTTCCGGGTGCATGATCCTTATCGCGTCGTCTGGGCATGAGCTATCGCCGATTCCGAGCGGGCTGATCGGCCGGTGTCGGCCCCTCACCCCAACCCTCTCCCCGCTGGCGGGGAGAGGGAGGGACCCGCGCGAAGCGTGGAAGGGTGAGGGGCGGCCGCAGAAGGACCAGTTTGGGCGCTTCTGGTCCGAGACAAGTGCTGCCTATAACGTGCGGGTGATTTCCTCGACCTCGAAGCACTCGATCACGTCGCCGACCTGGATGTTCTCATAATTCTCGAAGGCCATGCCGCATTCGTAGCCTTCGCGCACCTCGCGGACCTCGTCCTTGAAGCGTTTCAGCGTCTTCAAGGCGCCCTCGTGAATGACGACGTTGTCGCGCAACAGCCGCACCTTGGCGCCGCGCCGGACCACGCCCTCGGTGATCATGCAGCCGGCCACCTTGCCGACCCGGGTGATGTTGAAGACCTCGCGGATCGCCGCGTTGCCGAGGAACTGTTCGCGCAGGGTCGGCGACAGCATGCCCGAGAGCGCGGCGCGCACATCGTCGATCAAATCGTAGATGATCCCGTAATAGCGGATCTCGACGCCATCGCGCTGGG
>WNFD01006956.1_pt1 | contig 17501 bp, 16 predicted proteins | sample 5400491 | NCBI WGS metagenome assembly WNFD01 (sample SAMN13153343, study PRJNA577476) | soil metagenome | isolation source: 120 cm saprolite under Douglas fir tree site 2 hole 2 replicate 2 | place: USA:California | collected 2015-04-18 | reverse complement strand
TTCAGAGCGACGCGGCGGTGGAGCTTCAGGTCTTCGGCCGCGTAGACCACTCCCATGCCGCCGCCGCCGAGCTTCTGCAGGACGCGGTAATGCGAAATGGTGCTACCCACCATAGGCCACCCTCACGACGGGATGTTATGGCCGGCGCGAGATGCGAGTCAAACGAGACCGCGTACCGCCATTCCAACTGGCATGCAGGAAGCGCCAGCAGATCAGAGCACACCCAAAGGGACAGAAATGCCTCGCGAATGTCGGTACGTTTCTCGTAATGGACACGCAAGCGGCGGAACTGATTGAGCCAGGCGAAGGTTCGTTCCACCACCCAGCGCCATCCGCCTAGTCGGGAGCCGTGCTGAGTATTACGCTCGGCAAGCAGAGGCCGTATGTGCCGGGCGCGCAATCCTTGCCGGATCGACGATGCATGGTAGGCGCGGTCGCCCAGCAAGTAATGCGGGCGCAAACGCGGTCGTCCTCTCTCGCCCTGGAGAGGTGGGATTGCATCGACTACTGGCAAAGCCTGTTGCGAGTCGTTGCGGTTGGCTCCGGTCAGTTTAACTGCGAGGGGAACACCGCGACCGTCGCAGATCAGATGGCGCTTGCTGCCGGGTTTGGCCCTATCCGTAGGATTGGGGCCCGTGTGCCCCCCAAAAACCGCTCGCACTGAGCAACTGTCCATCACTGCCCGTGACCAGTCGATCTGGCCGTAGCGAGAGAGCCAGTTCAATAGCACAAAGTGGATCAGATCCCAAACACCAGCCTGCTGCCAATCGCGCAACCGCCTCCAGCATGTCATGCCCGAACCGCAGCCCATCTCTTGTGGCAGCATCTCCCAGGGAATCCCGCTGCGCGAGACGAACAAAATGCCCAGGAGGCAAGCTCGATCAGAGATGCGAGGCCTCCCGCCTTTCGGTTTGGGTAGTACCAACGGCAAGAGAGGTTCAATCAACTCCCATAAGGCGTCAGGCATAAGCGCGGCAGTCATGAGCGGTACACCTCCGCCTGACAGATGTCTCTCTCCATGTGCAAGTCGCCAGGACGCAAGGGTTTTGTTAGGGGTTCTAAGGATGAACCGTCCGGGCGTTTGCAGAGTGACGGCCATGATGTGAATCCAGGTAGATGCGCCCCTCGGAAATTGCTTATTGGGATTTATGAGATGGCTTGTACTTGTTCCGAGTGTCCCGAGGAATAATTGCTGGGAACTTCGACAGTTGCACTCTCCTGCAGACCAATGGAATGACCCACGGCGCTCGATTTGCGCTTCTTTCCCAGCATTGTCTTCTGTCTTGGTGTGCCCTGAACAGGCCAAGAGGGCTTCTGCGTCGAGAGATTTTCTTTGGTGAGTTAACGGGAGTCGCACGAAAAACTCTTTCCCACCATAGCGGAAAAAGACCTACGTAAGGGCACGCGGGTCAAGGTCGCCCACGGTGCGCCGCGTGAGCGGGCGAAGCACCTTGACCTATACACTCCCACAAAGCGGCTCAGACCTCGAGTCAGTGAGATCCTCGTCCATCCCTGCTTCTGCTGATTTGCCTGTTTAAAGCTGGGAAAATCATTCTAAGCACGAACGGTTCAGAATTACCTCTGGGGCGGGGTTGCAGCGCGCCTCGGGACACAGGCAGCCGATGGTCGAGAGTGCAGCCGGTGACAAAGACGCCTCTGTTTGCAATTGCAAACACTCCAGTAGCCTCGTCGTTGTACCAACTCGCCGGTATGCGCGTTCCTCCAAGGAAAGTGGCAAATTGGAGCTTGCCCTCCGAAGCGCCAAGCTGGATGAGAGTAGAGTCATTCCCCGCTTGGAGATGCGAGTAAATCGCTGTCCGGGTAGTTTGGAAATCCTTTGAGCCACTTCTGCCCGATACAAATATCGACCTCGGGATTCCTGCAGACACAGACAACAGAGCATCATCACCGTGACCGCCCAGCCGCCTTGCCCACACCACTTCCGGGTGCTTGGTGGCGAAGTGTCTGCCACTTATTTTTACGACAAAGCCGCCGCCCAGTTGCCGAACACTTGCTCCCTTGACAGGAAAATCCGGAGAATTTGTTGTTCCGACAACGTAAATATCTCCACGCGAATCGAGGGAGATGCCCGCTAGGTCCTCTGTTCCAGAACCGCCGATGCGAACACCAAATGGCTCGGTTTTGCCTGTTGGATCAAATCTAATGACAAAACCGTCAGTTGCACCAAGTGCGCCGAAGCGGGCCAGTCGGAGATTTGGCCAATTAACTGAATCCGTGTTGCCCGAAACGTAGACCGTCCCATCGGGAGCCACGGCGATCCCGCTGACCCGGTCGTTGCCGTTTCCTCCGATGTAGGTGCTGTAAAGAAGTCTGCCAGACGTCACGTCAATGGCAGAGAAAAAGCCGTTGGCGGAGCCGTCCAGCCTTGGTTGGAGTGCCGATGGGGTAACCGGAAAATCAGGAGAGCGTGTGTCCCCTCCAACATAAACTGTCTCGCCGTCTGGAGCTAAAGCGACAGCAATCGCACCGGCCTCGCGGCTTCCACCGAGGTATGTTGCACATTCCACTCGAGAACCATCTGGGCTTAATTGCGCCAAGAACCCGTCACATTCGTCGATCTTGTCAGTTCCGGGCGCCTTCCGAATCACAGCGGACTGCGTGACCGGAAACGCGGATGAGCAAGTGGCCCCCACAACATAGGCACGCCCTCTGGAATCGACCGCCACTGCCTTTGCACTGGACCGGAAGTTTCCGCCAATAAAAGATGAGTACAGGAGGCGGTCTCCCGTTGCACTGATTTTGCTTACGAAGCCGACCCAATCGTTGTTGTTCACGCTCGTTGTGGTGCTGAACGCACCCGGCGTGACCGGAAAATCGGGCGATGGCGTATGACCTACAACGTACGCAGCTCCAGACTTGTCGACTGCAATTCCCGACGCACAGTCCTTGTCGCGGCCACCCAGGAATGTGCCATAAACGAGTTGAGGCGCAATCTGTGCAGCATGACTGCTGCCGATGAATAAAGAGAGAAATAGGCCCCCAAGAACGCGGCCGATACACATATTCACAGTTAGACAATTGGCATTTCGCGCTTGTTCCCGTTCCGCGAACGATGACTTTCTTGTGAACGTTGAGCCTCCCAGACACCCTAGCTACTCATCTCATTCCTTCGGCAGCCGGTTCGCGATGAAATCCGATATGCGGCTAGCCGCGGGAGGATCCATGTTGGCCAAGACAGCGATAACATAGCCGGGTCCGGGGCAGATTTCCAGGTCGCCGTTCATTCCTGGTGCACCGCCACCATGTCCAAAACATCGCGTGCCATTGATCGTTTGGTCCCCAAACCCGTATCCGTATCGGCCCCGCGGAGTGTCAACTTTTCCCGTGGTCAGCATTTCCGTGTACTCCGGTTTCAGCAATGTATGGTTCTGGAGGGCGTTCGCGAATCTTAGGAGATCGTCCACAGTGGAGTATCCGCCCCCGGCTGAAGTGCCGCGATAGGGCAATGTGTCGTTGTTTGCATGCCATTGGCCGGTGCTCCCCATTTTGGCATATCCGACGCTCCGGTCCGCTACTGCCTGATCTTCCGGTTCCGAGCCGGTTGACGTCATACCCGCAGGTTCATAAATGTGCTTCCGCGCGTAGTCGTAGTAGTTCTCTCCACTCGCTTTTTCGATGACTACGCCGAGCAGAACAAAACCGTAGTTGCTGTACTCCCACCGGCTGCCGGGTTCGAATTGAGGCCCACGCCCGCCATACAGTTTCACGTAGTCCTGCAACGTGCGCAGCTCTAGTCGGTGAGCGTCAAATTCAGGACCGAAGATATCCCCGGTACCCCCGGTATGCGTCAGTAGCTGCTTGACCGTAACCTTCGTCGCAATCTCTTTATTCGGATAGTCTGTTAGATACTTTCCCAGCGGGTCGTCGAGCCGAAGCTTGCCGGCTTGTAAAAGCTGCAAGATTGCCGTTGCTGTAAACATCTTGTTCATCGAACCGATACGGAAGCGCGTCTTCAGGGTGTTCGGTATTCTGCGGTCGCGATCGGCTAGACCGTAGACTTCTTCGAAAACCGGCCTGCCATTCTTGGCCAGCAATACTGCCCCCGCAAACCGGTCCGCGGCGGCATCATCTGCTGTGCGCGTTCGCAATACTTTTATAAGTTCGCTTTGGGTCATGTGGGGCAGAGCGAACTCGGGAGGGCGTGGGATGGCCAACAAATCCATGCGCGTGATCTGGTGAGGCTCGCCTGGCTCTACTTCCATGGTGAGGCGCGCGAACTGATCAGAGGCGCGCTCCTGAACCAAAACCACCAACTTGGTCGGAGCAGATTCTTCAACCTTTCTGAATTCAAAACCTCCGGTCATGTCGCGAAAGCCCAAGTCCCGCTCAATGTCTTGTAGATGTGACGGGAAATTCTTTTGCAGAAAATCTCTATAGGTGTCCCGATCACCGCGGTTAAAGCTCGCCAGCCAGGTTGCGCATTCATGTGCGGCAGGTGTATCGGGGAGTTGAGGTTCTGCGGCACAGGTTGCACCGACCCTGAGCAGCAGAAAAACTGTGAGCGACAGAAGAGTCAGTTTTTTCGTCTTCTTCATCGAGTACACCTCTCTGAGCGATCCATCTATTCGGGTACTTTAGAACGAGCAGTACCTCGGCACGGTGACGCGGCCAGACATCGTTGGAGTGATTTAAGTTTCCTAGGTGTCCAAGCGCTGATCAAAGCGATACGAATACGGTGGATCGACGAATTACAGCTAACGCGTTTGCGTGATGAGTCCTCACCAAAATATTCACAAGCCTCCGTTGTCAGCTTCCTCAAGCCTGCCGCTGAGCTGTCGTAACTCTCGCGCTTAGTGCGTGGGCCTGTAGTGCTTGATAGTCTGTGTTCGCGAATTGTAGACCCCAAGTTTGCCGTCCGCCCAAACCGATACTTGCAGATAGTTGCCCACATCCGGTCCCGCTAGGTTGGCGATAAAAGGGCCGGCAGAATTGTGCGCCGCACCGCCTTCGTTTGAAAAATGAAGCTGCCAAAGGTCCTCGAGTTTGGGGGAGTTTTTGATCGTGTCCCACGACGACGGTGAACCACCCTTGCCGGCACCATTGTCCATGATCGCGATGCGCGGCGAAATGGCAGTAAGAAGAGCGGGGCTGTTGCTCTGCAACCAGCCGTGATGCGAGACGATGAAAATGTCGGTAGGTCCTAGCTTGTTGATGGGGCAAACGAGTTCTCCTTCCTTGTCCCGCGTGAGATCTCCCAGATCGAGGATACGCACCTTGCCGAAGGTGATGATTGTACCGAGCGAGCGAGCGTTTTCCGTCCGGTCCGCCGGCCGATTGTCAGCCGCTGAACAAGCGGCATTGCGCGCGCCAGCACCTGGCAAGGGCTTTTGGATTAATGTGCCGTCAGAACTCACAATCTCCGCACGAAGTCCCTCGATAGGCAGGATGTCTCCCACTTTCGCGATGATTCGTGTCACATGCTGGCTTGACACCAGCTTCTGGTAGGCCTCCCAACTCTGCTCCGTTTCCCGATCGCCCGGCTCGCGGTTCGCGCCGTGATCGATGAATGCGCCAACGCGAATCCTAGCGAAGAGCGGGGCAACACCACCAGCATGGTCCACATGATAGTGAGTGAGCAGAACGAAATCGATTTTCGATAGACCTGCTTTCTTGGCAGCCGCGACTATGCGGTCGGCGTCACGTCCCCCGTAACCGGGCCATCCGGTATCGATGAGCAGCGACTGGCCTTCTGGCGTGACGAACAGCGTCGCCTGACCACCTTCAACGTCCACAAAGTAAATTTCCAGGGCCTTGCGTGGCTGCCCAGCTTGGGACGACTCTGCCAACACAAAGAACACGACGCCGACAACAACCCCAACCACTGCACAACCGAAAAACGATCGCCGGGGGCATCGAGGAACAAAATACTCCGAGAGGGTTCGCGACATCTTGTGACCTCCTATTCCGGTTCCGCCCTGCGGCCATTTTCGGACCTCGAAGTGAGTTGACAACCGCTCGGGTCGCGTCCGTGGAGATTCCATCTCCCCGAGGAAAGCTTTCCGATAATGCCTTGACTTAGCGGCAGCTCGCGGGCGAAGCGCAGGGCGATAGGTGTCCCCGACACAGAGTAAGGCCAATCGGACAAGGCAAACCCGGGCTTAACAAGACCTCACTTTGCGGACTGCAACTGTTGCAGATCAGCCAGCACTTCGTCGCTATAGGTAACAACCTCGGGCCGAACGGGTTGTCAAGTGGTTCCAGCACACGGGTATCGAGATGGAAGTATCCTAAGTCGTAATCCATAGAGCTGACAAGCCAGATGTCGTCATGAACTTCTTTTATGCCGACCGCGTGGCGGCAGAGACCGCGCTGAAGTTGATTCTTTTTGTGCCGCAGACAGATGCAGCCGCAATGAGTGACGACAAGGATGTTTACCTCATCGAACGTGACTAGGTGGCGAAGAGGCTCGGGATAGAAACGCGGGCGCTCTTCTTCGCGGTGCGCAACCGGTACGCCAGCGAAGAAACCGGATCTCCCTGAATGTCCGCAGCGTTCACCGAATGCTTCTGCACACGACCAAGGTGGGCGGGCTCCCGCCGATGCACCCGCATCTTCTGAGGCACGCGTGTGCGACTCACATGCCCGACAACGGCTGTTCTCTCGATGTGATCAGTCACATCCTAGGCCACGATAATCTCGACGTGACCGCGCGCTACGCCCAGGTCTCGACCCGGCTGATGATACAGGCCTACAAGGCCACGCATCCGCACGCGAGACCAGATCAGTAACACTGCCCGGATGAACGAAAAGTCTCTCATTCCGACAGCGCGTTCTTGGACCTCGGATTCGGATTTGGCTGTTCCTCATTCTCGGTCAAGGCGCCATAAAACTGTTGCATCAGACAGCGGAGCTTTTCGGGGTCTTCTTCTTGAATAGCGGCTTGAGCGAAGTCCTGCCATGTTTTCCTGGGGTCTTGGCGCATGGGAGCTCCCTTCGAGTACTCTCAGCGGAGCAGCCGCGTTCAGGAATGGGCCGGGCGGGACTCTCCGAAGCTCCGGCACCGTGCCTAATGCGGCTGCCCCCTAAGGCTCCGCCGATCGTTCGCGGAGCAAACCTATATCGAGTTCAATTTGACAGGGACAGCTGCGAGACACACGGTTAACAAAGGAGAGTGCAAAGCAGCAATAGCAGCGCATTGGGTCTCAGGCGGACTGCAGGCCTAACGGGCTGGTTTCGTATTTCGCGAACCTGTTGTGGCAACCGAGACTTGACAGGAGTAGAGACGCTGGATAGGACAGGTGCAGAAGACAGCTTCGACTTGACGACCACCGGAGCGGTACCCCCGTGAAAAGAGAAATCGGGAAGGTCCACTTGGGGCAAAACTAGGATCAGCGCGAACAAGCAGAGCTCGAAGATGAGCAAGGTACAACGCCACCACTTCATGAAATCCCTTTGGGGAAGGAACTTATCCCATCCCGCCCGCGGTGTCAATAAAGGTTTCGTAATTGCTCTATTGTGACAACTGAGCTGGCCGCAACAAGCCCGTGACTGAAGCAACTGGACTTCCAGGAATTTCGCATAGCCGCGCTATCTCCTTGGATCCAAAGTAGTGAACAGGGAAATTCGCAATTGGCAATTTCGCAATGGCATTCCCGGCAGGGTAGTCTCGACGGGACTGCGGCGAGCGTAGCCTTCAGACACTCCCTTACATCCTGAATTCGCTTCGGAAACGCATCTGCGGCTCTGTGCTTTGGAGACTCCACCGATGTGATATCGTGTCCCGGTCTTCTGGTGGCGTGCCCTGTCGCCGCGGGAGATCCGATCAATTTCGACCCGAGGTCAATGTTAATGTCCAAGGCGAACTGGGTGTTCGCGTTGATGCTGTGCGCTTGTCTTGAAGGCGTTCCGTTCGCGATAGGGGCAGACGAGCGGGTGCTCTACAACGGCAAGGTCTTCACAGGGGAACCGGAACATCCCTACGCGGAGGCAGTGGCCATCCGCGGCGACAAGATTGTGGCCGTCGGCAACCGGGGAGAAGTTTCCAAGGCCTTGGCGAGCAGCGCGGAGGCGATTGACCTCAAGGGCAATCTGTTATTACCAGGGCTGATCGACAGCCATTGTCACGCGGTCGACGGCGGGCTATCGCTGATTTCGGCCGATATCGGCGAGAACGTGAGTTCCGTCGATGAGTTGGTGGCGTTCGCGGCCGACGCGAAGAAGAGCGGCCGGGGCATGCAAGGGGACATCCTGACCGTGAGCGGGATCCCGCTCGAATTCTGGTCGAAGACCAATGAGCTGAATCAGCGCTTCAACGCCGGGCCTTACGCCGATCAGGCGGTTCTGCTCCAAGGTATGGACGGCCACACTGCCTGGGCGAACAGGGCGCTGCTGAAGCGCGCGGGGATCGACCAGCACCTGATTAGCGGATTGGATGCGGTAGGTCGGGGATACTATGGCTTGGGACCCAATCTTGAGCCGAACGGGTTTCTGGTGGATGCAGGAGTGGACAAGGTTAGTAGCGTGGTTCCAGAGCCGAGCAACGAGCGGATGCTCGCAGCCGGACGGGCGGCTGTCCAGCATATGCATGCCCTCGGAATCACGGCGTGGCTCGATCCGATGGCCAGTCAGGCGATTCTGCGGACCTACCGAAGATTGGCTGAAAGTGGCGAGCTGAACTCGCATGTTGTGGCGCTGCCGGTGATCGAGTTCAAAAAGGGGCATCCGGAGCAGCAGTTGGCGACGGCGTTGAAGTTTCGCGAAGATTTCAAGAATGTGCCTGACGTGAAGGTGGCCGGCATTAAAGTTTTCGCCGACGGTGTCCTGGAATATCCCTCGCAAACAGCGGTCCTCTCCAAGCCGTATCGGCCCAGCGGCAAGAACGGCGAGCTGCTGTTTGATCCGGCCGAGTTTGCGAAAATTGCGATTTCTGCGGACAAGCAGGGAATGATCGTGCATGTTCATGCGATTGGCGACCAGGCCGTGACAGAGGCACTGAATGGCATCGAAGCGGCCCGGAAGGCGAACGGAAACTCCGGCTTGCCGCACACCATTACGCATCTGCAGTTGATCAGGCCCGAAGACATTCCTCGCTTCCGCGAACTCGGTGTGATCGCGTCGTTCCAGCTTTACTGGGCGAGCGCGGGTAAGGACACGATCGATCTGGTGAAACCGCACATCGATCCTGCGCTGTATGAGTGGCAATATCCGGCGCGCTCGGTTTTGGACGCAGGCGGCATTATCGCGGGTGCGAGCGACTGGCCGGTTTCGACGGCCAATGTTTTCCAGGCGATTTATCAGGCCGAAACGCGCAAAGGGCCGGCCGGAGTTCTGGAAGCAAGCCAGCGCATCCCGCGTGAAGCGATGTTGTATGCCTACACACGAAATGCCGCCCGTGCGCTGGGCCAGCAGGGCAAGATCGGATCTATCGGTCCGGGGAAGCAGGCTGATTTCACCCTGCTGGATCGGGACGCATTGACGGCTACTGCCGAAGAGGCGCGTGATACGAAGGTCTTGTGGACGATCGTCGGCGGCAAGACCGTTTACGGGGGAAATCCTTAAAGCGTTGCAGCAAGTCCGAAAACGCTACCTCATTGCCGGGATCTGGCTTCGCATAAGATGTGGGTGGACCTGCCCGCGCCACGGAGTCACACGCGCGTGGTCTCACTCGGAATCTCTGGCAATTTGCTGAGAACAGACCGAGCAGGTCATTAGTATCTTCCATAGCTGGCGTGAGGCTCCGCTTGGCATCCGCGAATACAAACCACGCTTCCAATTTGCTCGGCGAGATGATCGCAGCGGCCGTGCCACAGGTGAATCGCCTATTTACATCACTAATTTCCTCCTGGATCGCGTGGTAAAATGCTCGGATTCGCGGCCTTGGCGGCGGATCAACCGAGACGGGTGGCAGACGTTTTATGATCCAATTGCACTTGTTCCCTACATGCTGAAAACCGATGGAACGGACGGCTACATTACCTATGATGACGCCGTTTCGACTTATCTCAGAGTTTGGTACTCCGATTGGAAACGTGGGCTGGGCGGTACCTTTATGTGGTCGCTCGATGCCGACTACGACGGCCACTCCCAGGATCTCCTGGACGCGATGTATGCAGCCACGGTCCGCCGAGGACAATAGACGACGCTGTTTGTCGGCGCTGGTCGATTGATTCTCTCTATTGACTGCGGCGAAGGCGGGCGCGTTCCTCATTGCTTCTCGACAGGGGCAGGCGATGAGCTTTCCGCTGCCTCCTCTTGCTCGCGTAAGCGTCGGGAAATGGCGAGTTCTTTCTAAGCAGCGCCGGCGATTCTGTACATCCGCCCGGCTCGCCTGCGTAGGCTGGAAAGTTCATTTTACATCCAACAGTCACCTATGCCGTAGATGATGCTTAATCCAAAATGTCCTTGTGTGGAAACCGTTACCTACCTTGATGGTTCACAGAACTGGTTCACAGAACTTGACAGTTGCTGTACCCCCGCCGATACTTGCCTCGCTCAACCTAAGCGATATCAGCTGACGACTCGATGAAGAAATCAACAGCAAGGAAAGCCTCCGCGAAAAAGACTCAGAATCCGCGCGCCGCGAAGAGCGCGTCTGCCAGGCAAGCCAGACCGCGACGGAACAAGGCTTCCGCCTCCATAGATACTGAAGGAAAGCTTACCTTCAACCACGCCATGATCTACGTCAAAGAGGTGGATCGCGGACTCCGTTTCTACCGAGATTTGCTTGGATTCAAGCTCATCGAAGACTTCCGCTATGAGGGCACGGCGGTGTATGCGCGCCTGCGCGCCCCGGGTGGCGATGGGACCATCGCGCTGCATCAGGCGGGTCCGGCGGTTTCCGTTTCGAGCGAAGGTGTGCGCCTGTACTTCGAGGTCCGCGATCTCGACAGCTTCTGCCGGAGGCTCCAGAAGAAAGGCTTCTACATCACCCAACTGCCCCGCATGATGCCTTGGGGTTGGCGGCACGCTTATCTCAATGATCCCGATGGCCACGAGATCAGCTTGTATTGGGCAGGCGAAAACCGCATGAAGAAAACGGTGATGGCGGCCGCGCGAAAGGCCGCTCGGACTTGAAACTTCAGCATTCGCTGTTGTGTGTCGAAACTATCTCCTTTCGACCCGGGCGTCGAGAGTGACTCGCCAGGGTTGGCAGTCCTTGCGCACCAAGCGCGCACACCGGCGCTATTCCGACTTCTGGGCCGACTTCGTGTGCGACGACGTCTATGTGAATATGGTGGATCCAGAGGCCAAGATACCAGAGCCGAATCCGCTCGGACCTCCCAAACCCATGCCCACAAAGAAAATGCCCTTACCCATTCAAAGACTGGTCTTTTCCGTTGAGTGAGAGTGTGAACGGGCTCGGACTAATAGGCTTCGGGTTGATGATTCCGACTACGCGCCTTGGTAAACCGATAGAAATGATGTAGATCCCGGAAGGAATGCACATATTGGAGAAGCCCCTGGGATCGCATGATCTCGCATCAGGGCGTGTGGACTGGTTCAACTTTTGGCTCAAAGGAGACGAGAAGATCCGGACCCCGCTAAAGCCGAGCAGTACGCCCGCTGGCACCAGCTGAGGAAACTGCGGAACGCACAAGGCCAAAAAGCCAACTGAAAAAAGAACGATCCTAATCTAAACTAAGAGAGCCTAACAAAACTAGCGGTTTGGACCCTGCCACGGGCGTCGATATACTTGGCATCTCGAACCCTCTGGAGTAAACCGAGTAGCAGGTGAGCGCGATGAAGGTGAAGACGATCTATCTGGGCTTATGTGTTCTCGGGGTGGTTCTGCCCTATTGGCAGTTCGTCCCCTGGTTGGTAGCGAACGGCTTGAATATGCACGTGTTTTTCCAGCAACTTTTCGTCAACCACATCAGCGCTTTTTTCGGCATGGATGTATTGGTCTCCGCCCTAGCACTGTTGGTCTTCGCCCGCAGTGAAGGGTCCCGGCTCGGCGTGCCTGGTCGGTGGTTGCCGCTGATAGCCGTGCTAAGCGTGGGGGTCTCTCTTGGGTTTCCGCTGTTTCTGTACATGCGAGAACGGAACCTCGAACAAACCGCTGCTCTTTAACAGCCCCCGAAAAACACTGGGCTGGAGCGACCCCAAAGACCTTTTGGGCGGCTGAAAGCCCAAAAAGTGGGGTCGCTCTCTCGAATCACAGAAAGAGCGTTAAGTCCTCAATCTGCTTTCGACCTCCGCTAGGAAGCACGCGCCGAGGGAGAATTCGGCATCATCGCTTTCCTTGAAGGCGACAGTAAGCGCGCATCAATAATGGTCGCCAAGACGGCATCCCCTGGATGGTATCCGTATCTAATGTTGGGTGGCACGGAATCCGCGGAGAGGCTTACCTTCCCGGCTGGACCGCGTCCAACTGCTGGTAGCGCTATGTCTTTGAGTGATCTCATTTTCGACGTCCTGCGGACATTGTGGGCACACAAGCTGAGGGCATTTTTGACCATGTTTGGCATTGCCTGGGGAATCGTGTCGATTGTGCTGATGGTGGCCGCGGGAGAGGGGCTGCGCAAGGGCCAGGAGGATCAGGCCCGGAATCTGGGCAAGGACGTGATGATCGTTTTCCACGGCCGCACCAGCCTGCAGGCTGGTGGGACGCATGCGGGACGAGTGGTGCACTGGGAGGATGAGGACGTCCCGGTCGTGCAGTCTGAGTCTCCAGACTGCGAATACGCGATTCCGGAGTTAGAGCAGGATACTGTGCGCACGCACAGCAATTTCAACAATGCAGCGTTCACCGTGACCGGGTCGTATCCACAGTTCGGATACATCCGGAGTCTCGACGTTGGCCAGGGGCGCTTCTACGACTGGGATGATATGCGCGAGGAAAGGCGCGTGGCGTTTTTGGGATCGGACGCAGCCAAACAATTATTTCAAGGGCGCAGTCCCGTGGGCGATACGGTTTACCTGAACGCCCTTCCCTACACCGTGATTGGCGTTATGGCTAAGAAGAAACAGGATTCGAGTTACGACGGTTGGGACGTGAACAAAGTTTTTGTTCCGTTCTCCGCCATGCGGCGTGATTTTCCCGACAAACCGCCCGGAACATCAAGCACGTTTGATCAATTGCTGGTAACGCCGAAATCGGTCGAGCAGCATGAAGCTTGCAAGCACGAAGTGCGCGTAGCGCTGGCGCGAATGCATCGCTACGAGCCTGCGGACAAGGAAGCTTGCCCCATCTGGGATACGGTGCAGGAGGCGCAGGCTTTCAAGACCATGACGGACGGAATGAAATATTTCCTGGGAGCGGTGGGGATTGTGACGCTGCTGCTGGGTGGCATCGGCGTGATGAATGTAATGATGGTGGCGGTACGCGAGCGGACGCGGGAGATTGGCGTGCGCAAAGCGATTGGGGCTCCGTCGGGAACCATTTTGCGGCAATTCTTTCTCGAGGCATTGATTATCGCTTCTCTCAGCGGAGCGATTGGGCTGGGAGTGGCATTCGGCTTTTGCGCACTTGTGAATCTGTTGCCGATGCCCGACTTCTTTGCTGGTCTGCTGCCCAGTTGGACTTCAGGGCTGGTCGCGACCGGCTTGTTGGGGACGATTGCCGTGGGTGCGGCGCTGTACCCGGCGCGGATCGCGGCTTCCATCGATCCTATTGAGGCGTTGAGGTATGAGGCCGGGGGATAGGAATGTTTACCACGAAGGGCACGAACGATCACCAAGAAAACTTGACTCTGTAACTGAGTGAAACTTCGTGTCTTTGGTGGTTCATAGATTTTCAACGAATGCTGATTGAGATCATTCTCGAAGCTTGGATCGCGCTGAAACGGAACCTCACGCGCAGTCTGCTGACCATGCTGGGGATTGTTTGGGGGATTGCCACCGTCACCCTGCTGATCGCCTACGGAAGCAGCTTCCGCAGCGTTCTGGTGCATGGGTTTGATGCCTTTGGCAAAAGTGTTGTGATCTGCTGGCCGCAGCAGACCAGCGAGCAGCCGGGTGGGCAGCGCGCGGGCAAGAAAGTTCTTCTCGAGCAAGCTGACCTGGAGATGGTGAAGCAGACAGCTCCGCTGGTGAAGCATGCGTGTTTGGAAACCGTAAGGCGGCCCGGGATTGCCTATGGTGACCGCATGGTGGGAACGGCGCCGGTGCGCGGAGTTTGCCCTGAGTACGGTGAGATGCGGAACGAAGTGCCTTCGGAAGGACGTTGGATTAATTCTGAGGACGAACTGGAGCGGCGGCGCGTGATCTTTCTGGGTGGCCGTCTTAAGGAACAACTCTTCAGCGGGCGTCCAGCAGTGGGAGAAACGGTGCTTGTGAGCGGGGTGCGCTTCACGGTGGTCGGAGTGATGGCGCGCAAGATCCAACTCAGCAATTACTTCAGCAGCGATGACGAGTCGTCGTGGATTCCTTATTCAGCGGCGGGTGATTTGTGGAACACGCGATACGCCGCAGTGATGGTGTTTGAGCCCATCGCACCCCAGTTCGAGAAGAAAGCTATGGCGCAGGTTTTGGCGGCGGTGGCAACCAGACAGCAATTTTCGCCGACCGATCCAAAAGCCTTCCAAATGTTTGGTCGGGATGAGTTTCGTCCGGTGATTGATGCGTTGACGATCGGGTTGCAGGTCCTGCTGACGTTTATTGGGACCCTGACTCTAGGGATCGGCGGCGTGGGCGTGATGAATATCATGCTGGTGTCGGTGGACGAGAGGATTCGCGAGATCGGACTGTGCCGTGCACTGGGCGCGAGGAAACGACACATCAAGCTGCAGTTTTTGGCCGAGACCCTGTTGATCATGACGGCGGGCGGGGCCATCGGCGTGGCACTTTCGTATGCGATTGCAGCTGCTGTAGGCACGCTGCCGTTGATGGGACCTTTGTTTGAGGACGATTCGGGGCAGGCCGACATTCACCTGCGGATTTCGATGCTGACGGTGATGTTGTCGAGCATCGTGCTTTTGATGGTCGGCGTGCTCAGCGGGATGGTTCCAGCATTGCGGGCCTCGAGGCTGGACCCGGTGGAAGCGCTGCGGTACGAGTGAGCTGAGAAAGTGAGAAGTCAGAAGTACACGCATCTGGATCTCTGATCATTGTCTATTGTGCCATGCACCCGCTTGGCACTTCGTATTCTTCGATCGTTCCCTATCGTGCATTTCCCACCCAGGACATTTGACATCGTGATCGCCGTGGGTAGCGAAAAGTTGTGGCGTGCTTTTGGTCCCGCAGTGGGCCACCCCGAACTCGTCGATCATCCGGATTACGCCACAAACAGCATGCGGGTGAAAAACCGGGTCCAGCTCGAATCGTTTCGGGCGGAGGTTTTCCGCACGGACATCCTGGAGAATTGGCGAGCGAAGCTCCGCACTGCCGGCGTCCCGGCTTCGCCGATACGCCGTCTCGACGAAGTTGTGAATGATCCGCAGTGCGCAGTATCTTTCCCTATGCAATCAATCCTAGTGTGGGCCAGTCAGGGTAGTGGGCTCTCCGATAAAGTTCCCCGGGGAGCCAGCAGCCGCTCTGTCCAATGCTCCGAAGCTTGGTCAACACACAAAGGAAACTTTATCCGATTGGTTCGGGATGGATTCAACCGAACTGGGTCATTTGCAAGCAGCAGGGACAATTCTGCAAGCGTAGGATGTGTGCACACAACCGCAGGCTTCGTAAGCGTTTATAGGATTTATTTCCAGGCGACTTTTCCTGAACCTTGCCTCAACCAGGTCGAAAAAGCGATATCTCAGATTAAGCGATATCTCAGATTAAATACGAACACGAGCCTTCACACAAATCTAATTTGAGTTGCCGTTGCAGCCACTATCACCGTCTGTCCACTTGCACTGAGGACACAATAGAAAGAACCCTTGAACCTCGTGGATACCTTGTCGTGCTTCGCAGTCGGTCTTGAACCCATGATTTCCACCCACGATTCGCGTGCCTCTCACGACGTCTCAAGTATCGCCGTCCAAATGATATGTCTGGGTATTCGAGCGCCCCAGCTTATGATGGATCCCCTATGGTGATGCGCGACGTAGGAATTCAGGAGATCTACGCCCTGGATTGGCAGTTCCCCTGAAGCATATACAGAAAGAGAAACGATCCTGGTTCTAACCAGAAATTCAAACAGACCCTTTGTCCGTTGGCGTACTGATGTCGGATCGCCGACGTACCGACAGAAACGCGTCGCCTTTGTTAGTATTTTATTCTCCACAGAAAAGGCAGTTTATGGATCAGTTGAGCCGCGCCCTTCCCCCTGGCATTTCCTTCAGCAAGACCCTTCCCGGTAGCGTTTCTTTAGCTTCCAAATGGAGACAACTCTTCGAATGCGCAATTCTGGAACTCGACAATGGAGAGTTGCCGAGGCGCATTGTCGAGGCGCGTCATGCGATTCTCGACAGAGCCGAGGAAATCCTGACCCGCCCATCATGCGACGAACACCACGCAGTTAATGCCGCTCTCCGCGCTTTGCGGTTACTTGAGGAAGTGGTTGTCAGAGAAAACGGAGCAGCCTAACCAGTGGACTCCCGCCTCTCCTTCCATGCGGGAGGGTTGAGGGCTGAGTGCCTGATCCTTTGGGAGTGCTCACAGAGGGCGGCTTGCAGTTCCGGCAGAGATCGTTTCCAACTCCGAGTCTTGGGCGGTTACAGCCTTAGCGCACAGCTCGCGGATTCTGTCCTTCTAATGGTTTTCCAAGGGGAGTACCTATTGACACATTGGAGCCATTCGTTCGGGGCGGCCGTAATGGCCGACGGGGTAGACTTCGGATATGTGGACTGCATCTTCCATTCCGATTTGAGCTCGACGTGCGAAAAGATGAATGGTGGTCTCCCTTGGTGTGACTCACTCGCAAGCTGGGCTAAGGAATCTCCACCCATGCGGCTCAACAAGGTTCATACCCCCCTTGCTCCTCCAGTCGATCAGTGCTGCGCTTGGAGAATGGGAGATCTATTCGGGCTTGCGATGGAAGAATAAAACCAGTGGAGCTCAAGAATTTTTATCCAGAGTGTGCTCACGAATTGGTGAAGCCACAACAGAGATATCCGTCCGGGCAAAGCGCGGTGGATTGGTACTGCTTCTGGCTGAGGGGCGAGGAGGACCGAGACCGTTCCAACGCGGCGCAGTACACCCGCTGGCGCGAATTATGGAAACTGCAGGAAGCACGTGCGACAGCTAATTCCGACTGGGTGGTCGTCGACCTAGCGGCAACATCAATGGATGAGCCAATGCGGGCGCAAAACCGACCGAAGTCCTTTTTCAGTTGCTGCCAGACATGCCGCCGGATTCGCCTTGGTGCGTGTCGATCGAAATCAGAAAAGCGTTCCGGTCGGATTATGTCCTCGCACATTGGCGCTGTGATCGACAGAGCGATACATATCGAAGCCGTCATTGTTCTGCGCTCCGAAATACTTGACGTTCTTCAATACGACGCCTTTGCCGTCGGCGCCGCCCTCGCGCTTCAGCTTCATCGACGCCATTTGACCACCTCCAAGACTGGCGTTGACGATATCCTCTGAATGACTGATCTCGATTGGAGCCTCCTGCACTTTCAGTTCGCCCCATTCCAGACCGTAGGTCTTGAGAATCATCGG